>ENA-UOYA01003285-UOYA01003285.1-activated-sludge-metagenome-genome-assembly--contig:-NODE-3285-length-14555-cov-4.599379_pt1 | contig 14555 bp, 3 predicted proteins | sample MGYA00238163_ERZ764804 | MGnify/ENA primary metagenome ERZ764804 (study PRJEB28919, sample SAMN05720223) | activated sludge metagenome | isolation source: Anaerobic digester | place: Hong Kong...
ATGGGACGCGGTTGAAGCAGCCACAGGGTATGATGTAGAAGTATTGGGATCACCTGTAGATAATGGGATCAGTACAACTTTTATACATAGCGATTTGCCTTCCAATATACAAAGGACCTATAGAGTCAGGGCAAAGAATGGGAACGGGTTTGGAGACTGGAGTGAAGTCGTGGCAGTAACCACCCTGGCCGGCGCACCTGTGAACCTAAAAGCCATATCCGCAGAGACGGCTATAAGGTTCATATGGGACCCGGCAGCCGGAGCATCAGCATATGACATTGAAGCCGATGGTGCCATACTTGAGGATATCACAACAGCTGAATATGAGCTGTCAGGTTTAATGCCAAACAGCGTGCATACCTTCAGGACAAGATCCAAAAACGGCGAAGGAGTCAGCGAATGGAGTGAAGTAATTACCGCAAGCACGCTGCCTGACGTTCCAAAATTTATATTGGCAGAGTCATCCTGTGATTCTGTCAGGACGGTATGGGAAAGTGTTTACGGACCGGAAAGCTATGAAATAGAAGTTGACGGAACAGTTATTGACTGCGGTGCGAACAGCGAATATATCCATCAGGGCCTGCAGCCCAATACAAGCCATACATACAGGGTAAGAGCAAAAAATGAGTATGTTACGGGTAATTGGAGCAGCCTAATTGTAAAGTGGACATTAACTGATGCACCCCAAAATCTTTCTGCTTCTGCGACCGGTAATTCCATAAGGCTGACATGGGACAAAGTTAACGGGGCAGCCGGATATGATATAGAAGCAGATGGGATAATTATCAGTTTGGGTATAGATACATCATACCTGCATGAGAATCTGATGCCAAATACAGAGCATGTATATAGGGTGAGAGCCAGGAATGAAGCGGGAGCAGGGAAGTGGTCCGCTGAAGCAAAGGCATTCACTCTGTTTGGCGTGCCGCAGAACATCACAACTTTCTCCGACTGCGGCAGCATCAGGATGGTATGGGACGAAGTATACGGCGTAACGGGCTATGAGATCGAAGCTGACGGAAGCTTGATCGAAATAGGAGCGGAGAAGGAATATATACATTCCGGGCTCATGCCTAATACCACTCATATTTACAGGATAAGAGCAAAGGCAGGGGAAGCTTTGGGAGATTGGAGCGAGAGAGTTGCCGCAACCACTCTCTTGGCAACAATAGCAGATATAAAGGCAGTGTCTGCAAATACGTCAATATCCCTTAGCTGGACACCAATTGGAGACGCTGAAAGCTATGATTTGGAAGCAGACGGCATCGTTATAGCCGGAATACCGGAGCCTGCATATGTAATAGAAGGGCTAACACCGAATACCTCTCATACCTTCAGAGTAATGGCTAAAAGTGACTCTAATATGAGTGACTGGAGCGAACCGGTAACAAAATATACTACGCCGGATATACCGGAGAATATTACTCTGTTCAGCACAACATCAAGCATCACAATGACATGGGAAGCAGTCTACGGCGCTGCCGGCTATGATGTGGAAATAGACGGGGCCATAATCGATAACGGAATCAATACAAGCCATGTACATGAAGGGCTGAGTCCCAATACTCAGCATATCTACAGGTTAAGGGCAAGGAATGAATATGAAGCAAGCCAGTGGAGTACGGAGATTATCGGGACAACAGAGCCGGAGCTTATATTCAGCATTGCGGAAGGCAGCCTGTTCAACTTTGTTATCGCAGCTCCGAAGACGGAAGGGGCTGCAGGAAGGACAATTACCGTAACCTATGATCCTGAAGAGGTTGAAGCGGTGGACCTTTGTGCTGCTACCTCAAAGGCTGATGTCGAAGTCGGTGATATACCCGGCAGCAACCTGGAAGTTATGGAATTTACTCCCGGGAAAATAGTATTCAGACTGAAGGATCCGGACAGGACAATCATGAATGCGGTCATTTTCAAAGCTAAAATAAACGGACAGTCGAAGATACTGTATGTGATTGAATAGGATTGGAGGAGTGATGAAAATGAACAGGTGGAATATGAAGAAGATAACAGCGTTTATATTGGCACTTGTATTACTGTTAGGCACTTCCTTTGACGGGAACTTGGGCATGGGGATCAGGGCTTGGGCGGATCCCCTGAGCCCGGAAAATGCCATAACCTTTATTTCAGATATCAGCAGCGTTGAAAAAATATTATTTATAAATAATGAACACTATGTAATAGCCTGGAATACGTCAGACAAATTGGGCATATACAAACTTGATATTGCTGCAAAAGCATTATCCAGGTTATGCAATGTATCAAATATCATATCAGGTGTTGATTCATTTGAACACTATACCAAGGTCGGGGCTAATCACAGGTTCATGTTTTCATTATCTGACGGTGAAAGCCCTGATGAATATACAAAGGTATACACAATAACCTCACCTGATATGAAGAGCTTTTCTCTTGCAAAGCCTACTCCTTTGACTATTGAATATGCATATAGCTGCAGTCTTTCATTTAACGAAGCTGACGGATATTACTTTATAAATGCTGAGCTGACTATGGCTAGAAAAGGAGAAAAGTATGAGGGTTATGTAGAAAAATATTTTCGGCTGTATACCAGTAGAGATTGCGTGAACTGGAGAGATACTGGGATTGAAATCTGGGATGAAGGTGATTACTCAGTAAATATAGATTATGGTCAGGCCATTGGTTCAGATAATGAAATAGTAGTATTGACAGAAGGATATGATAAATATGTAGAAGACGGAGAAGAAGACCACCATTGGGAATATGAGCTATATCTGGCAAGTGAAGACCATGATGGTCTTGAGGATTGGACAGATGAAGGGGTATATCGCGAAGACGAAGATGAGAACTGGCGATTATATGACGATGAAAGAATTGACATTAATGACGAAGGATGGTTTACGTATGTGTTTTATGATGATTTATATCTGAAAAATAAAAAATATAAGACAACATATGTAGATGATAGGGATATATACCTGTATTATGGGATAAATGAACTGTATTGCGGTGAGGCTGAACGATTGGATAGCGAGAGTACGAAACTCACATATTTCGACAACGGCATTTATTCGGAAAGAATCGGTACACATGGTAAGTATTTGTATTACAAGTATACACCTAATCCAATGCTTCCTGAAGGAACATACAAGGTTAATGTCATTACAGGCGGTACCAGTATGTCTGATAAAACTATTCTGTCATTGACGGATTACGCAGACAGCACCAAGTTTAGCACTCCTACCGCTGTATATCTGAGAATCACACGCAAAAATGGAAGCGTTACATTTCATAAGCTGCAAAATGGAGCAGCTACAACCATTACGGAAGCACAATACAATAGCGCATTAGCAACAACACTGCTTCTGCAACCTCCAATTACTGAGTATAGAGAATTGGGCTATGAGCAATGTTATGTTGATACAGAAAAGGCTATATTCTTCAATGATGATAATCACTCCTTCAAAATAATATATAAAAACTCAGCTCCGACAATCAATGTTACCGCACCGGCACATAATTCCATATTCGGTCCGCAGCATACGGCAATAATACCTCAAATATCGGTATCAGATCCTGACAATAATGCCTTGACCTGCAAATACTACCTGGATGGAGCGGAGAAGGAGACCAGGAATATTGCAAGCAATACATCAACACCTCAGACAGTGAGCTTTACAGCGATCAATATGGGTACATTATCCGAAGGCTCCCATGAAATGAGATTTACGGTAACAGACAATTTCCTGACTGTCGAAGCCATTGTGAACTTCAAAGTAGATAAGACCCCGCCGGCTATAAGCAGCTTGACGGCAACTTCAACAGAGAACAAGATAACGGTAAATGCCTCTGTCTCAGATACTGTAGCGGGCCTTGGCGATGAGACCTATCCTCCCTATAGATATACGATTACGGATGGGACAAGCACATATCAGAGCATCTGGAAAACCCAAAGCACCCATACCCAGAGTTCATTGCAGCCCAACAAGAACTACACCGTTAACCTGGAAGCAAGGGACAAGGTAGGCAACACAGCACAAAAAAGTATAGCAACGGTATACACCAAAGCTCAGAAGCCTTCCTTAACAACCGGTAATGCTGCCGAAACTGCAATGGATATAGTAGTATCCGACAGTAATCCGGCAAGTACTCAATACCAGATAATGATGGGAACTAAATACATAAGCTCCGCCGGAGCATTGACAACAGCACCTCAGTGGATAACGCTTACAAATAAAAAAATAAGGGCTAATGGACTGACACCCAACACAACCTACTCAATAACAGCAAAAGCCAGAAACGGGGCAAATGAGGAAACACCGTCAAGTGCGGCAGCGTACGGAACGACACTGCCCCTGGCACCCGAGAACATAACAGCTCAACCGGAACAATACTCCATAACACTAACATGGTCGGCAATGCCCAATATAACCAGATATGAAGTATCAGCGGACGGACAGGTTGAAAGTAATGGGACATCAACAACTTACATACACGATGGCTTAGAACCCAATACACAGCACAATTACAAAGTAAGGGCGGTAAATGCAGGAGGAACCGGAGCATGGAGCAATACGCTCACAGCAGTCACACTCCCTGATCCTCCCGGAATACCTGCAAACCTCAGAGCAATAGCATCCCAGAGGGAAGTAATCCTTGCGTGGGATGAAGTTGAAGATGCAGCAACCTATGATATAGAAGCAAATGGAGAAAAAGTAGGAAGCACTGCAGCACTTACTTATACCCATACCGGATTGCAGCCGGATACTCAGTATACTTATCGGGTAAGAGCTGTGAACAGAGGGGGAGAAGGAGAATGGTGCGATCGGCTTTACGTAGATACACTGCCGGATCCGCCGGAATTACCTGGAGGCTTTGAGATAGAAGACAGGACTAAAGATACAATAACGCTGAAATGGAATAAAGCAGATCGGGCGGAAGCATATGACATAGAAGCAGACGGAGCAATAATTGATAGCGCAACAGAAACCACCTATGTACATACAGGACTTGCTCCGGATACAGAACACATATACAGGATAAGAGCAAGAAACAGGGGCGGAGCAAGTGAATGGACAGCAGAAGTAATAATTAGAACGCTGCCTGAAAAACCAAGCATACCAAATAACCTGACGGCAACGGCAGGACCTAATGAAATAATATTAAGCTGGGATGCCGCAGAAAGAGCGGAAGAATACGACATAGAGGCGGACGGAGAAGTAATAGCCACAATAACAGATACAAGCTATACCCATGACGGACTGACTTCTGATACAAAACACACCTATAGGGTAAAAGCAAGGAACATTGGTGGAGAAAGTGACTACAGCGCAATGGTGACAGCGTACACACTGTCAGACACAACAGGAATGGTACTTGCCAACGTGGCAGCAGTAGTCACAAACACAAGCATTACACTTATGTGGGATGCTGTAGCGGCAGATACTGAATATGATGTAGAAGTAGATGGAGAAATAAAGGACAATGAAAAGAATACCATGTACATACACAGCGGATTGCAGCCTGTAACATCCCATACCTACAAAATACGACCCCGAAAAGGAGAGGAAATAGGGCCTTGGTGTGCGGTACTGGCTATTTCCACACTGCCGAATGCTCCTGATGCACCGGATAATATAAGAGCAATAGTCACAAACACTACAATACAGCTTGTGTGGGATCCTGAAGATGGGGCTACGGGCTATGATATTGAGATAGATGGCGGCCCGGTGGAAAGTACAACAGATACAACCTTCATTCATAAGGATCTTATACCGGGAACAGAGCATAGCTACAGGATAAGAGCAAAGAACATAGGCGGTGCTGCGGCATGGAGCGAGGCTATAGTAAAGAGCACCATAAAGCCAACCTACATGATAGAAGCGGAAGCAGGGGAAGAGTACCACATAGCCCTGACCGCCATGGGAATGCAGGAATTCAGCGGTAAAAATGTAATTCTGAAGTACAACCCGGAGGAAGCTGAGATAATAGATCTTTGTGAAGCAACAAGAGAAATAGAGCTGGAGAATGGGAAAATACCCGGTACAGGTATAGATATTAGTCACGAAAACGGAATGATAGTGCTGGAAATGGACAAGCAGATAGAGCCGGGCAAGGTCTGGACAGGAGTAATGAATACCATACTCATAAGAGCCAAGGTTGATGGGCAGATAAGCCTGGATTATATCGTGGAATGATTTGAAAGAGGTGAGAAAGATGTCGAAGACCGATAGGAAATGGCCAAGATATTTTGCAATATTGGTTGCTCTGGTATTGATAGTTGAGACTATAGCATTCACGCTGAACAGCTATGCAAAAAACAGTACAGATATGGTATATGAGCTTACTGATCAGGACAAGAACACAGTCTCGGAAATCTCAAACATGACCGGGGTAGAGGCAGATAAAATAATTAAGCTCAGGAAAGAAGGCAAGTCATGGAACGAGATACTTAAGTTCATAAAGAGCAATCCCGGATACAAAGCTGAAGAGGATGCAGCAGCAAGAAACAGCACCTTGGTGAAGAATGGAATGGCAGAAGCTACGATTAACAAGCTGAAAGAAGAAGGCTTCTCAGAAGAAGAAATCTCTGAGGCCAAATCTCTGGTGGAGAGAATAATGTTCCAGCTTGACGAGATAACCTGTATGCAGGCAGCGGTACCATCGCTGCCTGACACCGGAACATATGCCAACGAGAAAAAAGAAGAGGATATGACAGCATATACCACATTGGCCGGAAAAATCAACTTGAGTGAAGCAGTCTATCTTGTTCTGAAGCTCAGTGATGAACTGGGGAGTATGAAAGCGGTCCTGGATGAATATCTGTGCTCACTTCAACTTGGAATAGACCTTAACCGGTATCCGGATGACAAAGAAGGCTACCAGAAAATGAAACAGCAGAAGCTGACTGAGCTGATTGAGAAAGATATAATCACATCAGCCGATATCGAAGAGAAGATGCTCGATATGCTGCAGAACATGAATAAGAAGGATGAAGAATTGACTGAAATAAAGGCCAATATGCCTTCTTTACCTGAAATAGAAAATGAAAGCCCTCTGCCGGATGTGCAGTTACCGGATGTACAGGATATAAAGCCGCAGAACCCGGCAGAGGCAATCATGCAGGAGATAAACGCAATTACTGCCAATAACGGCGTGCAGGATAGGAGGTAGAGGATATGTATAGAAGAAAGCTGATAAAAACAGTCGTATTTATATTGCTTGTGGCGGGATTATTCCAGGCAGGCATAATGGCTTATTCTGCCGCCGCGGCTCAAGCAGCCGGAAGCTATGAGAAAAATATCGCTTATGCCAGTGCACAGAATGAAGGTGCATCGGATACTGCTGTTCAAGAAGTGAAAATACCACAGGAAGAGATAGATATTAGCAATCTAACTCTCAATAAAGAAGTGGAAGATATGATAACAAGCCTTGATACTACTAATGCATCAAAGAATATCACCAACTACAAGAAAATGCTTGTGGAATTAAACGTGCCTGAGAGCTTTAAGGAAGAAATTGAACACATGTACAGCAAAGGGTATAAGGTGCCGGATGTACTTATTGCATATGAATTCCTGTATCAGAACTACGGAAAAATATATGAGCTTGAAGTATTGATTGTACAGAAAGAATCAGGAAAAGCATGGGATACCATATTTAATGAGTACAATAAAAATAAAGGGGAATTCGAGCCAAGGAATTTTGAGGATGGAAAACTTGAGGAACTATTCCGGATGCCGGGCATAACCCCTGACGATATTGTAATAGCAGATAGGATAGAGCAACAGACAGGAGAGGAGTTTGATGAGCTTATCGCAATGAGGGTTAAGGGCATGGAATGGAAGAACATAAATGAAGAGTTGGAAATAATAAACACTTCCGATGAGCTTCCCAGAGTTGCTGTTACAAGTGCGCAGGTGAATAAATATATGACAGAAACAGGCTTAAGTGAGGAGCAGGTTATAGAGGCGCTTGTACTGGCACAGAAGCTTGGCAAGGACGGAAAGGCTGTTCTTGATAAGATCAAGGCAGGAAAAACAGAACAGGACATAACAGCGGAATGCCTTGAAGAAAAGTACCAATTGTAAGGCGGGAGGTGTGATGGATTGAATAAAATGAAGAAAATCATAGCTGCCCTTGCATTGCTGATAGTGTTTATGCCGTTACAAGCTGTAAATGCAGATGTGATAGATGATTATCTCAATAATGTAGTAGGGCCTAAAAAGCAATACAATACAGAATTTTCACCGGTTTACCTCAGAAATAATGAATTATCGGAAAATATAAGCCCCGCAAGCGGAGAACTGACGCTTACACAAACTGATTATTATCTGCCCGGGAGAAACGGACTTGATCTCGAAATAAAGAGAATATATAGGAGCGGTATATCAAATATCAAAGATATGAAGGTCAAATACGTAAAGGGGGCCTTTGTTGATTATGTTGAGAATACTGATAATGATTCCTCGTTTTATGAGGACCGCTACAATATTGGCTTGGGAATGAGATTCTCTTTCCCGATGATTGAAATAAGGAAGAATGAGGATGGCAGCAACTATAAATTCCTGCATACCGAAAGCGGAGATACCTACCGGTTGACAAATGTCAATGTATTTAAGGATCTTAGCACAATTATTGCCGATACTGACTCTGCTGTAGACAGCAGTACAAGAGTATTTAAACAGGTAGTCAAAGGAGAATTGGACCATAAGGAAGTATATTTCATCGAAGGACAGACTGTAATAGATGCTGTTGTAATTGAGAGCGACGAATATTCCAATGGCCAGTTTGACGGAACATCAAAATATAAAATGATAAATAAGGCGGGTAAGAAGACATACTTCGCCGAAGACGGCCGAGTACTTGGAATTGTGGACAGGTATGGCAACACAATAAAATTTGAATATATGACCCTAAATGAAAATACAAGCTGGAAAAAGAGGTTGATATCCAAGATAACTGATACAGCAGGAAGAGTAGTGACTTTAGAATATAAAGAAGACTACACCTTCAAAGTCAAACCTATCGAGAATACACACTACAGTCAGGAGGAAAGCTGGAAGGAATCACAGAATCCCAATACCACCCATTCCGGAGATTTGGAGGGTAAGTTCCAGGTTATTGTAAACCTGCCTGACGGAAAACAGATAAAATATGATAAAAGTGCGGCGCTCATAAACAACAGAACGAAGCAGGTATTAAGGACAAGGCTTCAGAGGGTTTATGACGTAGATGGAAAAGTCAAGTACCATTACTGGTATGAACAAACTGATCTTGGTTTTACCTTTAACAACGGCAGTACCTATTCTGTATTCAACCGGTACGAGAATATTGTACAGATAAACTATTTCAAAGAAAACAAGCTGGTAAAGTATCTTTATGACACACATACAAAAAGGCTGAGTGATAAGGGAAGCATGCAGTATCGCAAGCTGTTTGAAAAACAGGAAATAGCCAAAAGCGGCTATGATGCTTCAAAAACCAACTTTTTAGAAAGGTATACCGGCAAGATACTGAACAAAACCAGCTATGCTTATACAAATGCACCTGATGGCTACGGTTATTCAGGTTATAATGCAGACAGTCATGAATATTTGAAGAACACGTACCGCTTTTACAGTGAAAGAACAGATATGAGAGGTGCTAAAGTAAAGTATACGTACAATGGTTTGTATGAGCTTATAGAACAGGAGCAATACGGCAAAGATCATAAAGAAATCATCAGGACTGAATATGATGAAATGAAACTCCCCAAAAAGACAGAGCGGCTTATATATGATGTTAAGGATGGACAGGTTAAAGGGGGACCGGTGAAAAAGATTGAAAACTTCAGATACGATGCCTTTGGAAATATGACCAATTATACAGGGCCTCTAGCTTCCAGAGATGCTGAAGGTTACCCGGTTGATAACGAGCATCTGGTTACTTATTCCTATGACATCAACAAGTTCCACGTATTCAGCCAAAAGACATGGAAAAAAGACAGCAATACCAACTGTCAGACAGATTATACCGTGGATGAAAAAGGTAATATCATTCAGGAGAAGAGATATTTTGTTGAGGGTGATGTTGATAAGTCGATGATTATCGATTATCAGTATGACAATATGGGCAATATGACAAAGCAGACCATCAATTCACCGGATAATACATATACAACCTATTATGAATACAGTACTGACCTGGATGGGACAGACCATAAGGGAGCGTATTTGACAAGAGAGTACAAAATACTCGGTGGCAGGCAAATATCAAAGCATTATGTATATGACTTCCTGACAGGGGATGTGAAGGCAGAAATCGATGCCAAGGGTAATAGGACAAGCTATGCATATGATATATTCCACAGGATTACAGAGGAAAGAAATCCTGACAACAGCACTCAACTGTACAAATATGAAGAGACTTGGAATGACAACAAGAAAAGGGAAGTCACCAATCCCAATAATGTGGTTTACTCATACAGCTATGACATATTTGGGGCTCAGGTAGAATCCAGAGTGTATGATAAGGGTGCATGGCATGTGCTAAGCAAGACAGAATATGATTCAAACGGTAATAAAACCAAAGAGGTAGACGCCAATGGGCATAGCATACGATATGAGTACAACAGCCGGAATCTGCTTATAAGAAAGTCATACTGGGATAAGGACTCTGTCGAGAAGGAAAGTATGAGTATAAGCTATTCAAACGGAACAGACGGGAATATCTATGGTATTATAACAGTCACCGACGAGGAAGGTTATCAGACAAGGATGTATTATGATGCAAACGACAGGCTGGTAGCCACAGATGTTACCCCGGACAAAATAAAATATAATACCAGTAAGTACACTTATGACTATGAAGGAAACAAAATCTCCTATACAGATGCCCGTGGCAGCACCGAAAGATATATTTATAATTCATTAGGCCACTTGGTAAAGAAAATCGATCCCCTTGATAATGAGACAATATATGTGTACAACAATATGGGGATGCTGATCAGAAAAGAAGGATCGGGTGGAAACATAACCGAGTACATATTTGACGTACTGGGAAGAGTCGAATTGGAGAAGTCGTACAAAAATGGGGAAAGCCAATTCATATATAAGAGCTATACCTATGATGATATAGGCAATGTATTGAAATTTAAGAACGGCACGGTGGTAAACGGTGATGATACGGTTTCATCTGAAGTTGAATATGTTTATGATTCCATGAATCGGATGACGGATGAATACAAAAAGATAGATGAGACTCGAAAAGGTCATATACACTATAATTATGACAATTTGGGCAATGTCCTTCAATACACAGAAGCAGTCAACCAATCAGGGAGCAGCCATATACAAATTAATTATGAATATGATTTTGCCGGAAAACAGACAAGAGAAGAAGGCTGCCTGCAGTATGCCAATGATGTCAGACAGGGCTACTATGAAACCAAGTACATCTATGACTATAACGGTAATCCCCTTTCAAAAGAGGTGTTTGACGATGATAAGTATTATATTACCGAATACACTTACGATCACAGAAACAGAGTCAAACAGAAGAAAGAACCCTATAAAGATGCTGAATCGAAAAAGATTACCACATATACATACGATGGAAAAGGAAATGTCATAGGGGAGGTGCTGATGAAGCAGGGAACAGCTTGTTCGAAAACCTATGAATATGACGGAACAGGCAACCTTATACGCGAGACTGATGAAACGGATAAAACAACCCGTTATGTATATGATGAGAACGGTAACAGGATCAAGGAAATAGACCCCAGATATTATACGGATGAAAGTAAAATAGATACTGCTCCTTGCATTGAGACAGAGTATGATGCATTGAACAGACCTGTAAGGTCCATTGCCAGGAATGGAGACACAAGCTTTGTAATATCATACTTTGAATACGACAGCAGAGGCAATATAATAAAGAAGGTTGATAGTGAAGGCTATAACGGCAGTAATCCGTCAGCCTCAATAGGCGAAGAATATGAATATGATGTGATGAATCGTGTTATCAGGCATGTATCTGCTGAGACAGCAAGGTATAATACTGAAAATGAGAGTGACAGATTCACAAAAAAATATACCTATGATGGTGCAGGCAATATATTGACAGAAGAGGATGCATACGGAAACATAACACGTAATACATACCTGCTTAATGGTCTGCTGAAAGATAAAGTATATCCTGACGGAGCAAAAGAAACTTACAGCTATGATCTTACAGGAAAGGTTGAGCTTGTATTTACAGACAGAGCAGGAAACGTAACAAAGAAATACATGAATGTATTCGGAAGCCCTTACAGACAGGAATACCCTGATGGGACATCAGAATCCTTTGAATACAATAACCTTGGCAAGGTTACCAGAAGTATTGACAGGATGGGCAACAGCAAGTATTTTGAATATGACCCTGCCCAGAATGTCACCACTGCAATGGAATACATCGGCACTAAAGGCCAGTATGAGTTGTACAGGAAAATATGCAGTACTTATGATGAGGCAGGTAATATACTGTCCAGAGAGACATTCTTATTTGAAAAGCCTCTGATAAGCGGAGCTGAGGAAAACCATAAATCAGCAGGAGATAAAACCGTCTATAAATATGACGATGCATCAAGAGTTACAAAAATTATTGGCCCCAATGGAAGGGAAATAAGGAATCAATATGATGCGAAGGGTAATTTATCTCTTACCGAATCAAAAACAGCCGAAGGGAAATATGATGTAAAGCGCTACAGCTATGACCTGCTGTCGCGGCTGACAGAGGAAATAACCTTGGTTGAAAGCTCCGCCATCGAACCCACATACCTGGCTAAGGCTAAGTACGACAAAGATTACAGCGGCAGAGTATGGTCGGCAGTCAAATATGACTACTATAACAATGGTGCATTAAAATCCAAGACCGATCAAATGGGCAATACTACCAGGTATGTCTATGACTTGGATAAACGTTTGGTGCAAATGATCGATCCTTTGGAAAACAGAACATCCTATGCATATGATTTGCGCGGGAACCTTATTGAGGAGATAAACGCCCGCAATGTATCCACCAACTATGAATATGACCGGCTTAACCGCTTGATAAGAGAAAATATACCCGCAGCCGGAGGGGGTACAGCAACAACAAGATACATCTATGACGTTTCGGGCAACCTCATTAAGCAGATAAAACCGAATGAATACGAAGCTTCAAAGGATACCGAAGAGCTTGCTGCAACTATGAAAGGCCTCTCATATGAATATGATGAAATGAACAGGCTGCTGGCAGCGTACAATCAGGATGGAATCGGAGTCAGATATATAAAATATGATAATAAAGGAAACATAATTAAAGAGGTTGACGGGCTCAGATATAATGGAAGTATTGATTCATCCCTGGGAACCATATACGAATACGACGGATTGAACCGTTTGGTAAGAAGCACTGATGCAAAAGGCAATGTGACTTATTTCGAATATGACATACTTGACAATGTTATAAAGAGCACAGATGCAAGAAACATTACAACCGTATATGAATATAACCCTGACAAGACACTTGCCAAGACAACCTTTGCGGATAATAGTGTGATCCGGTATGAATATGACTGCCTGGGTCGGCTTATAATGCAAACGGATCAAAATGGAAATACAACCAAGTTTAGATACAACGCATTAGGCAAGCAAGTATCAATAGAGGATGCTTACGGCAATGTCCAGGAATTCAAGTATGACCTGGCAGGGAATATGGTGGCCTATAAAGACCAGCTGGGAAATGTCACAAAGGTCAAATATGACGGAAACAGCCGTATATCTGAGAAAAGGATCCCAATAGAAGAAATAGGCAGCGGAAATTACCACTACTACATTGAAACATACATCTATGATGAGAATGGGAATGTACTGAGCCAGACAGTCACAGGCACAAAGGAACCTCTATCAAAGAGAATAACCAATAACACATATTATCCTAACGGGTTGCTTCAGGAAACAGTTCAAAGCAATGGCAGCAATATCAAGTATCATTATGACAAGAACGGCAACCTGATTATAACCGAAAGCCTGAGAGAAAACGGCATATACGACATAACAAGATATGAATATGACAGTGAGAATAGGATGACCAGGTCTATACAGCTTGTTGACGAAGATAGCGTATTTACGGAAGAAATAGGCAACATATCCGGCTTGAGAGACAGCGAGTATAGCGATAAAATCATGGTAATTACCGGTTATGAGTATGACCTGCTCGGAAACAGGACAAAGGCCATAAGTCCAAAAGCATACGGCTGCCCTGAGTCTGATGAGGAAGGCAGAGCTGAGTATACAGAGACATACAGCTATGATGTTCTAAACAGGCTTGAGAGAATTTACAGGAAATATGACGGAAGGACTGTGTCAATACAGTATACCTATGACGAAGCAGGAAACAAGATAAAAGAAATAAATGAAAGAGGCGACGAAATAACTTATACCTATGACAACATGAACAGGCTAACAGCTATGACGGATGCTATGGGTGAGACATATACGTATAAATATGACCCGGCAGGAAACAAGACCAGTGAGACAAACCCAAAAGGAGATACTATCAGCTACAGCTAT
>ENA-UOYA01003286-UOYA01003286.1-activated-sludge-metagenome-genome-assembly--contig:-NODE-3286-length-14550-cov-4.706588_pt1 | contig 14550 bp, 17 predicted proteins | sample MGYA00238163_ERZ764804 | MGnify/ENA primary metagenome ERZ764804 (study PRJEB28919, sample SAMN05720223) | activated sludge metagenome | isolation source: Anaerobic digester | place: Hong Kong...
CGCTGCTCTGGGTGCGGGAGGAAACGTATCGCAGATCAGGGACAACGAATTGGTGATCACCTCGCTGGATGGAAACGGCGATGTAAGTGGAATCAAGGTGCTGAATCATCTTCGGATCAAGGGCGAAGGCGCTGTTCAGGTTGCCGACAAGAGCGCCTACAAATTAACCTCGGTACGCAATCTCTACGGCAAGGAGAAAGCGGTCGTCAGTGACGGTCAAGTGGTGTTCAACACCGATCTTAAAGGCACCAACGACATCTATTATCTGGCAACCCTCGATCAAGCCGCGGTCAAGGACATGAAGTTCCCGATCAACCTCTCTATCGAGTATTTCCTCGACGGCCAAAAACTTAAGCCTGCCGAACTGCTGGGCAAGAGCGGTCACCTGAAAATCGTGGTGACGGTGGAAAACACCAGCGGAGTACCCAAAGTCCTGGAATTCCAAAACGACAAGGGCGAGAAAATTACCAAGGAAGCCGTTATCTTCACCCCTTACGCTGTCTCCCTGTCGGGCTGGAAGTTTGATAACAGGTATTTTGACAACGTGACTGCGCCCGGAGTCGGAGGAGAGTCGCCGGAGGGTGTGGTTACTGACGTTAAGGGAGTAACCAGTGTAAGCTGGACCATACCCTTGATACCTCCTGCATATCCTTCCAAGCAATACGCCGTCCTGGAGGCGGATGGCAAGAACATACAGCTGGAGGCGTTTGACATCGCGGTCATCCCGGTTTTGCCTGAGACCTCTCAGGTAGACTCGCTGGCCAATATCAAGACCGCCTTCGAGAAGCTGTATGGCGGATTCGATTCAATACAGAAGGGGGTAGGTTCACCTGCGACCCCCAATACCCTGCTGAATGGTTTTGATGCGGTGACCGAAGGTCTGGGGCAGATTGGCGGAGGTCTGGGCGCCCTTTACGGAAACCTGGTCAAGGTCCGCATGGGACTGGCCACCCCCGGATTCGACCCTGCCACCTTTGATGCCGCCAAAGGCAAGGATGCCAGCGGCAAAAGCCCTGGCATTAAGGATGCTCTCGGCCTGGTCCAATTAAGCGTCGACCAGAAGCTGATCAAGGCGGTGGAGGCTCAGGACACCCTCCTGACCGGCCTCGCCGGGGTCATCGGCAGTCCGGCCGATGTGGGTAAAACCCCAGCGGCCAACACCTCTTTATTCAATGATATCAATACCCTGAAGGCCGCCGCCGGCGGTTCCGGGCCTGCGGCCGATCTGATCAACAAGGCCATCATTCCTAAACTGACCGTCCTGCAAGGCAACCTCAGTGCTCTGCAGAAGGGCGGCAAGATTACCACCTCCGCTGGTCAGGTTGATTTCCCGGCCTCGGTGGGTGCGGTGAAAGCCGGCCTGGGACAGGTATCTGATTCCCTGGGCAAGACCGGCACCGGCATCGACCAGGTGGTGAAGGGCCTGGGAGACGTGAATGCCGACGGGACGCCGGTCCCGGTTCTGGTAGAGGGCAAGCCCGGCACTATCCTCTTCGCTATGGCCGCGCTTAAAGACGGGATAGATCAAAAACTGATCCCCGGTGTGAGCAAGATGCAGAGCGGGGTAGCCAAGATCGGCGAGGGTGCCAACACGGCTAAGGCTAGCCTGGCTGCAGGCCTGGTCGATCTGAGTTCGGCCGGGGCCATCAAGTCAAGCCTGAAGGCCAATGCCGATGCGGTCGACACCTTCCTGGGCAAGCCCGACAATGCCGAGGGCAAAGTGGTGTTCATATTCCAGACCGCTCCAGTAAAACCCAAGGCTACCGGCACGGTTAACGGGCTGATTATGCTGGTGATCATGCTGGGCCTATTGGCTGCCGTGGGCCGGGGCGGAACGCCTGCGGTCAAAATGGAGGCTTAACACTTAAAGCTAAAGCGTATACAGGATTGAATATCCACAACTAAAATTAGGGTGACGAGAGCTCTCCAGCCAACGGGGAGCTCTTTTTGCATTCATATTATCTGTTACCATGACGAATCAGTTCAGGCTGCTCCCATCGCGGACCAGGCTGTCGTGGAATATCTCCTCCTGCCATCCGGTCAGGAATTGATTTAATGATTCGATGTTTCTAAGTATGAGTCCGTTCCACATGGCCATCTCCTCGACCGAGGGGCATTTAAGCCAGATCTCGCCCAGCTTGTTGAGTATGGCCATCACCTGCAGATAGATCGACTCCATGCTTTCCGGCGGAACCCGGGCGGAAAGGGTGCTTTGCACCGCCAGCCACATGCCAAGTTCCGGTCTGGCTCGCACCGAATCAAGCACATGCTGTACCGGAATATCAAAATACATGATGACCCGGTTGAGGAAATCGAGGGAGACCAGGTCAGTCGTTCCCCCCTCCAATGCCTCCAGGTATTTTGAGGTTACCCCTAACTCCTTGGCCAGAGCCTGGGGCGTAAGATTAAGATTCAGGCGGTATTCCTTGATCATCTCACCGAGCCTGATAACCCGACACCTCCTGAGTATAATCCTATGTCCATTATTCCCGCCTTTTGTTAAAATGACATAGGGTTTATATAACCGGGATTCCAGTTTGTGGTTCGGGCCATGGACGGATGGAATGACCATGTTTGCGCAACCTAGTTGATGAGAGGTGTTTAATAGCATGCGGAACAGTTTCAGCCTCAAGTATATCGGCAAGGAAGATCACCTCATCATGCCTTCGCTGACCAAGCTGGTAGTAACTCAGACGTTGTACGACATCCTTTTTCAGTATGTGATTGAACCGGAGAAGGAAAGGAAGCTCCTCGAATTTATCGAACGGATTCGCACCCACATGAGTGACAACGCCTATCGCAACACCCCGTTTTCGGTACCGGTGACGGAGATGCAGTTCCTGGAGGAGGGCCTGGAGGAGCTGAAGCTCCTGTGCTGGCAGGTGGCTCCGGTCTACACCTTTGCGGTTGAATTCCCGCTGTCGCCTGAGGCGGAGGGGTATGAAGCCGTAAGAGATGAGGTGGGTCAAATCCTTTCGGATCTGTTCGTTTACAACTGGCAGGGAAATGATCGGATACTAGTCTACAGCGCCCTGCCGCTTTGAAATGATTTTACCGCTGGCCTCGTCTATGCTTGTCACCTGAAAGCCGGAAAGGATACAGTCAAGGTAGATTCGAAGAACGGGTGTGCCCTGCTGCAACAGTTCAAAATGGGCTTTTCTGATGGCGGAAGTGCCCTGAACTTCCTGCAGGAAAGCCAGGGCCGAGGTCGAGTCGTATCTCAGCCGATTGGGATTAATCGGGCTTTTATAGGCCATCAGCAATTCCCGGGTATAGGCCTCTCTCCCCCCTCTCAGCGCGACCAGCAGGTTGACCCCGGTTTTCTGATCTACGAACACTACATTCCAATCCGGCCACCGGCCGTCTCTTCCTCTGCTCTCTCCATCCTCCGCCTTCCCGGAATCCGTGCTTACAGCATAGACCAGCTTTGCATCCCGCGACCACTGCCTGGCCTGGGGGAAGCTCATATCGATAGCCTGGAACAGGCTGATTTCCCGGGGGTGATGATGTCTCAGGGTCGCGAAGGCAATGAATGCCAGGAATAACAGCCCTGCGACAATCATTACCCTGCTGGTTGAAGAAGGTTTCGTCTTAAGCACCTCCCGGTGTGGAAATTACCCCGCCATTCAACCCTGTTATTTTACAAAGTTTGACAGGGAAGGTCGGAGACGGTCCGTCATATTCTTCACTAATACGATGTTAATGACGGCGGGGGATCTGCATGGACAGGAAGATGGGGGTCTGGATAGTAATAACCGTGATCTTGCTCGCGGTAGTTAGCGGATATTATGAATGGCGGCTGTCACATTATAAATCAGAAAACAAGTACCTGGCTCAGCGCCTTCACTTCCTGGAACCACCCGCGCCGAAGGTCATATCGCCGTCCCAACCGGAAAGAATGCCTTACAGCGCCTATCAGGTCATGGAGAAGGGAGCGGCGGTGGACTACCGCACACTGGAGTTGAATAACGCCTGGGTGCGCCCCCTGTACATTCCGCTATGGCACAGCAAAGCCTGGAATTGCGGCAGATTCTGCTACATACCGCGCCTGATTGAGAATAACCGTCACCGGGTGTTCATTTATCAAGGTGGAGGTTCGTACTGGTTTGATCTTAGCCCCACTATGGGATTTACAGATGATACCTCGCCTATGGGCATTGCTTTCAAGACCGGCGACGAGGTGGCGATAATCGCGCTTGAGGCCAGGATCAAGCAAATCAAAAAACTGGAGAACCAGTTGCAGATAATGATTGAACCCCGGTTAAAAGGCTACCACATCGTGGCCCTGCCTTACCCGGAGTTCGAGGGGACCAAATGCCAGGTGGTAACCCCCGAAGGGTATCAACTGGAAGTGCCTTTAAATGCTTACTCAAAAGGCTCATGCCAGTAATAGTCGATTTTCCGCTGCCCGTACTTGAGCGCCTCTCGATTATTCCAATAATTGCCGACCCCGAAGTAAATGTCCACCCAATAGGGAGAACTTCCATACCTGCTCCAGTTGGCGTCCCCGGTGTCTATAACCGTAAAGGAATTGAGCTTTTGTCCTTGAATGGTGATACTTTTCGGGTTTTCCAGGGTTATAACCGTACCGAAGGGGATGATGGGATCAAGATGATTACCCCCGGGGACCTTGGGATGGACCGCGACTCCGCCTATAAAATAGGGGCGGGCACTGGACGAAGGCGGGGCCCCCGGAGGTTCCGTGTAAGCCGTTGAAACCTGATCCGTGGCCCGGTTTACCAGATACCATTGGGGCTTCCGGGCCGGGGGCGGGGCTACTTTTTTGGGAGCTTCGGTCTCTTGCCGGGTTGCTATCAGGATGACCAGCAATACAACCGCACCTATACCTGCTGCCAGGTGTCGCCAGTCAGGTTTCATCTACTTCACCTCCTTTACCCTAGTATTTGACCGATTGCCGCTTTTTAATGGTTTTTTATGAGGTTCAGGAGTCGCAGACTATAACCTCGCATCCCTGTGACGAAATTTACCTGTTCCGCCAGGGGAGGTTCCCTCGATTATTTGCCGAAGTATATGCTAATCTACTTGAAGGAAAGGGGATAGGAATTAGTCCCAAAGCAAGTGTAATCTGGCGTCAGGTTTTTTCGGGACCAACTAAGCATATAATCGTATAGGACCGAGTTGGTAGACAACGAATCCAGTATCAGGTATACTTAAACACTGGTTATTTTACAGTTGAGGTTTGGAGGTGGTTAGGATGAGGGACAAATGGGAAAAGGGAGATCCCGTCAATCTATCGGACCTTTTGAAAATCACTCCGGTGGCCAACGAGATAATCCGTTTGGGCCAGGAACTTGATATGAAATACTCGGATATCATGTGGATTGTGGCCGAGATTATCAGGGACTGTGACTGGATCCGGGATGCTGATTCGCCCATGCCCCCAACTGACCTGGAACTAGAGGTCGACGACGATGTTGAGCTCTTCGATGACGAGTGGGATCATGAAGAGGGGAAGGAGGACACCTATTACAAGCTATCCTTAAAAGTCAATTCCAAAGGAAAATTCCCGGAAGTCAGCTTCAAAGCCGGGGTTAACGATAGAGAGGATCTTAAAGGTTTTCTTACTATGGTAATCGAAATCCTTGGCAAAATGGATGTCTAAACTAGAAGAATCAGGTTTGCGCAGGCTGTCCTTAAACAGGGCAGCCCTTTTTATTTAGTGGGGGATGGAGGAAGGATCAAGGCAAACCGGTGTTGAAACAAGTCATGTTGATATTGCGATTTAAAAGGAGGACTTACTTTGAGCAAAGTCGAAAGCCCGCGCCAGGTGCTCTGGATACTGATTGCGCTTATGTTAGGATATGCCGTCTATCTCTTTAAAACCGGCGACACCTCTTCCCCTCCGGTTGAAGCTTCCATAAGTCAGGCGACGGTGGTAAGCGATTTTAGGGAGATGAAAGACATTAAGGTGCCGATCAAGCCGGAGCTAGGAGGTCAGTTTTACGCCACCGAGCTGCTTTTTCCGGATAACTTCAAAGGCCAGGTCGGGGACGTGTTCTACGCCCGTCTGGAAGACGGACATATCCTGACCACCGTGAGTTATCGAATTGAGAAGCTGACCAGTGATGTTCCACCCCGGGCGGTTTACACGCCGCTCAAGGATTATGGCCCCGGTTATGTGCCGGAAGGAAGCTACACCCGACAGACGATCGGACAATTTGAGATGGAACAGGGAGACCGTTTATGAGCAAGAAAGGGTGAGTTCAAGAGGCAACGGGATCGGGAAACCGCAGTAAACAAAGCTGAGGGAGGCCTTATTTGGCCTCCCCCTTCTTGATGAGCTCGGATACCGTTACAAACTTGTAGCCCTGCTTCTTCAGTTCCTCCAGGATCACCGGCAGGGCCTCGGTGGTCTGCTTGCAGGTGTCACTGGCGTGCATCAAAATTATTGAACCGGGTTTTACCCGCTTTATAACCCGCTCCGAGATGGTAGCCGCGCCCGGGTTCATCCAGTCCAGGGAATCAACGCTCCACTGAATCACCTGGTAGCCGCACTCCCTGGCGGCTTTGATAACCTCGTCATTATAATCCCCGTTGGGGGTCCTGATCAGATGCGGGGTGGTACCTGTCACCTCTTTGATCGCTTCGTGTGCTTTCGTGATCTCCTCTTTGATTTCTGTGCGGCTGAGAGTGCTCAGATTGATGTGACGATAACCATGACTGGCGATCTCATGACCGTCCTTTTTGATGCGCTGCGGAATTTCGGGGTACTGCCTGGTCCAGGGACCGGAGAGAAAGAAGGTTGAGCGCACGCCGTTCTTTTTAAGGATCTCAATTACCGGTTCCGGGGTTTGATTGCCCCAGCTGATGTCAAAAGTCAGGGCTACAACTTTTTCCTTCACCGGTACATCGTAGATTGGTTTGAGCCGGTGATACGCATTTACGTAAATCACGGAACTGATAGTAAAGAAAAAGACGGCTATCGCCAACAGAACGATTTTGGTCCGGGTAGTAAAATGGTAGAAGCCAACCACAATGGGCCGCAAGTGTCCTTCACCCCCAAGGTTTTTATACAAGTTATTGTCGGTTGGCTACCTTTATTACTTGTTTTTGCGTAGGGCCAGGAGTTCGGAAACCGTAACGCACCTGTATCCCCGCCGGGACAACTCGGGCAGGGCCCGGGACAGGGCGTCGATCATCACCTTCCGGTTTTGGCCGCCGTCGTGCAGGAGGATGATCTGTCCCGGCTGGATTCCGGCAATGATCTGTCGAGCCAAAAGGTTTGGGTCCGTCGCCTTCCAGTCTTTGTAGTCCGCCTGCCAGGTCCAGGTTATGATACTCAAACTTTCCTCTTGGCAGTATTTCACCAGATCCCGTGACAGGAACCCTCCAGGAGGCCTCAAGAGGCGAGGTCGTATCCCGGTTTGTTCGGTCAGGATGTCCTGCGCCCGTTTTACGTCGGACCGGGCAAAATCGGAGTTGTTGTACTCCTTTATCCTGTGGCTGTAGCCGTGACTTCCTATCTCATGGCCGTGGGCCTGAATCTCCTTGATCAGCGCCGGGTAGCGCTCGGCGTACAGCCCCAACACAAAGAAGGTGGCCCGGGCACGGTTCTGTCGCAGAATCTCCAGGACCTGAGGAGTGGCCTCGGGATTAGGCCCGTCGTCGAAGGTGAAGGCCACCGCCTTCTCTGCGGTATCAACCGAGGAAATGACCAGCCCCTGGTTTTTCCACTGGCCCAGGTCGGGATGGAGGGCAAAGTTGTAAACGCCGTAGGAGAAGACCAGAAAGCAGCAGACAAAGCAGAACATCATAACATGGTCGCGCTGCAGCACCACCAGCAAAGCAAATAACTCCCTTCAAGACCGGTAGAAACCAAAGCTAATGGCCGAACAGGACGGAAAGCCCCATGACGACGCAAAATAAGTTCAAGCATTTAAGACTCTTAAAAGATACTGGTTAAAGGCCGAGGTTAGACTACCTAATGGTGGAAACAACAGCTGTTCCCCCTCCCGGCTCGAAAGATCGTTCTGCAGGCCGGACTTGATTTTTTAGCATTTCATGTTATCATAAGAGTGGTTGATGGCGGAAAACTGAATAAACACATGTGCGCGGTTAGCTCAGAGGAAGAGCACCTCCTTGACGCGGAGGGGGCCATAGGTTCAAGTCCTATACCGCGCACCATTTATTTCTTGAGAAAGCCTTGCCCCATCGGCGTTTGCGGTACCTTGAGAGAATACTACGGATACATCAATCACTCCAAAAGCACCTTAATTTTCGCTAGGACCTCATTGATTACCCCATGCGACGCTTTACACGCGAACCGAGCATTTCTTGCTTGCCAATCAAGGTTTTTAATTTGGTCGGCAAGAATGACTCCTGAAATTTCTAGATCCTGAGGTAGTAAAACCTCAAAAGGATAGCCTTTTATCCTTGATGTAATAGGGCACATTAAAGATAATCCGGTTTTTTGATTATAAGCGGCAGGTGAGACAATTATGGCGGGTCGTTCCCCCGCCTGCTCATGTCCGGCTTGTGGACTGAATTCAATCCAAACAATATCACCACGGTCGGGGATATATTGTTTATTTATCCTCACCATATTTCTCTCCCGACAATATAGCCGGTATCTATCTCTTTATGCACGTTATCGGGGGTAATTTGTGAAAGCATCGTTTCTAAGGAATATTGTTGGGGATTAATCACAATAGAGTTACCGCGAACTGAAAAATTAACGGTGGTTCCTTCGCTCAACCCGGCTTGTTGAGCTATTGTTTTTGGTATCCGTAACCCCAGACTGTTTCCCCATTTTTGTACACGAGACTGCAATTGAAGCCCCCCTTAAGGAACGTATATACATAGTATATCCCGTTGGGGCGGTATTGTGCAAAACAAAAACTTTTATGCAAGGGGGCTAAAACCAATTACTCCCCCATGAGGCCAATCGGATAGGGAATGCTAGCTTTTGCTGGCGAATCTGGGTGGTATTTTCAAATTGCGCCGCTGTATATGCGGTTTGGGCGGAACATATAATAAAACATCATGCCCGGGGGGGCGTAACGAATGAATTATTGCTTGGACCTGGTGTTGCAAAACAGCGGACCGTTAATAAAAGAGCGGCTGGAGAGCAGTTTTTTCTGGCTGAAGGAACGCGGCTTCATTTTGGCCATTGAAGATCATCCAGGCGAACCCTTCAGCAGACTGCATGTGAGTTTGAGTGGCCCGACCAGGAGTGGGGTCTTCCACGATGATGACATCATCTATATCTTCAAACACCAGCTGGCTGAGATCCTGTCCGAGGCCATACTCACCCACTGGGAAAAGAGGCTCATTAAAAGGCAGGCGGAAAGAAACTACAAGCACCTGCCAGCACCCGAACAGGCGCAGCTGGCGGAAAGGGCGGTGCACTTTCTGCGGCGCTGCAATGAAAACGAGAGTTTAAATCTTTTGCTGAAATTTGGCCGCAAAAACAAGATAGCGCACCGCATTCTTGAACATCTGGAGACATCGGACACCCTGAACCTCGATGGGCTGGTGAACTTCAGCCTGCGGGACTATCTGCGCGAGATCCGATTTGCCGTCGATCTGGCTTATGAGGATTTGAAAAGTGAAAAACAGTATAACGACTTTGTCAAGCTCTTAAAGTATTTTGTAGAGACGCAGCCGCCCAAGGCGGTGGAGGTCAATGTCTACCTCGCCCAGAACGGGACCTTCCAATTGTGGGACGAGAAGGGAAACCTGATTGAGCAGGACTTTATCGATCTGTATCTGGAAGACATCCTGGCCAGCGACAATAATCTGGATGATATCCTGATCAGCATACTGATCACAGTGGCCCCGCGGCGCATCATCTTTCATTCCTCGGGCACTCTTCCCGATACTGAGCCTACCCGCATCATCAAGAAGGTTTTCAAGGAACGGATTATCATCTGCTCCGGCTGTGAAAGGTGTTTGAGCCATCAAATGAAAGACCGATAAAGCGCGGCTGCGAAATTAAGCAAGTTGCCGGGATTATAAGCAGAGAACAACCCTCACTCCCATAAGCGGCCGCACCAACGATCTGGAGAACAAAACCATGCCTTTAATCAGCTCTGCCTAAATGCAGGGCTTTTTTCATGTCCTAATCACATCTCCCCAAAGAGGAACCGGGGGTATACGCCTGGAATAATTGCGACCAGTGATGTTATTTGTTATATTCTTAGGATATGGACCGGAATTTGAGGTGATCTGTTGATCCGCTGGCTGGCTATACCAATCATCAGTGCATTTATTGGTTATCTGACTAACGTTGTCGCGATAAAGATGCTTTTCCATCCCCGGCAACCGGTTTCCATATTGGGTTTTGAATTGCAGGGACTGCTGCCGCGCCGGCAGCAGGAAATCGCATATAAAATTGGCGAAGTGGTAGAGAGAGAGCTCCTGTCGGTGGATGATCTGGTAAGCCAGATCAGCACTCCGGAGATGCAGGAAAAGATGGTGGCGATCGTTTCGGAAAAGGTCAGAACCAGGCTGGAAGAGGTGATGCCGCGGGTGATACCAGCCAATTTGACCCGGATGCTGACCGATCTGCTGGAAGGAATTTTGGTCCGGGAGAGCAGATCCCTGGTGACTCAGGTGATCGAATCCGCCGGCCAGCATCTTACCGCTCAGATTAAGGTGAGTGAAATCGTTCAGAACCGTATCCTTGAGTTCGATGTGCTACAGATGGAGAAACTGGTCAAGGAAGTATCGTTGCGGGAGCTGAGACAGATTGAGGTTTTGGGCGGAGTGCTGGGCCTCTTGATCGGCCTGGTACAGGTGGCGATTATTACACTAATTCCATAGGAGGCAGTAATGATGATTAAAATCAGCTTGAAGGATGGTTCGGTTAAGGAATACCCACGGGGGACTTCCATAATAAAAATAGCTGAAGATATAAGCCGTCGACTGGCGAAGGAGGCCCTGGCCGCGCGTTTCAACGGGCGTTTGCGGGACCTGAACGCGTCCCTGAATGAGGACGGCCATCTGGAGATACTGACTGCCGACGATCCCGAAATACTGGAGGTTTACCGGCACACCACGGCTCATATCATGGCTCAGGCGGTAAAAAGGCTCTATCCCGATGCCGCCCTGGCCATAGGCCCGGCGATAGAAAAGGGTTTTTACTACGATTTTGATTTTATGGAATCACTGAGTCCGGATGATCTGGCCGCGATTGAGGACGAGATGGCAAGAATAATTGAACAGGATTATCCGCTGCTGCGCCAGGAGTTGGGACGGGCTGAGGCGATTAAGATGTTCGCTGACCTGGGCGAAAAGTATAAGGTTGAACTGGTGGAAGACCTGCCCGATGATGCGGTTATCAGCATTTATCGCCAGGGCGAGTTTGTTGACCTCTGTGCCGGACCTCACCTGCCCAGCACAGGCAAAGTCAAGGCCTTCAAGCTGATGAATCTGGCCGGCGCTTACTGGCGCGGCGATGAGAGAAACAAGATGCTGCAGAGGATTTACGGAACATCCTTTTACAAGAAGGAACAGTTGGAGGATTATCTTTTTAAACTGGAGGAGGCGAAGAAAAGGGACCACCGCAAGCTGGGCCGCGAACTGGGGCTGTTTGTGATCCTGGACGAGGGGCCGGGCTTTCCCTTCTTTCTGCCCAAAGGCATGATTCTACGCAATCAGTTGGAAAAATACTGGCGCGAGGTCCACGACGAGGCGGAATACATGGAAATCAGAACCCCGATAATCCTGGAGCGGGCCCTGTGGGAGCGCTCGGGACACTGGGATCATTACCGGGAGAATATGTACTTTACCAAGATAGACGAAGGGGACTTCGCGGTCAAACCGATGAACTGTCCCGGTGCCTTGCTGGTCTACAAGCAGAACCTGCACAGCTATCGCGAGCTGCCGATCAGGATGGCGGAGATGGGACTGGTACACCGGCACGAGATGTCGGGGGTTCTCCACGGTTTGATGCGGGTCAGGGCCTTTACCCAGGACGACGCGCACATATTCATGCTGCCCGAGCAGATAATCACTGAGATTAAGAGGGTTATAGATCTGGTGGACAGGGTCTATTCCATGTTCGGGTTTCCTTATCATGTGGAGCTTTCAACCAGGCCGGACAAGGCTATCGGGTCGGATGAGGACTGGGAAATGGCAACCAACGCCTTGAAGGAGGCCCTGAAGGAAAAGGGCATGGAATTCAAAATCAATGAGGGAGACGGGGCCTTCTACGGGCCCAAGATCGACTTCCACCTGCGCGATTCCCTGGACCGCACCTGGCAGTGCGGCACCATTCAGCTGGATTTCCAGATGCCGGAACGATTTGATCTGACTTATGTGGGCGAGGACGGTGAAAAGCACCGTCCGGTCATGATTCACCGTGTGGTTTTCGGCAGCATGGAGAGATTTATCGGCATCCTGACCGAACACTATGCCGGAGCCTTTCCGGTTTGGCTGGCCCCAGTCCAGGTACGGCTAATCCCCATAACCGAGCGTCACCATGACTACGCCAACAGCCTGGCTGACCGGATGAAGAAGGCCGGGGTAAGGGTGGAGGTTGATGCCCGCCGGGAGAAGATGGGTTACAAGATCCGGGAAGGGCAGTTACAGAAAATCCCATACCTGCTGGTAATGGGTGACAAAGAAATGGAATCGCAGACTGTATCTGTCCGCCGCCGTCAGGAGGGCGATGTCGGCAGCCAGGATATAGCAGATTTCATCGCCCGGATTTTAGAGGAGATTGCCAGCCGCAAGAGCTGAGAAGAGCTAAATACGATAAGAGCTCACTCGTTGACATCTCCGGAAACGCTGTGATAATCTAATGGTTAGTGAAGTTAATACTGGCAAGTAGAGGCCTGCGCTTCTCACCCTGCGGTGACGCTGTCAGGGTAGACCATTCAGTTTCTACGGAGATTGTCTTCGGGAGTATGCGGGCTATGACCCGCATTATATTTTTTGGAGGTGGATTGTTTATTAGCAAGGACTGGAGAATCAACGAGGAGATACGGGCGCGAGAAGTGCGATTGATTGATGAGAATGGTGAGCAGGCAGGTATTGTGCCCGTTCGCGAGGCCCTGCAGATGGCTGCTGACAAGGGTTTGGATTTGGTTGAAATCGCACCGAGTGCCAAGCCGCCGGTATGTCGCTTGATGGATTACGGCAAGTTTCGATATGAGCAGAGCAAGCGTGACAAAGAAGCCCGGAAGAAGCAGAAGGTAATCACAGTCAAAGAAGTGAAAATGAGAACCAGGATTGAGGATCACGATTTCCTGGTGAAGTCGAAAAATGCCCGCAAGTTTCTGGATGCCGGCGATAAGGTCAAAGTAACCATCATGTTTAAGGGGCGCGAGATTTCCCACGTTGATCTCGGAAAGGACTTGTGCGATAAGCTGGCCGACGACCTGAAGAACATTGCTCTGGTGGAAAGGGAGCCCAAAGTAGAAGGCCGCAATATGGTAATGATACTGGCTCCGAGGATTGATGTTAACAGAAACGACAACGCAAACAACAATGCAAGCTAAAGGAGGACCCTTTAAATGCCGAAGATGAAAACCCATCGCGGGGCTGCCAAAAGGTTTAAAAAAACCGGCAACGGTAAGATTAAACGGGCACGTGCATATCACAGCCATCTGTTGACCTCCAAGAGCCCTAAGCGCAAAAGGAACCTGCGCAAGGGGGGTTACGCCAGCGAAGCTGACGCCGCCAAAGTTGCCAGATTGATTCCGTACAAATAAAGGAGGGAAATAGACCTATGCCTAGAGTCAAAGGTGGAACCACCACCCGGAGGAGACATAAAAAGATACTTAAGCTGGCCAAAGGCTACCGGGGCAGCAAATCCAAACTCTATCGGGTGGCCAATCAGCAGGTACTGAAGAGCCTCAATTACGCTTATGCCCATAGAAGGTTAAAAAAGAGAGATTTCCGCAAGTTGTGGATCGCCCGTATCAACGCGGCGGCTCGCAATAACGGTTTATCTTACAGCAAAATGATTTACGGGCTGAAGACCGCCGGGGTTGAGATCAATCGCAAGGTTTTAGCGGAAATGGCAATCAGCGATCCTAATGCGTTTTCTGAGCTGGCCGAACTGGCGAAGAATAATCTTTAAGTTTTTTCAGCCATATTCCCCCAAAAAATGGAGCAATAATTATGGGTACCGTTAAATCCGCGCCAGGCATAACGCGCGGCAGAAAACCGTTCCAATGTGTAAAGCGTTCATTGACGATTTCAGACGGTATGCCCTTGCTTCCGGTACCTTAGATCTGCGAAGAAAACGGTGTTTGCATAACACTGTTTTTCTTTTATCTTGAAATAATTGAGGGGTCTGTCTCAAGTGATAAAACAAAATCATTCCAGGAGAATGCTGACTCCAGCTCAATTAATAGCACTGGCCTTCATCCTGGTGATTATTGTCGGAGCGTTTTTGCTGACCCTGCCCCTGGCGCTTAAGTCAGGGGAAATGAATGATGTGGTTGACGCGCTGTTTACCGCCACCAGTGCGGTATGTGTAACCGGTCTGGTGGTGGTTGATACCGGAACCTTCTACAGCATGTTCGGACAGGTGGTCATCCTGCTGCTGATTCAAGTCGGCGGTCTGGGGATAATAAC
>ENA-UOYA01003289-UOYA01003289.1-activated-sludge-metagenome-genome-assembly--contig:-NODE-3289-length-14543-cov-5.228396_pt1 | contig 14543 bp, 17 predicted proteins | sample MGYA00238163_ERZ764804 | MGnify/ENA primary metagenome ERZ764804 (study PRJEB28919, sample SAMN05720223) | activated sludge metagenome | isolation source: Anaerobic digester | place: Hong Kong...
AAAAAAACAGGCTTGGGGCACAGCAATATCAATCTTTTTCTGGAGCAATTCGGCCAGAGCGGTTGCCGCGTTGCCAAGCCCGATGTTACAGATCTCCCTGAGAGCGTCCATATGCATATCTGACATAAACCCGCTTTCAGCCATTTCCCCATCCCTTCCCGGAATTTTTTTATTTCTTGCGGTAAAAACAAGGGGCAAGTTTCTCGAAACCATATGCCCGGCAATTAAAAATCATTTCGCTGGCGCCGATAAACAGTACTCCGCCTGAGTTTAACGCCCTGTAAAAATTCATGTACAGCTTTTCCTGCGCAACCCTGTTGAAGTAGATTGCCACGTTGCGGCAGGCAATCAGGTCAAATCCCTGATCGTAGGGAGACAGCAACAGGTCATGCCGGCGGAAAAAAACTTTATTTTTGATACTGTCTATTAAATAGTGATTGTCGCCATCCCGTTTAAAATACTTGAGCAAGCGCAAACCGCTGACATTTCTGATCTGGTCCGGGGAAAAACAACCTTCCCGCGCTGCATTAAGGGCGTTTTGGTCAATATCGCTGCCTTCAATATAATGGCTTGCCCCGGGTGTAATTTCATCAAGAATAATAGCGAATGAGTATGGCTCCGCCCCATTGGCGCAGGCCGCGCTCCATATTTTCAGGCTTTTGCCGCCGGCTGACAGGGCTGGCAAAACATATTTCTCAAGATAATCAAAAAAGTGTTTGTCCCTGAAAAACTCGGAGATGTTTATAGTCAGGGTGTCAAGAAATTCTTTATAAGCGCTGCGGTCAGCGGCTAAAAGCCTGAAAAAACCGGCATAATCACCCAGGTTGACCCTGCGTTTTGCCATCAGGTTATCAAGCCTTCGCCTTAACTGGTTCTCCTTATATGAACCTAAATCGAGCTCGAAGCTGCCGCGAACTCTTTCCATAAAAACCGCAAATTCCATTAAATCACCTTTAGCGGGACGCCAACCGTACGGATCAGCACCTGTCCGTTAACAGTATCCAGGATCATGGTCCTGCCCCGGTTGCCGCCTACTTCTTCCGCCAGCACCTTAATGCCCAGGCGTTTTAAAGCGACGCGGGCGTTAGAAATATTGCGCTCACCTATGTTGAGCATAAACTTTTCGTTAGCGCCTGAAAACATCTGTGCCCCTCCGGCCATTTTAGCCTGAAGGTAGTTGACTTTACCCCCCCTGCGCCTTATTTCCGTTACCAGCAGGGGAATGCCCAAATCGGCAAATTTCGCGGGTTTAGTTACATTGTCAAACATAGTGCTGTCAGGGAGCATTATATGTAAAAGCCCACCGATCCTGTTTACCGGATCGTAAAGGGCAACTCCTACACATGAACCGAGTCCCATGGTAACTAACCGGTCCGGCTGAACTGAAACCTTCATCTCGGCAATACCAACATGGATTTCGGTAACGGGTGACGTCTGGCTTGAGGCTGCCGCCCGTCCCGGTGAATCCTGCATTCAAATCACCTTACTTCCGCATATTGTTCGCTAATCCCCACATCTCATCAGCGGTTTTAATAACACGGGAGCTAAAACCATAAGCGCGCTGCGCTTCAATTAAATTGACCGTTTCTTCCAGCAGGTCAACGTTGGAAGTTTCCAGACAGCCCTGGTTTACCGTACCATAACCATCTTCTCCGGGCACACCTGCCTGCGCTTCACCCGAAACCAGTGAGTAGAGGTTATTTCCTTCCGGTTTAAGGCCGGTCATGCTGGAAAATTTGTAAAGCTGAATTTGCCCGGCTTCGGTGGTGCTTCCCTCTTCGCCTGTGAATACTGTTCCGCTCTGAGTTATTACTATCTTGCCGGGATTAGCCGGCAACTGCACCCCTTCCAGCGTATAACCCGTAGGTGTGACCAGGCTTCCGTCCTGGTTCAGCGTAAAGTAGCCGTCACGTGTGTACCGCTCTTCGCCTCCCGGCAGCACAACCTTGAAGAAACCTTCGCCGTTAACTGCCAAATCAAGTGGCCGGTCAGTTTTAATAACATCACCGGGGGTATAATTTTTCACCACCGCGGTGATCATGGCGCCGCCGCCCACAGTCTGCTGCTGAACATTGTTCGAGATCGGGATGCCGTAGTTGTTCATTTCCTGGCTGGCAGCCTCAGCAAAAATAGCGGTGTCTTTTTTATAGGCGGTTGTGTTTACGTTGGCCACGTTACCGGCGATGATGTCCAACTTTAACATTGAGTTGTTCAAAGCGCTGGCCGCTGAATTAAGAGCCCTAAGCATCTCAATCACCTCTCTTTGGTAGCATAAACAAATTGACAGGATTAACAGGATTAATTCGGATTAACATGATTTAAAATAAGTTCAAATATTAATTTAATTTTATAAAATCCTGTGAATCATGTTTTAATCCTGTTAATCCTGTCCTTGTTGTTTACTTGATCGTCCCCACCTGGTTAGCTGACTTGGAGAGGATTTCATCAAAAGTCTGAATCACCCTTTGATTGGCTTCATAGGTTCGCATTGCGGATACCAGGTTGATCATTTCGTCGGTGACGTTGACATTGGACATTTCTAAAAAACCCTGGGAGACAGTGGTTGACGCAGCCTGCCGGCCGCCTCCCGGCGGGGCTGCAAACAGTCCTTCTCCTTCTTTAGTGAGGCTGCCGGGGTCATCAAATTCAATCAAACGCAGTGTATCCACTACTGTCCCGTCCACCTCCATTTTGCCGTCACTGGAAACTTTGAATTTAGCGCTTCCGACATTGATCTGCCCGACTTCGCCAAGTATCCGGTTGCCTACGGCATCGGTGAGATATCCTTCCTGATCGACTCTAAAGGAACCGTTCCTGGTGTAAAAAATTCTCTCCGGCTCACCGGGCTGAACTGACTGCACAGTAAAAAAGCCAGGGCCATTAATCATTATATCGGTATCATTGCCAGTTTCCTGAACCTCTCCCTGTGAATGGTCAATTACAACACCCGACAGCAGCACTCCTGATCCCATTGTTCCAATCTGTTGTGACAGGTTTGACGAGGCAGCTCCACCTTTGTTCCGCCGGCCGCCCTGTTGAATTAAAAGCTGCTCCGGAAAGCTTTGTACTATGACTTCTTCTTTTTTATAGCCTGGTGTGGAGGCGTTCATAAGATTGTTAGAAATGCTTTCAACTTTTACCTGATGTACATCCATGCCAGTGGCGGCACTGTACAAACCTCTGAGCATTTTATTTATCCTCCTCAAATGAAATCTCACAGTTTCAATAAGTTATAGCACGAACAATTCATGTTCAATTGAAATTAAATTGCTTGATTTAATAAGCAGCCTGCTCCAGTTTGCTCCTCAACCTGTTTAAAGCCCTGGTGTGCAGTTGGCATACTCTGGACTCGGAAACGTCCAGCACCTTCCCAATCTCTTTTAAAGTCAGTTCCTCCTGGTAATAGAGAGCCAGAACAGTCCTGTCCTTGTCCGGAAGTTCTTCAATAGCCTGCACCAACAGCCTTCTGCTTTCTTCCTTTTCAATCATGTCCAATGGATCGGGACTTTCAGGATCATGTATCATATCCCCCCACCTCACTCTTTCACCATCTGCCACGGATACTGTTTCATCAAGAGAGGACAATGAGAGAAGGTTAATCTGCCCCTCCAGCTTGTACAACTCCGCTACGGTAATCCCCATTGCTTCAGCCAGTGCCGCGTTTGGGACCTGTTCCCCTAGTTCCTTTTGCAGTCTTTCCCTGGTGGTATTTAAGAACTGGATCTTCTGCCATAATGTACGGGGGATCCAGTTTAATTTTCTTATTTCGTCAATCATGGCGCCGCGGATCCTGCTATAAGCGTACGCTTTAAAAGTTACCCCTAAATCAGGGTTGTATTTTTCCACAGCTTCCAGAAGACCGAAAACACCATAACTTTCAAGATCCTCCTGCCCGACAAAAGCCGGCAGTTTTACCGCCAAACGTCCCGCCAGGTATTTTACCAGGGACAGATGGGCCAATACGATTTCATTTTTAAGATTGGCATCTTTTGTGTTACGGTATTCCCGCCAAATCTCTTCTTCAACTGCCATAGCTTTTCACCCCGCCTTCAAGGAAACCGCTTTATGTAACAATCTAGCTGAGACGCCTTTGTTCGGACATTTTGCAAAAAATATAACGGACAATCAGGTCCTGCTGTCTGCGGCTGATCTCTATGAAATGTACAGCAGCCTGAAATAACTCCAGGTGTTCATCCGGCAGGGATCTCACCACCCTGCCCATTATTTCCAGACATTCCAGTCTGTTTTTTATTGGAAGGTCAATCTTTAGCAGAAGTTTGGCGCCTACCGGAAGATCCTTTTTTAGCAACAGCCGGATGCCGCCGCCGCTCAAGTCGAGACTGGTACTTTTGATAAACTCATATTGATTCCCTTCCTCAGGGACTTCAGCGTACATAACTTCAAGGATAGTGGGTATCCTGACAAACTTCCTCAGCTGTATCCGCCTGCAGGTTTCAGGCAGGGCCAGCGCGTACATGGGAATATTATCATAACGCCGGCCAATTACCTTGGTTTTAAACTCATACCTGGTCGAGTCTGAGATAAATGATACTTCAATTAAGTCACCTGCGTTTAAGCTTAGCGGATTTGTACCTCTGGTCGGGATCGCAATAGTTAACTCCCTGTCTTTGATATCCTGGATATTGGAAACATATAAGTTTCCCTTGTCGTTTTTAAGGTTCACCAGGATTTTCTGGTTGATCTGAATTAAATCCTTTACTTCAGCCAATGCCAGTCCCCCTAGCTGAACAAACCCATCAACTTATTCCAGAATCCTTCGTTAGGAGCTATCAGGCAGCCTTCCATCAGGGACGCCGCGATCCCGGCCACACTCCGGGAGGCCGGTGAGTTGGGGTTGGTTAAAAAATATGGCTGCTGGTTTTTCACCGCCTGGGTTACATGTTTGTCCTCGGGTATCCAACCCAGGAAATTTAGTTTTATTTCAAGAAACCTTCCGGTTGCGTTCGATATCCTGCCCATGGTGCGTGTGGCTTCCCGCCTGTCCGCCACACGGTTGACCACGATATTAACTTCCGAGTGCAGCTTAAAATTGGCCAGGATCTTGATTAAAGCGTAGGCATCGGTTAACGAAGTAGGCTCCGGCGTAACCACGATGATTACATCTTCAGCCGCGGCCACAAAGCCGAGTACGTTTTTGTTAATACCGGCGCCTGTGTCAATAAGCACAATTTCATCCTTGCCGATGAACTGGTTGAACATGCGCAAAAGCTGCTGCCGCCTGGAACGGTCAAGGTTAGCCATTTCCAGGAAACCGGACCCGCCGGAAATCACCCTGATCCCCATGGGCCCTTCAATAACTACCTCCTCCAGGGTCATACCGCCATAGAGCACTTCATACAGGCTATACGGGGGAATTATCCCGAGCAGGACTTCAGCGTTGGCCAGACCCAGGTCAGCATCAAAAATAGTGACCTTTTTGCCCATTTGCGCAAAGCACAGAGCCAGGTTTACAGAAAGAGAGGTTTTGCCCACACCGCCCTTGCCGCTGGATACGGCTATAGCCCTGGGACCCCAGTAATTCATGGTGTTTTCACTTTTAATTACATTTCCCTGGTAGATTGCCTGGCCTGTTCTAGGTAGCCGCAATCTCATCGGGGTCGACCCCCTTGAAAAGTAATTTTGCGATTTTTTTCGGGTTAGCTTCACTGATATCGTCAGGTATTCTCTGGCCGTGCGAAATATAAGCCACTGGCGCTCCCAAATCACAGACCAGGTTTAAAATTGAGCCATGTGTTTCAGTCTCATCGATTTGGGTAAAGATAAATTTGGAATAACCCACCCTTTTAAATTCATAAGCCGTTTTGGCCAGGTCCCTGTTTTTCGCCGTGACGCTTAAAACCAAATAAATGTCTAGGGGTTCGCCCGGCGCCTCCAAAAAACCTTTCAGCTCAAGCACCTCACCGGGGTTCCGGGCTGAACGGCCGGATGTGTCTACTAGTATGAGATCTTTATCGGCATGTTTTTCCAGCGCCTTAACAAGTTCAGCCGGGGTCATCGCCACCTCAACCGGTATTTTAAGGAACTCGCCATGTGCTTTGAGTTGTTCCACAATACCCATACGGTAATTGCAGACTGCAACTATAGCAATCCTTTTGTTCTCATAAACACTAAATTTCGTTGCCAGCTTGACCAGCGTGGTGGTTTTGCCAACCCCCGGCGGGCCTACAAATGCCAACACCCTGGCAGAGTTATCAGAACGGTAGGCCGTTTCCATCAGGTCAGCCACCTGTTTTTGCAGGGAAAAGTAATACTGTGCACGGCTGTCTGCCGCCAGTTTTTGCTCACCGCCCAGATCATGCAGCAGGCGGTCAACAATGGCCTCATGTATTTCCATGTTCAGCAGCGTTTTCCGCCAGCCAGGCCCCGGGTCGCCGTTTTGTCCCGCCTTGATCTGTGTATTGACCATCGTTTCAAAAAGGGAACCGCGGGAGGGTTCAGGCCGGTCCTGACTCCCGGCGGTGATCCTGTTGGCCAGGGCGTCCTCCACCAGCTCTTTTTTCAGTTCCTGTGCTATAAGTTCAGACCTGTCAATTTCGCCCTCATTATCGTTATCCTCAAAATAACGGCTTTTCCGCCGGGCTCGCGCCTCCCCGCCGCCTGACTGGTAAGAAGCGTGAGGCCTGGCGGCGGCATTAAGCTCCCTTTCAGGAGAAGGCACATCGCCGGTAACAGCCATCTGGGCCGGCGGGCAGCCTACACTCAACTGTATTTCCGGGTTTTCATCCAGCACTGCCGTTACCTCCAGCAGGCGTGGTGAAAACAGCCCGATCAGGCCCTTGCCCGGGACTTTATAACTGCTTACAATAACCGCTTCAGATCCAAGATCCTGTTTAATCAACCGGATTGCTTCCTGCATCTCCCTGACTAGATAACGTTTAATCTTCAATCAAGCATCACCGTCCCGATTGCCTCAACCTCGACATTTGGCGCTATCTCATTCAGAGAAAGGACCGTAAGGTTGGGTAAAAATCTTTCAGTTAATCTTTTAAAAGGAAGCCTGTTCCGCGAGGAACAGAGGACCACAGGAGGAAGTCCCTGCAGTGTCAGCTTTTCAACCGAATCCTTCAGCCTGTTCAGGATTTGCCTGGCTGCCTGCGGCTCCAGGACGGGATAAGCGCCCAGCTGGGTCTGCCCGATAGAATCGGTAATCATCTGCTCCAATTTGGGATGCAGGGTAATAACTGAAATTTTATTAGATAAACCGGTATACTGGCGGCAGATAATTCTGGACAGGGACTGCCTGGTATATTCCGTCAGGTAGTCGGCATCCTTACTGTTCCTGGCCCCGTCAGACAGCGCTTCCAGGATAGTGGCCAGGTCCTTGATCGGCACCCTTTCTTTAAGCAGGTTCTGCAAAATCTTTTGCACCTCACCTAGGGTTAAAAGATCGGGCACCAGCTCTTCCACCACCACCGGTGTTTTTTCCTTAACAACATCCAGCAGCTCTTTGACCTCCTGCCGGCCTAACAGCTCGTGAGCATGCCGTTTGATAATTTCCGTCAGGTGAGTTACCAGCACCGTTGAACAATCGACCACGGTACAGCCGGCGAACTCAACCTGATCCCTGTCCCCGGCGGCTACCCACCAGGCCGGCAGCCCGAAAGTCGGTTCAGTGGTCGGTATTCCTTTTATCTCCAAATCCTGCCCCAGCGGGTCCATCGCCAGGTATTGGCCCGGCATCAGCTCGCCTGAGGCAATTTCCGCGCCGCGCAGCTTAAAAGAATAGGCGTTTGGCGCCAGCTGCAGGTTATCGCGGATACGAATCGGCCGCACGTAAATGCCCATTTCACTGGCACACTGGCGCCTGACAGCAGCCAGGCGCTGCAGCAGGTCACCGCCCTGGCCCTCGTCGGTAAGTGAAATCAGGTTGTAGCCAATTTCAATTTCAAGCGTATCCACCTGAAAATAAGCAAAAACATTTTCCGGTTCCCTTTTTTGCTCCTGAGCCTGCCTTGCCGCCGCCCTTTCCTGCTCCAGAGCCTTCTTTTTTTTCTCATCCTGGACCATGGTATATGAAATGTACCCGGTTGCGCCGGCCAGGGTCAAAAACAAAAAGTTGGGCATGGCCGGGACCAAACCAAGTATGAAAAGGATGCCGGCAGCCAACATCAGCACCTTGGGAAAGTTTGAAAACTGGGTGGAAATATCCTTGCCAAAGCTGGTGTCAGAGGTTGCCCTGGTAACCAGGATGCCTGTCGCGGTGGAAATCAGGAGCGCCGGTATCTGGGCAACCAGGCCGTCTCCTATGGTAAGGATCGTATAAGTCTGCACCGACTCCAACAGCCCCATGTTTTTTTGGACAACACCAATAATGAAACCACCTACAATATTGATCATAATGATGATAATGCCGGCTATGGCGTCACCCCTGACAAATTTGCTGGCGCCGTCCATAGCGCCAAAAAAGTCAGCCTCTCTTTGCAGGCGTTTTCTCCTGCCACGGGCTTCAGCCTCATTAATTAAACCGGCGTTGAATTCCGCGTCAATACTCATTTGCTTGCCCGGCATAGCGTCCAGGGTAAACCTGGCCGCGACCTCCGCCACCCTGCCCGCGCCGTTGGTAATAACCACGAATTGGATTACGGTAATAATTACGAAGACTACCATACCAACCACATAGTCCCCGCCCACCACAAATTCCCCGAAAGCGGCGATTACATTGCCAGCCGCGGCGTTGCTGAGGATCAGCCGGGTGGAAGAAATGTTCAGCGCCAGGCGAAAAAGCGTGGTGACCAGCAAAAGCGCCGGAAAAACGGAAAATTGAAGCGGCTCAACAGTGAACATGGTTATCAGCAGGATCACCAGGCCCAGCGTCATGCTGAGAGTGAGTAAAATATCAAGAACACCGGGAGAAAGCGGTATGATAATCAGCAGGACAATGCAGATAATCAGCCCCGCGACAATCATATCGCTGCTCTTTTTCAGATATGACTTTGCCGTTCCCAGTGAAATAGTTGGCGCAGCCATTGAAACCTCCGTTATACCGCCCTGTAATTCTCTCTGTCCTTGAGCCGGTATACCATGGCCAGGATTTGTGCTACCGCCCGGTAAATTTCCAGCGGGATTTCCTGACCGGGTTCAACTGATTGATAGAGGAAACGGGCTACTTCTTTGTCTTCCACCACCGGCACATTATTTTTTCCGGCAATTTCCCTGATCTGGGCGGCCAGCCAGCCTGCTCCTTTGGCAACGACCACCGGAGCGGACATTTCTCCCTGCCGGTATTTTAGAGCAACGGCCAGGCGGGTGGGGTTGGTGATAACTACCGTGGCCTGCGGCACTTCAGTGATAATCTGGTTTAAACTGATACTCCTGCGCATTTCGCGCTGCTTGGCTTTAACCAACGGGTCACCCTCGGTCTGCCTGTATTCTTCCTTTACTTCCTGTTTGCTCATCATCATGCTTTTATTATAATCATAGCGCTGGTACATATAATCCAGAAACGCCAGGACCAGGTAAGCGAGCGCGCCCCACCAGGCCACCTTGATAATAAAGCCCAAAACACTCCCGTAGATTCCTTCCGGGGTCAAGTTGAAAACCAGCAGCAGGTCTCCTATGTTGGCTTTGATCAGGTAATAAGTAATCCAGCCTATGATGGTGAATTTTAATACTGATTTAACAAGCTCTACCAGGCTCCGCCTGGAAAACATTCTCTGCAGGCCGGACATCGGGTTAAGCAGTTCCATTCTTGGCTTTAAAGCCTCCGTGGAAAACAGAAACCCGACCTGTACAAAGTTGGAAGCCAGGACCACCAGCAACGCCACTACGAAAAACGGCGCCAACAGCTTTAGTGTAAACAGTGCCGCGCTTTGTAATATTGGTACGGGACTGCTCCCCAGAACCTGCTCATGAGCGATTTCACTGAAATAGCCTGTCAGGTAGCGCTGCAGATCCCAAAAAAACTGATCTTTGGTAACACTGAGCAGCGCGATCATGGCAAACAGCATCAGCGCTCCGGTCAGGTCGGCGCTCTTGGCCACCTGTCCCTTGCGCCGCGCCTCCTGTATCCGCCGTGGTGTCGCCTGTTCGGTTTTTTCCTGTCCGGGTCCTGCCATTTTACAACTGCACCCTCATTAATGTATAAAGATCCCGCTCAATAATATTAAAAATTGAACGGAGAACAGTACCCAGCAGCGGAATCAACAAACTTAAAGTCAGCAGGCCAACCGCTATCTTAATCGGGAAACCTGTCAGAAACACATTAATTTGAGGTGCCGTCCGGGCTAAGAAGCCAAGCGTCAGGTCGGCTATTAAAAGCACCGCCAGTATCGGCGCGCTGACCTGAAGGGCGATGGTAAATGCGCCTGCGAAGATTTTTAACAGTACTAAAGAGACGCTGTTATCAAATGAAGCCGCATTTAAGGGCACAATCTGATAGCTTTTGGACAAAGCCATGATCAAGGTGTAGTGCCCGTCAATCAACAGCCAGAAAATCAGAGCCAGAAGGTAAAGATACTGTGCCACCAGTGTGTTCTGTGTCCCGCTGGCCGGATCGACAATCGAGGCCATGGAGTACCCTATTTGAAAGTCAATCATCTGCCCGGCCATCCTAATGCTGTTAAGAACCATTGTAACCGCAAGGCCGAGCAAGAACCCCAGGCCTGTCTCGCTGATCACCGCCAGGCCGTAACCCCAAAGCCCTTCCGGCAGTGACGCCGCGGTGTCTGCTGGCAGCACCGGATAGACCACTACGGCCAGGGCCAGGGAAAAACCTATTTTAAGTAAAGGCGGAACCCCACCAAACGCCAAAAGCGGGCCGGCCATCATAAAGGCCAGCGCCCTGAGAAAAACCAAGAAAAACACAGAAACCTGGCTGAAATCGGGCAAGTCAAGCCCCCCGTCATCACATCTGATAAGCGTTATCTATTCAACGAATTACGTTTGGTATCTGTGAATACAGGTTGGTGGTATATGTTACCGCGCTGTTCAGCAGCCAGGAGCCCAGGACCAGTATAACCACAAAAACGCCCACTATTTTAGGCACCAGATTCAGCATTTGGTCCTGAATCTGCGTAGTGGCCTGAAGTATACTGATAATCAGCCCGATCAGCAGGGCTGCCAGCATAGCCGGACCGGCCAGGAGCAGGACCATGAAAAGAGCGTCCCGCGCCAGGTTAATCACAAAGGTCTGGGTCAACTCTCCGCCCCCTTACCTGAAACTTTCAACGAGGGATTTAACCACCAGAAACCACCCGTCTACCATCACAAAAAGCAGCAGTTTAAAAGGCAAAGCGATCATCACCGGCGGCAGCATAAACATACCCATAGACATAAGAATGCTGGCCACCACCATGTCGATAACCAGAAAAGGAATAAAAAGCAAAAAACCAATTTCAAATGCTGTTTTCAACTCACTGATAATAAAAGAAGGAATAACCACGTGCATAGGGACATCTTCCGGCGCAGCAGGTCTTTCTATTTTGGCCAGGTTGATGAATAAAGCCAGGTCTTTCTCTCTGGTCTGCCTCAGCATAAAATCGCGCAGTGGTTTTGCCCCCAACTCCTGGGCCTGCTGCTGGTTAATCTCACTCCTCAAAAATGGTTGGACTGCTTGCTCGTTGATCTGCTTGTATGTTGGAGCCATAATAAAGACGGTCAGGAAGAGAGTCAGTCCTATCAGGATCTGGTTGGCCGGCGACCCCTGAACACCAAGCGCCGTGCGCAGCAGTGACAAGACAATGATAATCCTGGTGAAGGAAGTCATCATAATCAGGATGGCCGGCGCCATGGACAAGACTGTTAACAACAACAGCAGCTTAACAGTGTCCACCACCTGCTCGGGACCGTCGGAAGGGGTTATGTTTAAATCTACCGCGGGCAGAGGCGCCGCGGCAGTTTCCCGGGTCAGCAAAAATATTAGTGATACTGCCAACAGCAGGATTACCGGGAATTTAAACTTCAACCTTTTTTTCACCCTTTTCGCTGTCACCAATCCTTTTGGACACCCTGTTCATAACACTTCCCCCGGCTTGCGCAGACTGCCTTGTAATCAGGTTAATACCAACCCTGAATTTTTCAAACAGAATCCCGGGTATATTTTTGACTTCACCCTCATTTCCGGCTTCCCGCAGCTGGCTGTATTCCTCAATGGTATGCGGCGTCAGTTCCACAGCACTGGCAATTTTTATATCCTCAAGCTCAGGCAGCTCCCCAAGTTCCTTAATCAAGGTAATTGAACCGTCCTGGTGAGCCAGGAGAAAATACGCATCTCCCAGAGTTACAAGGCTGAGCGTGGTCTTTGGCCCCAGGGGAAGCTGTTCCACCAGTCTCATCCTGCGGTTTCCGGCAGTCATGACGTAACGGCGGGCTACACCATACTTTAAAACCAGGTAGGCCAGGCCCAGGACAAGGGGCAGGGCCACCAGCATACGCACTATCGCCCAGACAAGGTCACTGCTCATGCCAGTCCCTCGGACAGCTTCGCATGATAAGCATGGTTGATAGAAACAATCCTTACACCAAAAGATTCATTGATGACCACTACTTCGCCCTTGGCGAAACGCTGCTGGTTCATAATAATCATCACTTCATCGCCCACAGCTTTGTCCAGTTTGATCACGGAACCAGCGGCCAGGCCCAGCAACTCTCTTACCTTTAGCCACGCCTGGCCGAGTTCCACGCTGATTTCTATCTGTACATCCTCAAGGTGGGACAGACTGGTTTTGACCCTCTCCATGCCTCTTACAGCCTCAAGGGAGGGAAACTTTACTTTTTTAATGCCGGCGTCACCGGTGTTCGCGCCGGCCAGAAAGTTTCTGATTTCCTCTTCAGTCAACACAGTCCGTTCCCCCAAATCGGTAGTCTGTAGTCAGTAGTCGGTAGTCGGATTGTTTGTAGGAATTCGCTTTGCGAATTCCTTCCCAATCTAATTAACCACTAAAACTGCTAACGACTAATCTTTTATTCTACTGGACGAGAAAATCGGTAAAATAGACGCCTGTTATCTCGCCCGCATCAAGCTTGTTATTGATCTCCTCGATAAGGCTGTTTTTTAATGTCTGGAGAGCGCTGGCGTTGCTTACTTCCGCGAGTGTCTTAGAACGCAGGGTTGCAATAATTACATCTGATACTATGTGCTTCTTCTTCTTCAACTCTTCCGCCAGTTTCTTATTCTTTGGATAATCAATAGTTACCTTAGCCCTGAGATAATGAGAACTGCTCCCGTTAAGGTTCACAATCACCTCGCCCATATCAAGGCTTTCTTTTTCCTCCGTCACTTTAGTTTTTTTTACTTCGCCGGCCTGAGCAGCCGGCCTGAGGAAGAGCGTATAGGCGCCGGCGGAAGAACCAACCAGCAGTATCAGTATTAATAAAATCATTAAAATATTTTTTTTCTTCTTTGGCTTTCCGTTTTTTCCTGCTTTTTCTTCATTATTCTCGGAAATTTTTGTCTTGGCCAAGTTATCACCCGCTTTTTTCAGCAACTTTTAATAGCAAAAATTTACTGTTTGATATTCAGCAGTTCCTGTAGCATCTGGTCAGAAGTGGTTATGGTCCGGGCGTTTGCCTGATAACCGCGCTGGGTAACAATCATATTTGTGAATTCATCAGTCAGGTCGACGTTAGACATTTCAAGGTAGCCGGAGTTGATTGTCCCGTAACCGGTAGCGCCCGGAGCACCTAAGGCACCATTACCGCTGGCCACGCTCTCCTTGAACAAGTTTTGCCCAACCCGCTCCAAACCTTCCTGGTTGGGAAACATGGCAAGGCCTATTGTTATTGTGGCTGAAGTCAGCGCTGCGCCGGTCAAATCAGTGCCGGTGATGACTCCGCCCTGTGATATGTTTAAGGTGGCAACCCCGTTTGCGCCAAGGTTGATGGCGTCTCCATCAGTGTCCAGCAGGTGGTACCCGTTAGAGTTTACCAGGTAGCCGGCCTCGTCTATATAAAACACGCCTTCCCTGGTGTAATATTTAGTTGTGTTAGTTGTGTTAGTTGTGCCGGCATCCGGGGAGACCGCAAACCACCCGTTGCCCTGGATGGCCAGGTCGAGGGTCCTGCCTGTCGTTTGCAAGTTGCCCCCGTTCATGTTGCTGGAGATACTGGAAACCGACGAGCCCAGGCCTACCTGGGAGGGGTTTGTTCCTCCCAAAGTATTGGCTGTCCCCGCACTTGTCCCCGCACTCGGAGCACGCATCATCTGATACAGGGTGTCCTGGAAATTGGCCCTGCTGCTCTTGTAGCCGGATGTGTTGACATTGGCGATGTTGTTGCCGATAACATCCATGCGGATCTGGTGGATTTTCATGCCCGAAACACCGGAGTAAAGTGATCTGATCATTTTTATTCTCCTTTCAGATTAGGCCGCTTCCGTCGTTCAGCGGCCGCGCAGCCTCCTTTCGGGCCCGCTGCAAAATCGGTCGTCAGTCGTCGGATGTCGGACGTCAGATTTTGGGGGATTCCTTATAGGCCTTAAACATTATTTAGTTGTCCTCCCACGTCAGTTTTCACCCTCTAACTGCTTATTCAGTTGTCGGTTATTTTACGATTACGGCGCTGTCGATGTTGGTAAAGACATGATC
>ENA-UOYA01003290-UOYA01003290.1-activated-sludge-metagenome-genome-assembly--contig:-NODE-3290-length-14542-cov-9.081245_pt1 | contig 14542 bp, 8 predicted proteins | sample MGYA00238163_ERZ764804 | MGnify/ENA primary metagenome ERZ764804 (study PRJEB28919, sample SAMN05720223) | activated sludge metagenome | isolation source: Anaerobic digester | place: Hong Kong...
AAACGCCATCAATCACCTTTAATTTTTTCCCGATAGAATCAACTGCATGAAAGCGTGAACCGGGAAAATAAATCGCTAAGGGTACACTCGGAAAACCGCCACCACAGCCTAAATCCATGATTTTTGAACCTTCTTCAAATTGTATGAATTTGGCAATTGCTAAGGAATGTAATACATGGCGCTCATACAAATTATCGATATCCTTGCGCGATATCACATTAATTTTTTCGTTCCATTCTTTATACAACGATTGTAGCTGAGCGAATTGTTGTAACTGCTTTTCAGTAAGTTCGGGGAAATATTTTTTGAGTATGTCCATGTGCTTCAAAAGTAACAATTCTAAAAAAAGAAAAAGCCTTTTGAAGAATCAAAAGGCTTTCAAATTATATAAGTTGAATATTACAGCTGCGTTTCGCTCGCAAATGCTGCATTTGCATACTCACGATTCAAACGTGCAATATTCACCAATTTAATTTCTTTCGGACATTCAGCTTCGCAAGCACCTGTATTGGTACAGTTACCGAAACCTTCTGCATCCATTTGTGCTACCATAGCCAATGCTCTTCTGTTGCGTTCCGGTTCTCCTTGTGGCAATAAGGCTAAGTGAGAAATTTTTGCCGATACAAAAAGCATGGCTGATGCATTCTTACATGCTGCAACACAAGCGCCACAACCAATACAAGCAGCAGCATCCATTGCCTTTTCAGCATTGTCTTTATCTACAGGCAAGTTATTCGCATCTTGTGCTTGTCCGGTATTTACCGATACAAATCCGCCTGCTGCAATAATTCTATCGAATGCTCCACGGTCAACCACTAAGTCGTTCACCACCGGAAATGCTCTCGCTCTCCAAGGCTCAACGTAAATAGTATCGCCATCTTTAAATTTACGCATGTACAACTGACAAGTAGTTGCACCATGTTGCGGACCGTGTGCTCTACCGTTGATATACATACTGCACATACCGCAAATTCCCTCTCGACAATCGTGATCGAAGCCAATTGGCTCCTCTCCTTTTCGAACAAGGTTATCGTTCAACACATCAATCATTTCCAAGAACGACATATCCTCGTTAATTTGATCGATACTATAATCTACCAACTTACCTGCTGTACTTGCGTTTTTCTGACGCCAAACTTTCAAGTTAAATTTCATGAGATACTATTTGATAATTAGTTAATTTGATGATTTGATAATCAGGCTTTCACTGATTTACTTATTTATAATTTCTTATTTTATCTGTTTTGTTGTCGAAACAATCTTAGATATAACCTTGTGAATAGTTGTAATGTCTTTTATCAACTCTTCCGAATCAGGATATGACTTTGATTCTTTACATATTAATAACCAGTATTCCGTTTCATCTGCCTCTTTAGCCGCAATCTTCATTTTATGAATGAAATCATTTTTGCTTTCTGCATTCTGGGCCTCTCTTACATTTGCGCCAATGGAAGTTCCGCTTCTAAAAAGCTGATTCGCTAAATTATATTTCTTCTTTGTCTCAAGTAATTCGCAGTAGCTGATAATTTTCAACGAAAATTGGAATGAAAGTTCAACAATTAAGTTAGGCTTATTTGTTTGCATATTTCCGCATTATCAAATCTTCAAATCACCACATTAATTATTTATAAGAACGAACTTGTAATTTAATATTCTCGTATTTCAACTCTTCTTTGTTCAGCACCGGATCGCTATCAACGCCTTTGAACTCCCAAGCTGCAACGTAAGCGTATTGCTCATCGTCACGTTTAGCTTCGCCTTGATCTTGGTATTCTTCACGATAGTGACCACCGCAAGATTCATTTCTGTTCAATGCATCGATAACCATCAACTCGCCCAATTCTAAGAAATCGGCAACACGCATGGCTTTATCCAATTCAGGATTGAAAGAATCAATAGTTCCAGGCACAGCCACATCGCTCCAAAATTCCTTTCTCAAATTCCGAATCAATGTTCTCGCTTTCGTTAAACCTTCTGCAGTTCTTGCCATTCCGCAATATTCCCACATAATTTTACCTAACGCTTTATGAAAATCATCAACTGTTTTCTTGCCTTTGATATTCAATAATTGCTGCATTCTTTCTTGTGCTGATTTCTCAGCCTCCACAAATGCCGGATGGTTCAAATCGATAGCTTTTGTGAAAATATCTTCAGATAAGTAATTACCAATAGTGTAAGGAATTACAAAATATCCATCAGCCAAACCTTGCATCAAAGCCGAAGCACCTAAACGGTTCGCTCCGTGATCAGAGAAGTTAGCTTCACCCAAAGCATACAAGCCAGGTACAGTGGTCATCAATTCATAATCTACCCAAAGTCCGCCCATAGTATAGTGAACCGCAGGATAAATCATCATTGGCGTTTTCAATGGATCTTGGTTGGTGATGTTTTGATACATCGGGAAAAGCTCTCCGTATCTCGCTTTCACTACATCAATACCTAAACGGTTAATCGCATCAGCAAAATCTAAGTACACCGCCAATCCTGTTTTTCCAACACCACGTCCATCGTCACATGCTTCTTTCGCAGCACGAGAAGCGATATCACGCGGACAAAGATTTCCGAATGAAGGATATTTACGCTCCAAATAGTAATCGCGATCTTCTTCTTTAATATCTAAAGGGCCTTTTTTGCCTTCGCGAATAGCTTTCGCATCTTCTTTTGATTTCGGCACCCAAACACGTCCGTCATTTCTCAACGATTCCGACATCAATGTTAACTTCGATTGATAATCGCCAGTTACCGGAATACAAGTTGGGTGAATTTGCGTGTAGCATGGGTTACCGAAGAAAGCACCCTGTTTATGAGCTTTCCAAGCAGCCGTTACATTCGATCCCATAGCGTTGGTAGACAAGAAGAATACGTTTCCGTAACCACCTGTACACAACAACACTGCATGTCCGAAGTGACGCTCCAATTTTCCGGTAACTAAGTCTTTGGCAATAATACCGCGGGCTTTACCATCCACTTTCACTAACTCCACCATTTCGTGGCGAGAATACATTTTCACATTGCCTAAACCAATTTGGCGCTCCAATGCTTGGTAAGCACCGATCAATAACTGCTGACCGGTTTGTCCACGTGCGTAGAACGTACGCGAAACTTGTGCTCCACCGAACGAACGGTTATCTAACAAGCCTCCGTATTCACGTGCAAAAGGAACACCTTGTGCCACACACTGGTCGATAATATTTACCGATACTTCTGCCAAACGATGCACGTTAGCTTCGCGGGCACGGAAGTCGCCTCCTTTAATAGTATCGTAAAATAAACGGAACACAGAGTCACCGTCATTCTTGTAATTTTTAGCCGAGTTGATACCTCCTTGTGCTGCAATAGAGTGCGCTCTTCGCGGAGAATCTTGAAAGCAAAATGCTTTTACTTTGTAGCCTAATTCTGCCAATGAAGCAGCGGCAGAAGCGCCTGCCAATCCGGTTCCCACCACAATTACCTCTAACTTACGTTTGTTAGATGGGTTCACCAATTTAGCGTGCTGCTTATAGTGTTCCCACTTTTCTGCGAGTGGTCCTTCCGGTATTTTACTATCTAATGTTGCCATAATATGGAATTATAAAAATTGCTTTAAATCAATGTCTCAAATAAATTACGATTGGCATTAACGCGAAAATGAATGGAATCAAAATTGCGAATCCGGCACCTACCGTTTTAATTAATGCGTTGTATTTTGTGTGATTCAATCCAAGTGATTGGAATGCCGATTGGAATCCATGTAATAAGTGAAAGCCCAACGAAAATTGTGCTAAAACATATATCGCTACTACAATTGGATTAGCGAAAACGGTAAACATTTCACCGTACAAATCGTGAACACCCGGCACAGCGCTTTCTGCTAAGCCGGTGATTCTTGAAGGCACCCAAAAGTGAGCTAAGTGAAGAATAAGGAAGATTAGAAGTAATGTTCCTAATAGGCCCATGCTTCTAGAATACCATTTAGAATTGGCATTAGGCTGGCTGTAAGCATATTTCTCAGGACGAGCATCGTTGTTCAATTTCCAAAGCCAAAGTCCATCGATGATGTGTGCCAACAATCCACCAAACAAACCCACCTCCATAATTCGGATGATGATATTGGTTCCCATGAAGTGCCCGTACTCATTAAATAAAGCGCCAGAAGCATCGAAGAACACCATGGAATTGATGAAACAATGTACTAAAAGGAATGTCACCAAAAACAATCCGGTGAGTCCCATTAAAAATTTTCGTCCGATGGATGATCCTAAAAGATAATTTGTATTTTTTGTTGACCCAGTCATTATGTAGTATTTTAAAAGCAGTGCAAAAATAAAGAGATAACGGTCTTTGCGAAGTTTTTACTTTGTTTTTTATGAACAAGAAAAGAACGTAAACGAATAAGGAAATTTGACGTTAAATGCACTATCAGTAACAGAAGTGTGGCAATCTTGTTCTGGACAAATTATGTTTTTAACATTAAATTTTGCCTAAAAAAGGCTTGTTTATACCGATTCTAAATTACAAATCAACAATAATGTACAGCTGCTAACTCAAACCAAACGGTATAAACGATAGCGAAAAAGTAGAACCATCTTCTATATGGGATCGAACAATGTTGAAGTTCTGCATTACCAATTAAAAGTAGTATAGGAATCAAAAAGAACCAAACACGATCGGTTTCCATAAAAAACAGACCGCTGCAGGAAGCGATAATTAATGTGAAGAGGAAAGTCCTTTTTAGTTGAAGTAAATTGGGTTGCACAATATTGCTTCTGCGGAACAACAGCAAAATGGGAAGACCCATTCCCAAACAAAACTCCAAAGCATTTCCGGTTGAGCGAAACAAAAATCGAATTGGATTATCGAAATAGTTGGAGTTGATTTGGACATTATGTGCCAATGCTAATTTAAAATTATCGAGTATGGAATAGTGGGAAATCAAATACAGCGCTCCAAAGAAAAGTACAACAGTTGCCACATGTAGGCAATAATAGATTATCTCCTTTTTTAAGATTCGAGTTTTGAACAATTCGTTACATTCCAGCATCAGCAAAAACAACCAAAAGACAAATACAGAAAAGCTAAAAAAGAGCCATAAACTGCTTACAATGCCCAATGACATTGATTTCCACAGCGGTGAATCTACTTTCAATAAAACAAACAATCCAATAGAAAAAAAGAAAAAGGGTATTGCTACAACATCTAAACTCGGATAAACCAACAATGCCGGAATGGCAATAACGACAATTGGATTTAGTTGCTCAACTAACGAAAAGAGCACAAACAAACTCAAAGCCATCAAGCCGTACAGAGAATACTTCAACAATGCAACAGAAGCATATTCATCGAAACATTTGATGAGCCATAAATTCCCCGGTGGGTAATGTGCACTATGTACATTTAATGTAGACTGCTTTTCGGTGTAACGTACTATCACATCAGAAGGAGAGTTAAACGTTCCAACGCTTTCGAGATAGGTCGCATAATGTGCAATAGGGGTTGAAAATCTGTTTTCGGTTTTGGAGAATAAGAATGTAAAAAACAGAAAGAAAAAAACGATGAACAATTTCTGTGATGTCTTCTTTGGGAGCATTGAAAAGAGATATAATGCACCAAACATCAATCCGCAAAGCACAACAAAATAAGACCAATCAATGCTAGTACTTAGTCCATAAATGGGAGGCAAAGCCTGTCGGAATGCCGGACGAAAAACATCCATCTTAAAATCACAATTTGATAGATACCGTAAAAACAATGTATTCCACAGCCAAGCCGATAGCGCTATGCTTCCTGCGGGTAATGCCAGTTGAATAAATCCCTTTACTATAGGATGCATTATGGTTTTTGAAAATAACACTTCTGTTTAGGGTTTTCGTTTATACACTTCAAAATCAGTATTCGACCAAAGTAACACTTTCCGTTTTTCCATGCTATCGATATAATTTGTGTACACACCATTATAACATTCTAACCCCGCATTTTTGGACCGTACAAAATACTTTACTTGATAACGCGTATAAGCATCCTGCATTTGCTCAAAATTCATATTAGCCATAGGATAGAGTGCGTGAACGCTACTGTACAAACATAGCACCCGAGGTTTGGGAAACACAACGCGTGCATCATTAGGAATATTTCTTTCTATGTACGAATACATAGCTTTTGCTGTAACTGTTTGTGAGCCGGTATCTTTTACATAATTATTGCAAGTAGAATGATCGGACGTAATTGACAGTGTAATTAATCCGCAAATTATTCCATAAGCCAACCATGTAAAGCTGGGGCGAATAGCTTGTAGAATGTGTAGCAGTCGCTCAAACACCACATATACTAAAAACGGCAGGACCGGAAAAACAAAGCGAAAGCCTTGATTTCGATAGGGCCAAATCAGAACAATAACTAGATATAGCAAAACAGTAAAAGCGTATACATTTTTCCTCCACAAACAACGAACTGTGCCGTACAGCAGCAATGCGCAGGAAGAAAACAGAAATACATTTTTCAATAACGCCTTTGTGGTTAAATCCATCCAAAACCGCTCCCACTCCGAAAAGTAGAACAAACTATTCTGCGTTACGTTGAATACTAAATCACGTCCGAAGAAAGAATAATAATGGCCGTATGCCCCTTCACACGGAAAGATGATGTTTCGAATAACAAACAAAAGCAACAATGCGGCTACTCCAACCGTTGCATACTTTGAAAAATAGATGCTGTACTCTTTTCTGATAAAAAAAAGAAAAGCCATTGCAGCAAATAATATAAATCCAATTGGCCGAATTAAGCAGCACAGTCCTAATAACAGACCTATCAAAACACAATGAATAAGATTTGTTCTGGGATTAATTTTCTGAATAGAAAACAAGGATAATGCAAATGTGGCTGCAAAGGGAATATCAGAAACCACTTCCGACTTGAACGACAGCAGCCATGGATAATATAGCGTAAACACAACTACAAGGATGGCCAAGATAGTCTCCTTTTTTCCACGAAAGAGAACGAACAAAATTATACCCCACAATACATAAAAAAAACTGAGATAGACTTTCATTGCAATAATGTTTGTCCCAAAAACACCAACAACAGGCAAAAGCAACAAACTCCAACCTATCGGAGAAGCAACTAGATCGGGCTTTTCAAGATTGGGCACAAAGCCTGTTTGAAAATAGGGCTTCCCTTCAAGGATTGCTTTTGCTTGCGCAATGAAAGCAGCAAAATCATCACCCCAGTCGTGGGCATCGTTAATGTATAAAAAAAGTAAAGGCAGGAGTAGCACAAGCATCAACATTAAACTCCTGTTATTTTTCATAGCAGCGATATTGGCTTAGCGACTCTGTTGTTCCAGCATTTGCAACTGTCCGGCATATTTCATTGCGTTTTCTTTATCCCCTTTTAGGTTATAAGAAACGAATAGATTTTTTAATGCAGGAATATATTTAGGATTAATGGCCAAACATTTTTGGGAAGTTTCAATCGCTTTGTCGAACTGCCCCTTGAAACCGTAGGCAACAGCTAAATCTTCATAATACACTTCCGGTTTTGGATTCGCTGCAATAGCTTTCTCTAAGTATATAATGGCTTGATCGAGATTACCTTTCTGCTTTCCGTAAATTGTACCCAATTTATAGTATGCATTTGCATCGCCAGGCTTTTGCTCCAACACATTATTATACCAAACAATGGCAGAATCCCAAGCTTCGGTTTTATAATATGCTTCTGCCAAATTACTTTTGCACTCAAAGGCATCAGGTTTAGCCGTTAGTGCTTCTCTAAAATTGGGAATCGATTGTGCCACTTTCCCACTTTCCATTTGTACTACCCCAATATCGTAAAGTGCATCATAATACGGTGGAATATGTGTTGCTTTAGCCTTTTCGTACATAGAAAGTGCTTCATCAGGATTATGATTCAGCTTATATACTGCATTCCCTAACATCAGCCATGCATTAGAATGGTTGGGATAAATTTGAATCGCCTTTCGCAAATGTGTAATCGATTGATTTAAGAGTTCTTTCTTTTTAATGGAATCGGTTTCTTGATCAGCCGCTTTTGTTAAATCGCCACCACAAGAAGTATGAATTTTAGCACTTTCGGTAGATACTTCCACGTCCGTCATAAACAGTTTGAAATTGTTCTCCCAAGCAAAATTCCGACTGAACGTTTTTGCACTATACAAACTCAATATCACCACTACGATTCCCAGAAAAACAGTGGGAGAAATTTTGCCGTTTTCTTTCAGTTTTACAATACCGTAAGCCATCAACAAACTAAAGCCCACCGAACTAAAAAACATAAAACGCTCGTTCATCAAAATACCCACGGTGAAAAGCAAATTCGACACAATAGAAAACGTGATGAAATAAAATAAAATTGCGTAAGAAGGGATGGTTTTCTTTTTAAACTGAATCAAAGCATAAATCACCAAAGCTCCATTTACTAAAAGCGAGAATAGAAATCCCAAATCGGTAAAATCGACATACGGAATTTGATTAAAGTAATAGTCGTGTGTTAAGTTCACAGGGAACAACAACAACTTGATATACAATATAAAAGTATAAATGGTGGTTGCATAACGGAAACCTAAATTGCCATTGGTGTAGGCGAAAGGATTGTTCAAAATCTCGGGGGAATCTGCCGTTACACCTGCTTCCGTGTAAGCAGTTCTAATGGCTAAATAGGCAAAAACCGGTATGGCCAAAGTAACCGCCATTGTGACATAGTCTTTTGTTTTTGCCTCAGTGAAAAAGTATAGTGTAAGTGGAATAATAGCAAAGAAAGTAATGGTATTCTCTTTCGATAAAAGACCTAAGAAAAAGAAAAAGGCAGCTAAGGCAAGTTGCATAATATTGTTCTCTTTTACATGCTTCAATACACATCGTAAAGTGGCTAAAGCAAAGAGAAGCCCCATAATTTCATCTCTACCCTTGATATTGGTAACGGCTTCTGTGTGAATAGGATGCCCCGCAAAAAGCATTGTAGCAATAAAAGCAAGCGAAAAATAAAAAGGATCGGCAGTGGGTAACACCATTTGGAAAACAGAATACAGCAACAGACATGTAATGATGAATAAAACAATATTCACAAAGTGACTGAGCATAGGCGCTAAGAGCTTATCGTTTTCTCCGAGTATGATGTTTTTGTCGGTAATCTCATCGCGGGTATCGCCTTTCCATTTTCTGGAAATCTCATATTCTACTGCTAATGTGGCAATCGACAAAGGCCGATAACGCCCCCCACTCACCAGTTTACTTCCTCTTTCCCCAAAAAAACCAACAAAAGCATCGTGTGTGAAAATATCCTTAACCCCTGCAATCCCTTTTTTGGTGAACGTATTATCGGTGAGTACCAATGTATCGTCAATAGCATAGGTATTCCAAAGCGAATTAGAATAAATGGCGAATACAAAAAGAGATATGATGAAATAAGGGATATACTTTTTTTGCCCTGAAGGCGTTGAAGTAATTACAGGCCGCTCTTGTTCTACAGGAGCAACTTTTTTGGATTGAATTTGCTTTTTTTGCTTTGCCACTGGTAAAAACTTGTTTACTGCTAATTTAAAAACTAATTTGACACATGCGCTTTTTAAGAAAACATAAAACAATCTTTATACTACTGCTTTCGCTGGTGGTCATTGAAAGTTGCTCCACCAAGAAAGATTGCCGTGGCCGAACAAAACACCGCTTAGCCAATGGAATTTGGATGTAAAAAAATTAGCCGCAACATTACTTCCATTGTTATGCATTTGTTAATAGCTTTACCTCAATGGGTTTCTAATTATATTTGGGGGTATGGCGAAGAAAGAACTTTTACTGAACAGGGAAATAAGTTGGTTGGCATTTAACGGCAGAGTTTTGCAAGAAGCGGGAGACGCAACCGTTCCTCTCATTGAACGATTGCGCTTTTTAGGTATTTTCTCAAACAATCTAGATGAATTTTTTAGAGTGCGCGTAGCCACCATCAAAAGAACTGTTGGGGTTAAATCGGTAAGAAAAGACACTTACGAAAAGCCTCAAAAATTACTGGAGGAAGTGCAAGAAAAGGTAATCCTTCAACAAAAAGAATTCGAAAAAATTTATATTGAAATCACTAAACAGCTCAATAGCAAAGGCGTTCAAATCATCAACGAAAAACAACTGAATGTCGCCCAAAAAAAATATGTAAAAGATTATTTCCAAGAACATATTCGCCCGGCTTTAGTGCCTTTGATGTTGAATCAGGTAAAAGACTTTCCGGCATTACGAGACCGCTCTATCTATTTAGCCATAAAACTTTCATCTACTACTAACGCGGCCGATAAAGAATATTCAATATTGGAAGTACCTACCGATTCCATCAATCGATTTGTTTCTATCCCTGCACCAAAAGGCAAACAATGTATTATTTTGTTGGAAGATGTAATTCGATTCAATCTCCAAAACATCTTCTCTTCTTTTGGCTATGATAAGGCAGAGGCATATGTTATAAAACTGACAAGAGATGCAGAGCTCGATATGGATAACGATGTATCGAAAAGCTTCATCGATAAATTATATAAATCGGTAAAAAACCGTCAAAAAGGAGTTCCTGTTCGTTTAGTATACGATCAAAGTATAACGCAAGATTTGTTTCAGTTTCTACTCCGTAAAATGAAACTCAAAAATGCCGATAACCTTATACCGGGCGGACGATATCACAACTTCAAAGACTTCATTAAATTCCCGGATTTAGGCAGAAAAGATTTAGTCTATCCGTTATCGCAAGAAATTTATCATCCTCTACTTACAACTGAAAAAAGTTTTTTTAATGTATTGAAAAAGCAGGATGTACTTTTGCAATATCCTTATCATACATTTTCGCATTGTATAGATTTTATGCGGGAAGCAGCTATCGACCCCAATGTGATTTCCATAAAAATCACATTATACCGTGCAGCCAAAAATTCGAAGGTGATTAATGCACTAATTAATGCGGCACGTAATGGCAAGAAAGTAACTGTAGTGATTGAACTTCAAGCGCGTTTCGATGAAGAAGCCAATATTAAATGGGGCCGATTATTACAAGAAGAAGGTATCAATGTATTGTTTGGTGTACCGGGATTAAAAGTGCACAGCAAAGTTTGCTTAATTGAACGTAGGGAAAACAGAAAAAGTGTTTTCTATGTAAACGTTTCTACAGGAAATTACAACGAGCAAACTTCACACACTTATAGCGACCAAGCTTTGTTTACCTGCAATCTTCAAATTACAAAAGATGCACAAAAAGTCTTTGATTTCATTACAAATCCGTTGAAAAATCCGGATACAGAACAGCTTATTCTTTCGCCATTCCAAACAAGAAATCATTTCATCAAACTGATTGACCTAGAAATAAAAAATAAAAAGAAAGGCAAACCGGCCGCCATCATGCTTAAGATGAACAGTTTAGTAGATAAAGCATTGATAGAAAAACTTTACGAAGCAAGCAAAGCAGGAGTACCTATTCGCATGATTATTCGAGGTATTTGTCAGTTAAAAGCCGGTGTAAAAGGGTTAAGCGAAAACATACAAATTATAAGCATTATCGATCGCTACCTCGAACATTCTCGTGTGTATCGGTTTGAAAATGCCGGGAAGCCTCTTTTCTTTATTTCTTCAGCCGATTTCATGACAAGAAATTTGGATGTGCGCGTTGAGGTGAGCTGCCCAATTTATGATGCAGGCATTAAAAGGCAATTGGACGAATTTCTTGAATCGCAATGGAAAGACAACGTTAAAGCCAGAATTATTGATGCTTCTCTTTCCAATCAAAAACGAAAAACCGGACAGCGTCCATTTAGGAGTCAAGTAGAATTAAAGAAATTAATCGCTAAGGGAACTCGCTAAAAAAAGAAGCCCAAATCATATTCTGATTTGGGCTTCTTCACTTAAATAATCCTATTATCTGATTATTGTAATACTTCCTTTTTGTGTTGGTGCTGAATATCCATCTACATACACAACTTTGAATTCATAAACTACAACTTGTGGTGTAAGCAATTCTCCTTTGAAAGTACCATCCCATTTGAATTCATGGTCGCGGCTTTCGAAGATTAATTCTCCCCAACGATTGAAGATTTTAAATTCAACCTCTGCCCAAATCTTTTTGTTACCGAAGATTTCGTACACATCGTTCGAACCGTCATTGTTTGGAGAGAATGCATTCGGAACAAACAAATCGTATTTAGGTGTAACTTGAATACTGATTGTATCTGTTGAAGAACATCCGTTAGTATCTACTGCAACGATATTGTATTTCACTGATTTCATTGGTCCTGCAGTTGGATTTTTACAAGTATCGCAGCTTAAGAAAATACCCGGATTCCATGTTAACGATTCCATTCCGGTACCACCTGTTATATTGCTATTGAAGTGAACTTCTTCTCCTAATTCAATCTCTGTTTGATCTGCAGTTACATCCAATATGAATTGCTTTTCAACTAAATTAAACGTATCAGTAATAACGCAACCGTTAGCATCTGTAATAGTTACAGCATAGCCTCCACCGTGTAGACCGCTAAGTGCAGAAGCATGACTACCATTATTCCATGTATATGTGAATGGTGCTTTACCTCCTGAAATCATTGGTACGATATGTCCTTTTGCCACTTGAGGACATGGATTATCAAGAACATCATATGTAATAGTTGGCGGTGGAACTAAGTTAGCATTTACAGCATCTGTTGAAGTACAACCGTTACCCAAACTAGTAACTGTTACAGCATATGTATTTGGAATACTTACTGTAATATTTTGTCCGGTTGTTCCATTAGACCATTGGAACGAAACATTAGGTGTTGGAGATGTTGCAGTAAAGGATACCGAAGTAATTGTACATGTTAAGTCTTTGTCGGCTCCTGCATTGGCACCCGGAGCTGCTGTATCCGGTGTCAACACTGCTACATCTGATGCAGTACATCCGTTGATAGGATTGGTTACTGTAACCGTGTAAGCAATCGTTGTTGAAACAGTATTCGCTGCAGTTGCTGTACCATTCGACCACAAGAATGTAACATTTGGTGTGGTAGAAGAAGCATTCAACGTTTCAGAAGTCTTAATACAATTTACAATTTTATCAGGTCCTGCATTTGCATTTGGAGCTACTGTATCGACATTTACTATAACCGCATCTCTATTCACACAACCATTCACAGGATTCTGACCAATTACAGTGTACATATTTGCAGCTGATACAGTGTTTGAAGCGCCAACTGTTCCATTAGACCATACATAATTCATATTCGGAACCGTTGATGTTGCATTCAACACAACTGATCTTCTGTAGCATTTTAATGTAGTATCCAATCCTGCATTGATATTAGGTGTTGTTGTATCTATCACAACAATTACTGCATCTGTTGAAATACAACCATTGGTTGGATGTGTTGCTGTTACTCGATAGATGTTTGGAGTTGTAATTGGATTTATAATTCCACTCACTCCATTCGACCATTGGTATGTTGCACCTGCTATGTTTGAAGAAGCTTGTAAGTTCAAGTTTCTACGAACACAATTCAAAATAGTGTCTAGACCTGCATTAAGAACCGGGGCTACTGTATCCATGCTCACTACTACTGCATCACTCACGGTACATCCGTTGATTAAGTTCGTTGCCGTTACGGTATATGTATTGTTGGTGTTTACATTCGTTACTGCTGTTGTTGCGCCATTAGACCATGCAAAACCTATCGGTGATGGTGTGCTTGATGTTGCCGTTAAGTTTAAGTTTGTTCTTACACATGTTAGTGTAGTGTCTGCTCCTGCTGATACTTGTGGTACGGTAATCTCTTGTACTACGCGTACAGTATCTGTTTTGCTGCAACCATTCGTTAATGAGGTTACCGTTAAGGTATACAACCCTGCTGTGTTTACTAATGGGCTGCTTGTGTTTGCGCCTGATACGATGCCGGGGCCTGACCAGCTGTAGCTTACATTTGAGGTAATTGAACTGCCTTGTAAGTTGATCTGTACATCGGCACATGTTACTGAGTCTAAGTTACCTGCCTCTGCATTCGGTACAATAAAGTTTGCCGATACATTCACTCCGTCTGTCGTTACACAGCCACTCACTACATTCGTGATCGTCATCGTGTACAAGCCTGCATCATTGATTACCGGGCTATAGGTATTTGCCCCTGATACAATGCCAGGGCCTGTCCATGATACTGTTACTCCGTATGTACTGCTGCTGCCGAGTAAGCTAATCGTTGGGTGAGTACAGTTAATTACTGTATCTACTCCGGCATTTGCATTCGGTGATACGGTATCAATGCCTACTACTACTGCATCTGTTGACGTACAACCGTTAACAGGATGGGTTGCCGTTACGGTATAGGTTGTCGGTGCAGATACATTCGTTACCGCTGTTGTTGCTCCGTTTGACCATGCAAACGTTGCGCCTGCTGTCGGTGAACTTGCTGACAAGTTTAAGCTAGTACGTACACAGTTTACTACCGTATCGATACCTGCGTTTACGCCTGGGGCTACTGTATCCATGCTCACTACTACTGCATCACTCACAGTACATCCGTTGATTAAGTTCGTTGCCGTTACGGTATATGTATTGTTGGTGTTTA
>ENA-UOYA01003291-UOYA01003291.1-activated-sludge-metagenome-genome-assembly--contig:-NODE-3291-length-14538-cov-4.726231_pt1 | contig 14538 bp, 18 predicted proteins | sample MGYA00238163_ERZ764804 | MGnify/ENA primary metagenome ERZ764804 (study PRJEB28919, sample SAMN05720223) | activated sludge metagenome | isolation source: Anaerobic digester | place: Hong Kong...
ATGTCCGGCAGCGAGTTGGTGGTAAACAACGCCAGGCGCTGCTCGATCAGCTTCCAGGCTTCGTCCAGGGGCAGCAGTTCGACCGGGATGCGCAGTTGCTCGCGCATGTCCATGTAGACGATCTCGGCCGTGTCCACGGCAACGCCGTGTTCAGCCAGCACCAGGCGGTACAGGCTGACCTGCTGCACGTGGGCTTTCTTTGCCTTGGGCGGGCCTTCCCGCACGATCTGGCGGGCGACATGCTCGCCTTCGAAGCAGTGCGGGCAGGCGAGCATCTTGGGCCGCCAGGCATACGGGCCTTCACGGATCAGCGCGCCGGTTTCCGGGCAGGTGTAAGCCCGCCAGGGACCGGGGACGGCTTTGATGGTCTTGAAGTCCAGGATATGACGGCGATCCAGGTACACCAGGTCGGGCTGGCCGGAGATGATGTTCAGCCCCTCAGGGGCTTCCACCATCACCGAATAGCGCTGCTCGACCACAGCGTTAGGATCGTCCTGGGCGTAGCGGGCAGAAACATCGTGCATCAGCTGTCCGCGATAGGCCCACCACATCTCGGAGGGGCGCAGGTTGTAGTCCCACTCTTGCTTGAGCTGGAACTTGCGTGGGCAGCCGAGCAGGGTGGTGATGGTGACGCCGAAATCGTCCGGGCGCATGTTGGCCAGGATGCCTTTGACCACCGGAGCGGTCATTGGGCAGCCAGGCAGCGCGCCGCTGCGGGCGCAGGCCAGGCAGGCTTGCGGTGGGGTCGGTTCGCCGGTAACTTCGCAGATGAAATTCTGGAATGGCATGGCTAACCCCCCTGGGCAGGCTGCGCGTTGGCAACCGAGGCGGCCACAGATGCGGCTTCGTCCACGTCCACCACATCGCGGTGCATGGGCATGGCTACGTACAGGTACTCATTGGCCGTTTCTCCGACCGGGCGGATCACACCGGGGCTGGTTTCGGCGTTCGTTTCCAGCGCAAAGGTTGGCGTGTTCAGCGCTTCGATGCCTTGTTTCAGGAACACAGCGTTGAAGGCGATGGACAGGGGCGTCCCTTCGCTCTGGGCAGCCAGGGTGGTGGATGTCGCGCCGGTTTCGGACGACATCCCGCCGACCTTGATCTGCTCGCCGGCGATGTCCAGCACGGTGGTGTAGTGATCCGTGCGGCTGAAGATCTCGGCCTGTTTGCAGGCTTTCAGGAAATCGGCGGTGGAAAGCACGGTGCGCGTCTTGAAGCTGGTTGGGATGACCTGGTCCAGGTTGGGGTAGGCGCCTTCGATGGTCTGCGAGACCAGCGTGATATCGCCGGCCTGGAAGATCACCCGGTTGCGTTCAATGATGGCGGTGATGGTTTCAGCTTCTTTAGCGATGCGCGCCAGTTCTTTCATAGCCGGGGCAGGGATGATGGCATTGATCGGCTTGCTGACCGGTTCGGCCAGGGTGGCCTTGCGGCGCGCCATGCGGAAGCCGTCAGCCGCGGCCAGGGTTAACAAAGTATCCTGCACCGTCAGGTACACGCCGGTAAGCACCGGGCGGGCCTGGTCGGCGCTGGCCGCTGGCGCCACCTGTTGGATGATCTTGCCAATGTCGGCCGGCAGCGCCAGGCTGACCGAGCCTTCCGTGGCATTTGTTGGAATGGGGGGGAACTCTTTCGGATCAATGCCCTTGATCTTGGACTTCAAGCCGCCAGTGGAGACCTGCACACTCATCGTCTTGGGATCGAAGATGAGCTGCACATCGCCTTCTGGCAGCGTGCCGATCAGGTCGGTAAAGGTCTTGGCGGGCACGGCCAGCAGGTCTTGCGGGAAAGCGGCTTCTGCGAAGCGCGCTCCGATCCGGCAGGTGACGCCCAATTCCAGGTTGGTGGCAGACAGGCGCAGGCCATCCACAGTCTGCGAGAGCAAGACGCATTCCAGCACGGGCATAGTGGACTTGCCGGTGGCAGCCCGGGCCACGGTGCTGAGCGCCTGCTTGAGCAAGGACTGCAGGACGGTTGCCTGGATGGTAGTTTCAGTTTTCTGTTTCATGTTCAGTTACCTCGCGGGTGAAGGGGTGGCGGTCTTGTTCGACCAGGGTTCGGGCGATGGCGTAAAGCCCAATTCACGCAGCTCGTTGGCCACGCCGCGCAGGGCCTGGGTATAAGCCTCGTCCATTTCATCGGCGCGCGGGCTGCGGTTGAGTGCATCTTCCTGGATGGATGCCTCATCTTCCAGCCAGAACAGGTAATCGCTGACGGTGACCGGTTTCGCCCAGCCGCCGTTGGCAGCCCGTTCTTCGGCCATGGATTTGGCGTTGAAGGCTTCTTCAGCTTCTTCCAGGATTTTGTAAGCCAGGGTGGTGTCGCAAGTAGCAGCATCTGGCAGTTCGCCAGGGGTGTCGCAGACCTGCGCCCAGACCTTGCCGTCCGGGCCAACGCCAAAGGTGACCTGGGTTTCGAATGAGAATTCCTTCCCGTTCCACTCGCCCACTTCCAAAAAGCCGCCGTTGAGCTTGTTCTCGGGCAGGCCCCGAAACAGCGTTTCGAAGGGCGCCGCCGAGGCGGTCTGAACGCCGGGCAGGTGGATCAGGATGCCGTCATTGGTTTTGAAGGCGGTGCCTGTGTACGGTTCGCCGTTGATTTCCAGTTGGATATTCATGGTTGACTCCAGTATGTGACTTAGGTGTGAAAGGGCCAGGCTTACGAGAAGCCCAGCCCTCTTTCTTTCAAACTTACATAGCGGGTTGGATTGCGCCCACAGACGATATGATCCAGCACGTCGATATCCAAAGTCTTACCTGCCTGGACGATGGCGCGTGTCACGGCGACATCATCCGGGCTGGGCGTTGGATCGCCAGACGGGTGACAGTGGGCAACAACGATGGATGTAGCATTGCGCCGGATAGCAGCTTTGAATACCTCGCCTACCCGCACCTGCGATGAGTTCGTCGAGCCACGGTACAGCTTGTCAATCTCGATCAGGCGGTTGCGGGTGTTCAAGAGCAGCACCCACATCTCTTCCTGCTCCAATAGACTCATGTCGTACTGGATCAGATTGGCTGCATCGGCCGGGCTGTGGATCAGCGGGCGTTCGTCCTCGACCTCCACTGCCAGGCGGCGGCCCAGTTCCAATGCCGAAACCAGGCGCGCGGCAGTCTGCTGTCCGATGCCATGAACGCTGGCGGCGATCTCGCTGGCCGAAGCCATGCGGATTGCGCGCAGCGAACCATAGCGGGCTAACAGAGCCTCGGCAGTTTCGATCTGGCGCGGCCCGCCAACCAGGGCAGAAAGCAGTTCGATCACGTTGCAGGCGGTAGGCGCTTCAGCCACCCGGTGAACAGGGCGTTCGCGCAGCGGTAAAGCATCAGCGCGTGGGGGAGATTGGTAAAAAGCGAGCTGCTTCATACCTGCCTCACTCGTCGCGCTCGATATCTGCTGATGTCCAGGCCTGGTTTTCCAGGTTCGTAGCCCAGAGCTGCACCAACGAGCGGACGGCGGCATCAAAGCGGGTATCCACGTATTGCACGCCGTCGCGGTAGTGAAACTTGCTGCGATACACGCCCATTGGGTGTTGGGTCAGTTCCAGCGGGGTCCAGGTCGCGTAATCGAACACGATCTCCGGGTCCGCCATCACATCGCCGTTTTGGATAAAGTAGTGGCCGACGACCACCTGTTCACCATGCCGCTCGATCACCAGCGGGTCGAAACTCGGCTGGGTGAACTTGACGTAGAACTCAGGTGAAGCCTGGTAGTCGGCGAGTAAGTTGTGCGCTTCGAGGATCTTCTCGATCGCGGCTTGCATGTTTGCCATAGGGCTTGCCTCCTCAAGAAAATATTGGAAACAGCCTCTCAGCGAGCGCTGTAATTCCTGAGGAGAGCCAGGAGCGGGTAGCCCCTGGCGGTGAGAGAGAAGGAACTATTTCCCGATCGAGTTCAAACGCTGGTCAATCTCGTACTCGCCCGAGAGGGCATACCACAGCACGCGACCTGTCCAGAGAAATGCGCCGATCAAGAGAATTCCAGCGACGATTGCCAAAGCTTCCACAACACACCTCCTGTGTTTTTTGAGAGATTCTTTCGGGGGCGGTTTGCCTCCCTTGACCTGCCCGGCAACGTGCGACAGGGCAGGGGAGGTAAAAGGTGTGGAAGGGGCTTTGTGAGCCCCTTCCACTGGGGGAAGAACCTCTCTCAGGAGGTGTGCGCAGATGCGCTTGGGAGTGAACGTCGTCCCTCCCCCGCTGAACTCCTGAAATCAGAAGTGCAGCGGGCGGGGGATGACAGAATCGTGGTAGAATTAGTTACCCAAGATAATAATAATTATCTTGGGTATGTTTCGGAAGCACCCCTTACCAAAGGGTGTTTTTGCCCCTTTTTCGCCCTTTTTGACACGCGGTGGAGCGACTAACGGCAGTTGCTCACCCAAGATAAAACGGAGAGTGTGAACAATGAGCGAAACAATTGATTTGGAAACACGACTCACTGAGTTCGAAGACTACCTGGAAAGCCTGGATCGCAGCCGTCATTCCATCCGGGCGTACCTGTCTGACCTGCGCTTGTTTGCGCAGTGGTTTGAAGGTCACACGGGAGAAAAGTTTGCGATCACCAATTTGATTGATGATGATGTCAAAAACTGGCGCGACGAAATGGAGAACAAGCAGAAGGCTTCCACGATCAACCGCAAACTGGCGGCGCTATCTGCTTTTTATGCCTGGGCAGTTGAAAAGGGATATGTTGCCAACGATCCAACTCGCCATATTCACGGCCTGGGCCAGCAGATGATTGCCCCCAAGGCGCTATCTGAACAGGCGGTCAATAAGATCATTCGCAAAGCAAAAGTGGCTGGCAATCTGCGCGATCATGCGCTGCTCCACTTCCTGGCAGCCACCGGGCTGCGGGCCTCCGAAGTGGCAGCGGTAAAATGCGGCGACATACAGATCAATGACCGGTCTGGTTGGGTTACTGTTCGCTCGGGAAAAGGTCGAAAACAAAGACGCGTCCCCATTCACGTCAAAGCTCGCGATGCTCTCCAGGCGTTCCTGGCTTCAGAAGGGCGGGATAAGATCGCGGAACATGCAGCCGAATCGCTTTTCAGAACCCAAGATGGGAACGCGATGACTACTTATGCAATCTGGTACACGGTGAAAAAATATGCAGCTCAAGCTGGCGTGCAGAATGTCAGCCCGCACACGTTTCGCCATACCGTGGCCACCCGCCTGGTACGCAACCCGAATGTGGATATCGTGACTGCGGCGACATTTCTCGGTCACAGCCGGCTGGATACGACTGCTCGCTACTCTCGGCCAAGTGATGATGATTTGGAACATGCGGCCGAAGAGATTTCTTAGTATGCTATATGGCTGAGCAAGCCTCTAAGCATCCCTCAATAGAGAGGAATTATTACAGCGAATGTAGAAATCCACACTTGTAGCAGTAAATCCTATTTGTGGGCTTGTCTTCTAGCTTTATTTTGATCATGCAACAAGGCAAATCATAAAGCACCATATCATCAACCTCAGGCGAGATCCAGGGTTCTTTATAAGGCATTTCCTTAAAGTCGAGCTTTACCGAAAATAACCCGTTCCCCATCCTGGAGAATTGGCGTTTCCAATCCGTGAATTCCTTGTTTAAGGTCTCGGCCATATAGTTATAGGGGAAAATCTTAATATACTCCAGTTGTTCCTCTGTCCACCAGGCACTGGCTTTTGCTGTTTCCCCGCAGTATGGGCACCAGTACTCTACTTCCTCAGATGATTCATCATCATCTTTTTCCATAAGTTCATTCTCAACCAGGTAATTCTCAATTTCCTTTTGGATGAACGATTTTGTCTCGTCTGGTGTAACAGCAATTTTATACTGCCTTTTACACAATGGGCATTCGCGTCTGAGAAATTCATCGCTGTCCAGAGGCAGAGAGATATTAAAAATAATTTCGCTCATGTAAAATCATTCCTCAGAAGCGATACCCTTTGTCTTGAAATGTCTAACAGCAAAAGTGGCGATTGTAGATGCAGTGTTCAAAGCCAGTTCAGCATAACTTTCAGATACTTGAGGGGAGTGTTTTCCTTTTCCATGTGCATCGCTAAGCGCATTTCGCATGGCACCTAATTGATTTACTATGCCAAACAATGAGTTGAGAAGTTGGACGATCACGTCTTCAGAGCCAAGAGCATCAAGTTCTAACACTTTGCGGGTTGATTTCCATAGGACAGAAAGAGATTTTTCAGCCGGCAGTTTTTCACCCAACTCATCATGTATCAACCGACATGTGCTTTCTACACAGGCGATACTATGAGTGATAGAACGATCAAATTCGCCATCCCGAATAGCTGTACGAGCCTTCTCTATATCCTGGTAAGCCGCATAAAACTTCGAGCTTTGGAATAATCCTCGCGTTGCCTGGATAATTTGCCTGGTACTTTCGGCGGTTACAAGGGGGCAAGATTGGCAATACTCAAATGTGGTATATCGTTTTCTGATTTTACAAAATATCCCTGATATGCTGACGTGGGGCAGATCGCTAAAATAACGCACCGATATATTGGTGCTGGGGGCATCGCAACCTACTTCGCGAAAAATTTTCCCAATGGGGCAACTAAAACAAATGGCTGGCGTCACATTATTAGTCGCGTTTGAAGTGCCATCCTGTTTGGCACAACGGCAAACGAGAGAGCCGAGTCCTACTTGTTGCAAATGACAATCGAAATTGTCTTCTTCGGAAGGCTCGGTTATATCGAAATCAGTATATTCCATCATCAGCTTCCTTTGTGACCACGCTCTATTTGTTTAGTGTGGTTGCCCTCAAATTGTAGCACAAATGTACAGTGATTCCGATGTTGTGAACATCTCAAAAATGCATTTGGAATAATGTTGTCTAATTTACCAGTATAACTGCATTAGAAAGGATTGAGGAAAGGCGGGTAGCCGTTCCTCAGACGTAAGCCGGTAGCCTCAGTCAGTTGTGTTCGGGTGATCGCCGCCATATTGGGCGATGGTGTCAGCAGCGGAAAGCCATTGGGGTTTACGCTGCCGGGAGAAGAGCGACAAGATGCCCTTGCCCGATTTGACTGCCAGCGTGATTGTCAGGGCCCACGAGCCGATGACCATCAAGCCTGCGAAACAGATAAATGCCATTGCGATCTCTCTCATCACATGCCTCCAGTGTTTGGTTTAGAAACCGAGCAGGAATTGATAGGGTTTTGATGCCCTGAACTGGCCGTTTCGTTCGAAATGACCAGGCCAGGAAATCAAAAAGGTGGAGAGAGGCGGGTGGCCTCTCTCCATGGCGGAAACCGCCGCAGCTCTCCAGTCTCAACCAGGGGATGGCAACCCGGGTCGAGAGACTGGATCGCGAAGTCTCCCGACTGACGGGTGTGCTCAAACCAAAAGGAGGAGAAGAAGGAGAATTGCTCTCGTTTGCAGACGGGTGGGCCTGCAGAACGATAATCCACCCGGCAGGGATCGAACCTGCCTGCGAACACGCCATGTTCACAACACAGCCAGTGGGATGGAAAAATGCGCCAGGCTCCAATTGGCCTGGCGCTGATCATCTATCGCTTGGTGTACTGGATCATCTTCTGCGCTACCAGGCAGGTCTGGACGTATGCTGTCCACACGTCATCTGGCGCCTGGCCATCGGAAAGGGTTGCCAGCACGTCTGCTTTGTGGGCGCTGAGCAGAAAACTACGCAAGTTTTCGGAATACACCCGGCTGCCCAGGACGCCAGAAACGCGAATGCGGTCTTTGGGCTTGATATTGACGCCTCGGCCATCTACCTGCTCGTGCAGAAATTGCACCGTGACATAATGTGGGACGCGCCGTTCCCGGCCATTATTCCCAGGAGAAGCGGTCGTCTGGGTGTGGCTGTCGTAAACGGCGACGCGGGCGAACAGATGGCCGCCATATTCCCACACCCTGGCTACCACACCTTCCAATCGGGCTAAGCTTTGAGCAGGCAATGCTCCAGATTTGGCAGATATGATATCCAAAGTATCGGGGATCACGCACGTGACCATGCGCTTGACCTGGGCATCCATTGCGGGAGCAAGTTCGGGGATGCGTTCCACCAATCCGGCCTGGCGAGCCTTGAGCAGAAAATCGCGCAACGTTTCCCATTGGGTTGTATCGCTCAAATAGCCTGTAGCATGCACGATATCGCCTTTCAACAGGCTGATGTCCTGGCCGTTGACCTGACCATTGGGCAGCCGCAACGTGAGGCGGGCGTCAATTGCGCGTGGTTCGGGATTATCTTCTTCATCATCCGGGGTTTCACCAATGGCAACACGAGCAAAAACATCGCCGCTGGATCGCGCCCAAATCTTGGTGACCAGGCCAGTGAATTCAACATGGTTGCCATCAAAACGTTCTGGCGTAGTAACGGGTAAAACTGTGGGGGTTGTCAGCATGAAATGCCTCCGTAAAGAGTGTTCAGGCAGGCCGCAGCGCAGAGGCATTGGCCTGCCTGCTGGATAAGGGTGAAGCGAAGCTTCATATGGTGGTTGCCCCATCAAGTGGAGCTTCCAATGATTGCTTGAAGCAATGTAACGATCTCAGTTGGTAACGTGCAGGCCCCATTGTTGGGAGCGACCAAACAGGAAAAATCCTGATGATGTCGGGGAGAGGGAAAGCGGTTAGCCTTCCCTCTGGCACGATGCGGAGACGGATATCGCTAGGCGGGTTGTAGTTGCGCCTCGATGATAGCCAGGAACTTCTGCGCCGCAGCCTGGTCGGCGCGGGCGTTTTCGGTTGCCGGCTTCATCTCATTGGCGTACCAGCGTAGAGCGGTCAGGCCAGCTTCCCGGCCTTTGGGGTTTTCCTCGACCATCTTGCGCAGCGTCCAGCCGGTGTAAGTCTTACCGTACTGGATCACGTAAGCGCCGGGGTCATCCGCTAGGTGAGCGGTCGGGGCCGTGTCAGGCTGGGGCGGGGTATCGTAGCCCAGTTCCTTCAGGATTTGGTCAGGTGAGCGCTGTGGAGCAGCGCCGTTGCCGTTTCCCTTGTGCCCGTTGCCATTCCCTGAAGGCTTGGCGCCATTCCCGTTACCGCCTGGCAGAACGCCGCCGGGCTGTGAGCTGCTGCCCAACAACTTGCCGGCGTTGTGGTGATCGAGCTGGCCCTTGTACACAGGCAGTTGGAAGCATAGCGACTTGAGCGCAGCGCCGATGGCCGCCGTGCGGGCGCCTTCTTCAGCGTAAGCGAAGTCATTGGTGTTGGCAGCGCCAGTGATGATGGGGTACCAGATAACCTCACCTTGCTCATTCACCAGAGCATAGCTGAACACCGCATACTTCAAGTGCGCCGTGACCCGCTTGCCCTCGCCTAAACCAATGAACACCATGTTTTCCGGGCTGTACTCTAGCTTCCAGCCCAACCCACGCAGGCCGAAAACCTGGGTGGCGCGTTCGATCATATAGCCGGTGTTGATATCGGTCAGATCAGCGCCGCCAGGCACGCCTTTGTAGGCCTGGGGATCGAAGGGTTCAGCGAGTTTTTCCACAATCTGGCTGACTGGCACGCCGGTCAGCGTAAAGAGTTTGTCGTTCATGATTGATTACCTCCGGAGGTAGATCGCCCCTGTGCGACAGGGGCGGTTGATTGAAATGCCACTGTCTGCAAGGGGAGACGGCTCCGAAACGATCATCAACGATCGCTCTTCTGCTAACTGTTGTCCGTCTCTTGCATGTTAAGGTGCCTTGCGTTGGCAGCGATCTGGATTGTGTTCCGATCACATACCTTTCGCAGTCAACCCGCCGGGACTCGGACCCGGCTGCAGGCCTTACCTGGGGTTGGAGATAGAGAGGCGGCGATATCTCGTCAACCTCTCAGCTTCGGGCCGGTAGCCATCAGCGCTTGTGGAAGAACGCAATGCGTTCATTCCAACGCAATTCCGAATGCCTCTCAAGTGAGAGTCCTGGATAGGAACCAGGTTTGTGACACTGGTCAAACGTGCATGCGTTTGGGCGGGTAGCCCTTGGCGAGGATCAAAGATGAAATGTATGATCATGTTCATCCTCCATCCTTCCCAACGGCCGCCTACCACTCTTCGACCCACAAAGGGGTACCTGTGGTAATGTCAGGTACTTTGCAGGCAATCAAAGTTTCAAGGTCGGTTGCCACACCATGGATATTCTTTAGCTTACAGTCCCCGATCAACCTGGTCCGGCGCTGGGCAGTGCGGGCGCAGAGGGCCACGCGGCTTTGAAGCTGCGCCTGGTTACGCCATTTCTCATCCAACTCTTTGCTGCTCATCTCCACTTCGACAAACAGTGTGTCAGGCTTTTCATCCGGCAGGTTGCGAGTGACGGAAACATCGGGGATGGCGTTGGTCTGTACCCCATCCAGTTGGGGCATAACACCCACCTGGTAACCGCGAAAACGGGCATGCATGGCAAAGATCATTACGCCCAGGGTGTGCAAGGGAAACTGCTCACCTTGATGTAGGCGGTTCATGCGCTGCCGCTCCGTCTCTGCCACCCCCCACCCAATGATCTGGCACAATTGCCGGCCATCTTCGGTAAGTTGGAGCATGGCTAACGATGTGTTGGGAGCGCTCATATCCAAAACGTCGCGGCTGAGTAAGTTCTTTTCTACCATGCTGTCGTACACCCGGCGCAGCGCGCCGGTACGAGAACCGATGCCTTCCACCTGGCTGATCAGGTAATCCACTTCAAGCCGGATATCCATCCCCTGGCTAAGCAGGTACAGCACGTAGAGCTTACGCCGGAGTTGGCGTTCCCAATCCGCCTCCTTCAGGCCAGCCTTTGGAAAATGGCTCTCAAAACGCGCCGGCAGCGTGGATGGCAACTTCAGCGAGCGTAGTTCACGCAGCAGATCCATGTGAGCAAAAGCCCGGCCTTGTGGGTTGATATTTACAGTGACCGGATTGCTCGCAGGTTGAGACGTTTCACCTGCCATAACAGACGGTGTAACCGCGGCAGATTGCTCACCTTGCGTTTCGGAGCGAATTGGCGAGACAGTGGAAGGCTGCGCTGCCAATCTTCCCTTAAGAACCTGGTTCTCGGTTCTAAGCTGTGTCAATTCCACCCTCAGGTTATCGTTCCAACTGACATCGGTTGCCTGGACAGGCAGGTTAGCAAAGAATTTTCGCCACCGTTCTGGTCCCCAGTTCGCAGGAGCTGTTGGATCGGTACGGCGTGCATCTTCAATCTGCGCTCCGGCCATGCGCTGCGCCAGTTCGGTCAGGACTCCGCGCAGGTCACGTAAAGCATTTTCAGCCTGCTGGCGAAAATGTCGCTCTGCATCGAGCAGATCATCCAGGGCATTGGTGCGAACATCCCCAGTCATGAGAACCTCACAATCATGGGCAGGTAAACCATGAACAGGCCATTTCCAGATGATGTGGGAGCAGGCGGTGGAGTTTGTTATGGAGCAGGCTTGGGAGATAGCGCCTGGATTGCCTCATCCAGAGCATTGAGCGCAGTTTCACGATCAATGGCGCCAACCGCCCAATCGCTGACGGCCTGGGCAGCGAGAGCCAGTTTTTCCCGCTGGTATTGGAGCGCGGGCTGGCCCTCGCTGGCCAGGCGTTGGATGCTTTCAGAAGCCAGCTGAGCGCGCACCGGATCGGGCTGAGCGTTGAGCAGGGCCGCCAGAGTATCTGCGGCTGCTTGCAGTTCGCCCAGTTCTTTCAGGTAAGCGCTGCGGGCTTTGAGAACCTGCCACTCTGTCCAGGTCAGGGGCTTATCTCCGGCCGGGGTATAAGCATAGCCAAGCCAGCCCAGGCCTGCCAGGAGGAGAATGGCAGCCAGGGCAATCAAAGGCCAGCGATATTCAGAGAGATCAAGTTCCATAGTGCATCCAGTTCCTTGTGTTCAAGGTCGTGGGTGGGGCAATCTACCCAAGTGGCGGAACGCCCCATTGATCGTTCAACGCATATAGCGGTTGATGATAATCATCAATTCGCTATACCTCCGGATGAGGGCTTGCGCCAGGTATTCACCCACGACCAGTGTGATTGTTAACCGGATCAGCAGTGCCCACATCCAGGCGGCTTGAGTTCTCAGGTTCATACAGCCACCTCCGGATTGGATTCGGGCTGCTGGCTGTCACCCAAGTGGTGTCAGGGAGCCCCGGGGGAATCCCTGACACCTTCTGCTGCCTGGATAGAGCGGGCAATCTGCTCATCTGGCGATCACCGAAAACGGACCGCTGTGATGGTATTGGCGCGCACGTTGACCTGCGGCGCCACACCCACAGCGTTGAAAATCACCGGGACCCGGGCGGTGGCAGAACACAAAATCTGCCTGTTCGAGTAATCAAGCGTCACACTCAGCAATGGAGTGAAATTCATGCGAGTGCTTTCACCCAACGTGCGGGTGAAAGTGTTTTGCGCCACCCCGACCACGTACCAGTTGTTGCCCAACCGGGTTTCTCCGGTGTCGATATAGTTTGGCCGGTCACCGGCCGCCCAGGCTGCATCTTCGCAAGCCGCGTCCGCGGCGGTTTGCAGCCGACCGCGTACATACAGCAAGCGCGAGCCATCAATGACAAACAGCATGAGCGGCATCAGCACCGTTGCCAGGAAGATGGCTGTCCAGGCCATCGAAGAACCCCGTTCGGATTTCTTGATGCGCATGTGCATCACCAGCCCTCCTGCCGGAAGAAAGACGTAGCTGTGTTGGTGAAATTTCCTGGGGTGCTGACCCCGAAGAAACTCGCCAGTCCGCCGAAGTAGTTGGGCACGGTGTAACTAACCTGGACGGTCATCATATCGCCCGGCAGGCCGCTGCCGGTGACGGTAACGGCATAGGTCCCGACAGGCGCGGCGGCCAACATTTGGTTCGCGCTGGCAACCGCCACGCCTGCCGGGTTGGATTGGGCTACGGAGCCCATGCGCGCTCCGTAGTTGGCTGCGTTGCCGGCATTGACCGCTGCAAACCCCAGGATGGCCATGTTGACCAGGGCCAGGGAGATGAGCAGGAGCACCGGCAGCACCAGGACAGCCTCATCCAGTTCACCACGGCGGTCATGCAACAGCTTACGCATACGGTTCATTTCGCTGCCGGTTAGATAAGCGCCGTGACGTTTTGGAAGGTTTGGGCGACTTTGGTGCCGAGTGGGGACAGGCCGACGATGGCGGCTACAACGAACAGCGCAATCAGCAAGGCCTTTTCGTCCAGTTCGGCGGAAGTATCGAGAAACAAGCGTTTGATCATACGGGTTTTGAATCTCCTTGAGAATTGGTATGGAGCAGGTTCTTAGGGAACGAAGCTCCGTGGAATGAGGAAGACTACTGATGGATTGATGATGTCTACAGGTTCGGTAATGCCTCCTTTTTTCAAGCAGCCAGTCGCTGAACAAATATCATTGCGACCTGGCCGACAGTGAACAACCCGGCGCCCAGGGCAAACCCGGGCACACCGGCAAAACGGACCGGTCGGCTGCGTGCGAACGGCGTTTCGGAATTCTGTTGATTGGATCGCCTGTACCGCCATTCGCCAACAATGAGAAGCCCAATGAAATAAACCACGACCCCAATCCAGGCCGCCACGACGAGCAGCGGGTTGGCGAGGGTCAGAACCACCAAAATCTTTAGATCAGCTCCACCCAAGATGCGATAACGCCAGGCCAAAAACAGCGGCAGAGTCATGATGACCAGGTGGAACACGAATTCATACAGCGTTTCACCGCGGCTTTCGCGGGTCAGCCAGGCGGCCAGGAGCGCCAGCGGGATGGCCGGAATTGTCAGCCAGTTGGATACCTGGCGCGTGCGGGCATCGAAAATGGCGCAAACACTTAGCCAGGCAACAGCAACCAGCGAGATCACCAGGGAAACTGTCATCGTTTGCTCCGGTAGATCGGCCATTCGGCCTGGATCAGCGTCCAGCCACTTGAAACACAGCAGCAACCGCATGTGACTGCAGCCAGGGCAGATTTGCCTGTCAAAATGGACAGGCAAACCAGAGAAATCCCGGTCGCAATCAGTAAACTGCCAAGTGAAAATAAGGTCATGGCGAGGATTATATTGGGCTTTTTGCACCAAAAGCAGCAACGGGAAGCACTCTCCACTCCAGTGGGGAAACCGCTTAAAGCAAAGTTCCCCACTAAAGGGGAACTCTGTTTTTGCCCAAAAAGGCATATTTCGAGCAGAGCACCGTTTGTCAGGAATCGGTCAATTCCTGGATGCCTCTGCGAATTGTCTTACGGTCTAAACCGCTAATTTCCGCCATGCGCGTAATGCCGCCATGCCCCATTTGCTGAGCCTGAAACGCCGCAAATAGCCTGCGCTGGCGCGTGTTCATTACGCTCATCAGCAAGTTGATCTGTTCGTGTAACACCTTCTCCGGATGGTCGGTCGGGCTGCGACAAATTGAGCACGTACAGCGATTGACGCGCAGGGAAGTCTTGGCTGTCATGGTCACGGAACAGTAATGTTTAGCAGATGTTGCGCAATCCAGCCGCCGCGCTCGTCTGGCAAAATAACGTGCACCCAGGTAACACCATTCACATCGGCGGTTTCAATGTTCTGTACCGGCGTACCGTATGGCAGCCAGGTTACCAACGTTCCGCCAGGTTCAGCCCGCAGATTGGCGCCATTCTCGCCGCTTACTTGCGCTGCCGGCA
>ENA-UOYA01003294-UOYA01003294.1-activated-sludge-metagenome-genome-assembly--contig:-NODE-3294-length-14531-cov-10.294418_pt1 | contig 14531 bp, 16 predicted proteins | sample MGYA00238163_ERZ764804 | MGnify/ENA primary metagenome ERZ764804 (study PRJEB28919, sample SAMN05720223) | activated sludge metagenome | isolation source: Anaerobic digester | place: Hong Kong...
CTACACACAGGCATACACTCTTTCCCTACACGACGCTCTTCCGATCTGCTGGTGAAGAGGAATCCAAATAAGAATCTTCCTGATTTTGGAATCGAGTATATTCACCACGGAAGCTGAGCAACACATCCTTGGTGGCTCCCTTACGGTGCTTAGCGATAATAATCTGCGCTGCTCCATGCAAATCATTTCCTTTCTCATCCTGATAGATATGATAGTATTCAGGACGATGAACAAATATGACCATATCGGCATCCTGCTCTATGGCTCCCGATTCACGCAAGTCACTCAACTGCGGACGTTTTCCATCCAAGCCTTCACGGTTCTCTACAGTACGGTTCAACTGTGACAAAGCCAATATAGGGATATTCAACTCTTTCGCCAATCCTTTCAGCGAACGTGATATCGTTGAGACCTCTTCCTGGCGACTACCAAATTTCATACCATTTGCATTCATCAGCTGCAAATAGTCAATCATTATAATCTTGACGCCTTTTTCGCGTACAAGGCGACGGGCTTTGGTGCGGAGTTCAAAAACGGATAGTCCTGGAGTATCATCTATATAAAGAGGTGCACCTGTAAGCTTACGCAAGTTACTGTCCAATCGTTCCCACTCTTCGGGAGTAAGCTGACCGTTCAATATCTTGTTACCTGCAATTTCACATGTATTTGAAATCAATCTGTTCACCAACTGAACATTGTTCATTTCAAGAGAGAAGAAGGCAATAGGTTCGCTATAGTCCACAGCTATATTTTTGGCTATGCTCAATGCAAATGAGGTTTTACCCATGGCAGGACGACCGGCAATGATGACAAGGTCGGAACTCTGCCAACCGGATGTCACCTCATCCAACTTCGTGAAACCAGAAGGAATACCTGTCAAGCCACCAGTATTTGCCGATGCCTTTTGCAATATGTCTACAGCCTGTTTGATTACAGGATCGATCTGTGTATAATCCTGACGCATATTTTTTTGCGACAATTCAAACAGCGACCCTTCGGCTTCCTGCATCAGGTCTTCTACATCGATTGTCTCGTCAAAAGCCTTTGTCTCAATGACACTGGCAAAAGAAATAAGTTGTCGGGCGAGAAACTTCTGGGCCAAGATATGTGCATGATATTCAATATGCGCGGATGAAGCCACATGCGAACTCAATTCCACGATATACGCAGGACCTCCTACCTCTTCGATTGTCCCCTCTCGTTTCAGTTCTTCGGTCACAGTCATGATATCTACCGGCTTTTCAGCAAGATTTAAAGACTGTATTGCATTATATATCTTTTGGTTTCTGGGTTCATAAAATGTCTCCGGCCTAAGAATCTCACTGACGGCAGAAAACGCATCCTTATCTATCATCAAAGCTCCGAGTACCACTTTTTCCACATCCAAAGCTTGTGGTTGTAGATGTCCATAAGTATTATCTATAGGGCTCGATTGCTTTCTCTTATTATTTATGTCTGGCATAATATCTTTTGATTTATTGATTATGATTGATTTATTTTCTTCGTTTTATAAGAATATCATTTTGCAAAATTACAAAAAAATATCCTTTATAGCTCATCCTTTATAATTTAATTTGTTAATTTTGCAGAAACATAAATATTATAAGATATGGTTACATTTCCTTGTGCGAAGATTAATCTCGGACTTAATATAGTTTCCGAACGTAGAGACGGGTATCATGACATTGAAACGGTATTCTACCCTATCCCATTGACTGATACCCTTGAAATTAAATGTATGGACGAGGACTTTCCTTCTAGCATACCTTGCGACCTGAAGATCACAGGGAATAGCGTAGATTGTGATGAAGAAAGCAATCTTGTGGTGCGTGCTTACAATCTGCTTGCCCAAGATTACGAAATGCCACGCGTACACGCCCACCTTTATAAAAGGATTCCTTCTCAGGCAGGACTTGGAGGCGGTTCCAGTGATGGCGCTTTTATGATAAAACTCCTTGATGAGCGCTTTCGCCTGAACATCGGCATTGCCGAAATGGAAAGATATGCAGCGAAATTAGGTGCCGACTGTCCTTTCTTCATTACTCACGAGCCTTCTTTCGCCACTGGTATCGGAGAAAAGCTAATGCCTGCTGACGGACCACAAGGAAATCTGAGCAAATATTATATTGCGATAGTGAAACCGGATGTGGCTGTCTCTACGAAAGCGGCGTATGAAGCAATCATACCAAGGAAACCTGAAAAATGTTGCAGGGATATCGTTTGCCAACCCATAGAAACATGGAAAGACGAACTTAGAAATGACTTTGAAACTTCCGTGTTTACCAAACATCCAGAACTCAAGCAAATCAAAGACGAGTTGTATTCATTGGGAGCAGAATATGCGCAGATGAGTGGTAGCGGAAGTGCCATATTTGGCATCTTCAAACAAGAACCACGAGACTTGGAAAATGTATTTAAGAGTATGTTCACATATAAAGCAAAACTTGAATAACCTACAGTCATCTACCAATATACCCCTATATTGGTCAGCGTTTTGATGCAAATCACGTTGCCAAAAGATACATTTGGCATACCAATATACCCCTATATTGGTAGATGATTGATTATTAATTAGCATATAAAAGCAATGAAAGATAACAAAGAAGAACTGTTTCCAATAGTAAACGAAGATGGTGAAGTGCAGGGAAGCATCACTCGCGGGAAGGCCCACGACGGATGTAAAGTGCTTCATCCTGTCGTGCATTTGCACCTATTCAACAGCAAAGGTGAACTCTATCTACAAAAAAGACCTGCATGGAAAGATATACAACCCAACAGATGGGATACCGCCTGTGGGGGGCATGTGGACTTTGGTGAGGACATTGCTACTGCATTGAAAAGAGAAGTGAGAGAAGAGTTAGGAGTAAGTAATTACATTCCAGTCCCTATGGGGCATTACGTATTCGAGAGTAAAAAAGAGAAAGAACTCGTTTATGTACATAAAACGATATATGACGGCCCCGTCAGACCGAGCAATGAAGAACTGGCCGGAGGACGTTTTTGGACACGAAAAGAAATTAAGGAGAATATCGGCAAAGATATTTTTACGCCAAACTTTGAAAACGAATACATGAAGTATTTCGGATAAAAAATAAGAGGCTGCAATAAAAAAATATTGCAGCCTCTCATATATAGATATGTAAGAATTAGTTCTTGAAGAAATCCTTAACAGCCTCATTGGGAACCATACGCTCATCAAAAACGTAAGCACCAGTCTTTGGGCTTTTTACCATTTTGATAACTTTTGTATATGCGCGACCATCCGTAGATCCTTCATGGAGGGTTGCAACCGCTTTCTTTGCCATAGTTCTAAACTGTTATTTTATTATTTAATTTCCTTGTGAAGAGTCATCTTCTTCATAATAGGATTATATTTCATCATCTCCAGACGCTCAGGAGTATTCTTACGATTCTTTGTTGTAACGTAACGACTTGTTCCTGGAAGACCACTGTTTTTCATTTCAGTGCATTCCAACACAACCTGAACTCTATTACCTTTTGCTTTCTTTGCCATAATGATTATTCTCCTATAACTTTAATGTCATTCCAGTCGCAGTAACCTTTAGCAACAGCCTGCTTCAAAGCTGCGTCCAGACCAACTTTATTTATGAGACGAAGACCAGCAGCACTGATCTTAAGGCTAATCCAGCAACCTTCTTCTACATAGTAGAATTTCTTGCTGAATAGGTTAACATCAAAGCTTCTCTTTGTGTGGTGCTTTGAGTGAGACACATTACAACCTAACTGTGCCTTCTTTCCGGTAATCTGACAAATCTTAGACATTGCTATCTTAATTTTTTGTTTTCGTTTTTTGATACTTATTCCAAACAGGGTGCAAAATTACAATTATTTTTGGAATAAACAAAACTTTTTATTAAAGAAAGCTAGGAATTAAGGATTTTTTTAATTTAGCGCGACTTTTGCTGCTTTTTTCCACTATGCCCGCATGAAATATGATATTGCAAAAGATGCCAATATATCATACTTCATGCGGCATTGAGGACGAAGAAAATTGAATGATTTATTCAGAGACAATATCGTTTCTGTTCTTATAATAGTTCAGGAACAAGCGCAAAGATTTGTTCGTGGCTATTGCCAAATTAATGTCTCGACCGAAATCTTCTTCCAGTTTAAAAGTCTCTATATCATCCTTAGAGCCGAAAGCCAACCAAATGGTTCCCACGGGTATAGCAGATGTACCTCCCCCAGGACCAGCAATTCCTGTAGCAGATATGGCATAGTCTACGCCCAATGTATCACAGGCACCTTTCACCATCTGAATGGCAACATCTTCACATACAGCGGTTTTCTCTTCTAATGTCTGATGATCAACATTCAGCAATTTCTCTTTCACCTCATTGGTATAAGAGATAATACCACCTTTAAAATAATTCGAAGCACCAGGCACAGCGATGATAGCCTCTGCAATGCGACCACCCGTACAACTTTCTGCCGTACCTAGAGTTTTACCATTATCATAAAGATACTGCTGTATCTCTCTGCTTAATACTTTACTTTCTAATTCCACGATTCTTAATTTAAATAATTAATTTGAATAATCTCACTCTATTGAAATGTAACTTTAGAAAATGCCGGTTTATCAATACTGCAAAAATCCTTATCCAGATATTTGAAATATCCAGTAATACCAATCATGGCAGCATTATCCGTGGTATAACTGAACTTGGGTATGTATATCGTCCAATTATATTTCTCGGCATGTTCACGGAATGCGTTTCTCAATCCATTGTTGGCTGATACGCCACCTGCCACTGCAACATGAGTGATACCGGTCTCCTTGACCGCCATTCGCAATTTCTTCATTAATATGTCCACGATGGTAAATTCCAAACTGGCAGCCAAATCCTGTTTGTGATGCTCCACGAAATCGGCATCGTCTACAATCCATTTTCTCAAACTATAGAGGAACGATGTTTTTAGACCAGAAAAACTATAATCAAGACCTGGAATATGAGGCTCGGAAAATTTATAAGCCTTGGGATTACCCTGTCGAGCCAACTTGTCGATGATGGGACCACCAGGATATCCCAGTCCCATCACTTTGGAACATTTGTCGATAGCCTCTCCTGCAGCATCGTCAATAGTCTGCCCTAACACCTGCATATCATTGTAAGCATTCACCTTTACAATTTGTGAATTTCCTCCACTAACAAGAAGACAAATAAACGGGAATGGCGGCGCGCTATGGTCATCAGCACTCTCTTTAATGAAATGTGCCATCACATGTCCCTGCAAATGGTTCACATCTATCAAAGGTATGTCCAAAGAACGTGCGAAACCTTTAGCAAAGCTCACACCTACAAGAAGTGACCCCATCAGCCCCGGACCTCTGGTGAAAGCTACGGCAGAAAGCTGTTCCTTTGTGATGCCAGCTTTCTTGATTGCCTGGTCTACAACAGGTACGACATTCTGTTGATGAGCACGCGAAGCCAGTTCCGGTACCACTCCACCATAAGCGCGATGGACTTCTTGCGAAGCTGTCACGTTACTCAGTAATACTCCATTACAGAGTACAGCTGCCGATGTATCATCACAACTGCTTTCTATTCCTAATATATATATATCACTCATAATATGTTCTTGTTATTCCGTTAGAATTTCCACTCCATGCTCGGTCATAACGAAGGTGTGTTCCCATTGTGCTGAAGGTTTCTCATCCCCAGTAATGACTTCCCAACCATATTCATCGTCAGCATCAATGAAAACTTTCCATGTACCCATGTTTATCATAGGCTCAATCGTAAAGACCATACCGGGAACGAGCAGCATTCCAGTGCCTTTATGCCCATAATGCAACACATCGGGCTCTTCATGGAATTTGATGCCGACGCCATGGCCACACAAATCGCGCACCACACCATAATGGTATTTGTTCGCATGCTGTTCTATAGCATGACCGATATCACCTACGAAGCTATATGGTTTTGCAACTTCAGCGCCAATTTCAAGACATTCTTTTGCCACTCGTACCAATTGTTCTTTTTCTGGTGTAGTTTTCCCGATGATAAACATACGAGATGCATCAGCGTAATATCCGTCTAATATAGTTGTGAAGTCGACATTCACGATGTCCCCCTCTTCCAAAACATCATCTTCCTTTGGTATACCGTGACACACCACTTCGTTAATGCTCGTACAAACACTCTTTGGGAAACCTTCATAATTGAGACATGCAGGCACAGCACCATGTTCAGTGCAATAGTCATAACAAATCTTATCGATTTCCAATGTATTCATTCCAGCATGAATCTGCTTGGACACCTCATCAAGAACACCAGTATTGACAACACCACTCTTTCGTATTCCTTCTATCTGTTCAGGGGTCTTTATCAATTCACGGGTAGGTACTTCCTTACCTTTATTTTCCCAGTACATCACTTGCTTGTCAAGTTCTGTCAGAGGTTGTCCTGGTAAACAATGCCATCTCTTTTTTTTACTAAATATCATTATTTAACTTTTTAAATTTTGCAAAGTTAGTAAAAAGCAGAGAGAGAATGTCATGGATTGATAGTTTTTAATTATTTTTAAACACATCACTCGTAACTTGTGACATCCTTATTAAAATACTTAATACAATAAAGTACGAAAAATAAACTTTGCAAATCTAACAAAAAACCGTTCTAGTTCATGATCAGAACTAAAACGGCTTTATATTATTTGACTTAGATATTACTGCCACTTTATATTATCTATCATAGAGCTTTATGACTTTTCTGCATAAAAATACTGATATTTAATACTCAGTAGCACATCATAGTTTAATAGAATTTGAAATAGTTACGAGCATTATTGTAGCTGATATCTTCAACCATGCGGGCTAATATTTCATGATCATTTGGCAACAAGCCGTTTTCCACGTCATTACCTAAAAGGTTGCAAAGCAGACGACGGAAATATTCATGACGAGGATAACTCAAAAATGAGCGTGAATCTGTCAACATTCCGACAAATCTGGAAAGCAATCCTAAAACAGACAGTGAATTCAGCTGTTTTGTCATTCCATCCAACTGATCGTTGAACCACCAGCCTGAACCGAATTGGATTTTACCAGGACAAGAACCATCTTGGAAATTGCCCAACATTGTAGCAATGACCTCATTGGCACATGGATTAAGTGTATAAATAATGGTACGCGTAAGTTTATTCTCACTATTTAAATGGTTGAGGAAATGACTCATGGCACGTGCGGTATTAAATTCACCGATTGAATCGAAACCGGTGTCTGCACCTAACTGATTATACATACGAGTGTTATTGTCACGGATTGCTCCATAATGATACTGCTGTGTCCAATCCGATTCGTAATCCATCTCTGCCATCTTTGTGAGCACACAGTTCTTATACTGGCGTATCTCCTGTTGAGAAAGCTGCTGTTTACGCATGGCTTTTTCAAAGATGGTGTCGATTTGGGAATCCGTATATTCCTCATCATAGAACTCTTCGATTCCATGGTCACTCAATTTGCAACCATTTTCAGCAAAGAAATCATGACGCTTCTGTAGGGCATCAATCATATCTTGGAATTTGGAAATAGTTACGCCGGCAATTTCGCCCAACTTATTTACATATTCAGCGAAATCTGGCTTTTCTATATTCATAGCCTTATCAGGACGCCATGCAGGAATCATTTTAATTTCGAAACCACTTTCTTTCGTCTGTTTGTGATAATGCAAATCATCAACAGGATCATCTGTCGTACAAACACATTCTACATGATAATGACGCATCAGTCCTCTCGCACTGAATTCGGGCGATTTTAATTTTTCATTGCACTCGTCATAAATCTCGCGTGCCGTTTTTGGACTCAACTGCTTTGTGATTCCAAAAGCAGTTTTCAACTCCAGATGACTCCAATGGTACAATGGATTGCGAAATGTGTAAGGAACTGTCTCTGCCCATTTCTCAAATTTCTCCCAATCTGAGGTTTCTTTTCCTGTACAATATTTTTCATCAACACCATTAGTACGCATTGCACGCCATTTGTAATGGTCACCACCAAGCCATAGTTCCGTGATGCTTTTAAATTTATGGTCGTTGGCAACCATTTCAGGAATTAGATGACAGTGATAATCAATAATCGGCATTTTTGATGCATGATTGTGGAAAAGATCCTGTGCCGTACTCGTTTCAAGCAGGAAGTTTTCATCCATAAATTGTTTCATATTCGATTTAATGTTTTAATTTGTTTATATTATAGCCTTCAAGTGTTATTATTTAAGCATGAACAATGAAAACCTTTCAATTTAACATACTTATTTTTCTTTAACTGCAAAAATACATCATTTTTTTGGAACAACAATAAAATTAAGCTATATTTGCAGTTTAATTAACGTAAACGATACCATATATGAATAATGATGCTCTAAATACGTTTTCTATGAAAAGAACTGACAAGGTTTTACTAATATATACAGGCGGTACAATCGGTATGGGGCGCAATCCTAACACAGGGGCGTTGGAACCATTGGATTTCAACCATTTAATTTCATGCATACCTGAATTCCAATATATAGAGACAAGTATTGATGTGTATCAGTTTACACCACCTATCGACTCCAGCGATATGACTCCAAGACTTTGGGCCCAACTTGTGAGAATTATATCTGAGCGATATGAACAGTATGACGGCTTTGTTATTCTTCATGGTACTGACACAATGGCTTATACAGCATCTGCGTTATCTTTTATGCTTGAAAATCTGACCAAGCCCGTAATACTCACTGGCAGCCAACTTCCTATTGGACAATTGCGCACAGACGGAAAAGAAAATTTAGTAACAAGCATTGAACTGGCATCACTACATCATCTCGACGGTACCGCAATAGTGCCGGAAGTATGTATTTATTTCAGCGGTCGACTACTCAGAGGGAACAGATCAACAAAACAAAATGCCGATGGATTCAACGCATTTGATTCGTTCAACTATCCACACCTCTGTGATGCTGGTGTAAACTTTACATTTCATGACCATCATATTATGCGTCCCGATTTTACAAAGCAAATGATTCCTCATACTGCGATGGATCCAAATGTCGTGGTTTTCTCTTTATTCCCAGGTATTCAGGACAATATTGTTCGTCACGTCTTAGATGCTCCTGAACTGCGCAGTATTGTCATGAGGAGTTTCGGAAGTGGAAACGCCCCACAAAGCCAGTGGATGATACGATTATTGAAGGAAGCCAGCAGCCGTGGTGTCATAGTCGTCAATATCAGTCAATGTATTGCCGGATGTGTTGAGATGAGCAGATATGATACTGGCTACCAACTTAAAAATGCGGGCGTAATTAGTGGTCGTGACAGCACAGTTGAAGCTGCTGTAACTAAATTGATGTACCTTCAAGCTCGGTACAATGACCACCATTTAATACGTAATTACATGTCTCGGTCCATTGTAGGGGAAATTTCAATATGACAAATAGATATAAAATATTGTAATTGTTACAAAATAAATTTGCAAATTCAATCAATAATTGCTATCTTTGCAATATATTAAAAAAATCATTAACAATTTAAATTATAAAACGATGAAAGATCTAAAAGGAACAAAGACAGAAAAAAATTTGTTAGAAGCCTTTGCTGGTGAAAGTCAAGCACGTAATAAATATACTTTTTTTGCTTCAAAGGCAAAGAAAGACGGCTTCGAGCAAATAGCAGCCATATTCCAAGAAACGGCAGACAATGAGAAAGAACATGCAAAACTCTGGTTCAAGTATCTAGAGGGAGGAGCTATCAAGTCAACTATCGAGAACCTTGAGTCAGCTGCTAATGGCGAGTATTATGAATGGACAGACATGTACGACCGTATGGCCAAGGATGCAGAAGAAGAAGGTTTCAAAGAAATTGCTGCCAAATTCCGTGGTGTACTTGCCATTGAGAAAACTCATGAAGAGCGCTATCGCAAATTGCTGAAGAATATCGAAGACAAGGTCGTATTCTCTCGTGATGGAGATTGCATTTGGCAATGCAGAAACTGTGGCCATATCGTAGTTGGTCCTAAAGCCCCACAAGTATGCCCTGTATGTAATCATCCACAAAGTTATTTCGAACTAAGAGCAACGAACTATTAATAGCATCATACTATAAAATAAGACAGTTTTTTAGTATCACCTATTTTTGAGAATCACCTTATTGAGTGTTAATCCCGATAAGGTGATTTTTTTTCATGAAAACTACATGGATTGACTCAACAAAACGTCAATTTATTTATAATCATTTTGATTTTTCCTTTTATTGAATTAACTTTGCAAAAACAAATTATAAAAACTAATATGAAGAAAATCTTATTTTTTATTGCGTTGTTAGTTGCAACGAATAACACTATGGCACAAAATGCCCAGGATGTATTAAATGTAATACGCAAGGCAAACAATTATTTCATGCAGAAGTATGAAGATCCCACACTGCCTACCTTTGTCAAAAAAGAACGTCCAAGTAATTTATGGACTCGCGCCGTTTATTACGAAGGGTTGATGGCATTGTATGAAATCGACCATAATCAATGCTATTTGGACTATACTGACAAATGGGCTAATTTTCATAAGTGGTCACCACGCAATGGGATAAAATCAACAGATGCAGATGATCAGTGTTGCGGGCAAACTTATGTGGATATATATCAACAAACAGGCAGCAAAGATGAGTATAAAATACGCCCTATCATTCAAAATCTTGATAACCAAATGTCTACAGGAAAAATGACATATTGGACATGGATTGATGCTATTCAAATGGCGATGCCTCTCTATGCGCAAATATATAAGGTAACTGGCGAACGTAAATACATCGATTATGCCATGCAAATGTATCGTTGGACACGAAACGAATGCGGTGGTGGTCTATTCAACAGAAAAACTGGCTATTGGTGGAGGGACAAAGATTTCGTTCCCCCTTATCAGGAAAAAGATGGGAATTACTGTTATTGGAGCCGTGGAAACGGATGGGTGTACGCGGCATTGGTACGTGTAATGAATTTACTACCAAAAAATGACCAATACTATAAAGAGCTTAAGAAAGATTATTTATCGATGAGTAAGGCATTTCTAAGGTGCCAACGTGATGACGGATTTTGGAATGTAAGCCTAATCTCCCCTACTACATTCGGAGGCAAAGAATTGACCGGGACGTCTCTCTTTTTGTATGGAATGAGTTGGGGAATTCGAAAAGGTTTGCTCAAATCCAAACAATACAGACATTCATGTGATAAATCCTGGAAGGCTATTCAGGATGAATGTGTACATGAAGATGGATTTTTGGGATATGTACAAGGAACAGGTAAAGAACCAAAGGATAGTCAACCCGTTACTTACACTAAAGTCCCTGACTTTGAGGACTTTGGCACTGGATGTTTCTTGCTAGGCACAACAGAATATTATAGACTGATAACATCTGATAATTAAATATTGATATACTATCAAAATAATGATCAAAAGCTTTCCAAATGTGTTTAAAGAAATGAAAAAGTTAATATCATTCTTAAAAAAACAATAAATTATTGGATTATATATGTGCCCATAACGATTTATTTGTAATTTTGTTGAAAATTCTCAAAATAAAAAATGAAAAAGATTTTTATTATTTCATTGTTGCTATTTACATCACTGATGTATGTATCAGCACAGAAGCAAGCCGAAATCAAATTCGACAAAATAAGTTATGATTTTGGAACATTCAGTGAAAGTACACCAATTCAAGAAACGGTTTTTACCTTCACGAATGTAGGTGATGCACCTTTAGTTATCAATCAAGCCGTAGCAAGTTGTGGATGTACTGTTCCATCATATACTAAGGCACCTATAAAACCAGGACAAAAAGGTCAGATAAAAGTAACTTATAATGGCAAAGGAAAATTCCCAGGACATTTTAAAAAGAGTATCACTATCCGTACAAATGGGGTCACAGAAATGACTCGCTTGTATATTGAAGGAGTTATGAAAGAAGCCACAAACTAATTCATTTATAAATTAAAAAAGAAAAAGTATGAGATTAATTTCTCATACTTTTTTTATCAATATTCCCAAGTACCACCATCCAAATCAGTATTTGGAGGTACTTAGGATTGAGACGTCATTAACCTTATATCTCGATTGCGCTTTCTCAGAGCAGACGTATTACTTTTGCGAATTAAAGAGTAAGCAAGGATTGACTTCACGTAGTATTTAGGTATAAGAATGTACAAGTAATGTAATAACGAAAATGCACAAATAGCTGTTTATCAATCTATTGTCCGAAAATTCATGTAGAAGTCGCAGAAGTCGCATTTAAAAGTATTAGAGAGACCTATTCTAGCCCCAATAGAGCAAATAGAGCAGGTATTAGTTCCCGCCTTCATCACTTTTTTTGCACCATCAAATTGCATGGGAATGTTTTATAATGCGTCTGCCCAGTTACTTTTGACAGGTTAAAAACAGAGTGACGTTAACGTCACTTCCACAGGTATGAATCTATACACATAAATGTTTAGACACTTGTGTGAAACATCACAAGAAAATTCTTCTAGAGAATATAGGTATCAAATGCCAACAAATAAAAAGTGGGTGTGTCAAAATGACACACCCACCTTAGTTATCTATTGGAAATTAGATTATTCTCCTTTTTCCATTTTTGCTTTCAAATCAGCCAGAACATCCAAATCACCAAGTGAAGTACTTGCTGCGATGTTATTGATTTGTGGAGCGTCACTCTTCTTTTGGTTATTGCCGCTGTGCTTGCGAATCTGCTTAGCCTCGTCCTTCACTTCTTCAAAAGTACGACTATGAGACAAGATAATACGCTTTGTTTCCTTTACGAACTCAATAACCTTGAATGGCAATTCCTCACCAAGTTGAGCTTGAGTACCATCTTCTTTCACGAGATGCTTAGGTGTAGCAAAACCTTCACCACCTTCGTTCAATGTGATAACGGCACCCTTGTCCATCATCTCAGTAATTTTACCTGTATGAACAGAACCTGGAGTATAAAGTGTCTCGTATGTATCCCAAGGATTTTCTTCAAGCTGCTTGTGACCAAGGCTCAAACGACGATTCTCTTTGTCTATTTCAAGAACGACAACATCTATATCTGCACCTACCTGAGTAAATTCAGAAGGATGTTTAACCTTCTTAGTCCAAGACAAATCACTAATGTGGATTAATCCGTCAACACCCTCTTCGAGTTCAACAAAAATACCAAAGTTAGTAAAGTTACGAACCTTTGCAGTATGCTTGCTTCCTACAGGATATTTAACCTCTATAGTTTCCCAAGGATCTTCTTTCAGTTGCTTGATGCCGAGAGACATTTTACGCTCTTCACGGTCAAGGGTAAGAATCACAGCCTCTACCTCATCACCAACATGCATAAATTCTTGAGCAGAACGCAAATGCTGGCTCCAAGACATTTCTGATACATGGATTAGACCTTCAACACCCGGAGCGATTTCAACAAATGCACCATAATCAGCAATGACAACAACTTTTCCTTTAACGTGATCACCGACTTTAAGATCTGGATCCAAAGCATCCCATGGATGTGGTGTCAGCTGCTTCAAGCCCAATGCGATACGTTTCTTATCATCATCAAAGTCAAGAATAACGACATTGATTTTCTGATCCAAAGAAACAACCTCATGTGGATCGCTAACACGTCCCCATGAAAGGTCTGTGATATGAATCAGTCCGTCAACACCACCAAGATCTACGAACACGCCATAAGAGGTAATATTCTTAACTGTACCTTCGAGGATTTGACCCTTTTCAAGCTTACTGATAATTTCTTTCTTCTGTGCTTCCAATTCAGCTTCAATAAGAGCCTTATGGGAAACGACAACGTTGCGGAATTCCTGATTGATTTTGACAACTTTGAATTCCATCGTTTTTCCTACGAATACGTCGTAGTCACGTATAGGATGAACATCGATTTGACTTCCAGGAAGGAATGCTTCAATTCCGAATACATCAACAATCATACCACCCTTAGTGCGGCATTTGATGTAACCCTGAATGATTTCCTCATTCTCAAGAGCAGCATTAACGCGATCCCAACTCTTACTCAAACGAGCTTTCTTGTGAGAGAGAATCAACTGACCTTTCTTGTCTTCTTGATTTTCTACATAAACCTCTACGACATCACCAACCTTAAGGTCTGGGTTGTAACGGAATTCAGACGCAGGAATGATACCATCGCTCTTGTAACCAATGTTTACAATAACTTCTTTTTTGTCGATGAAAATGACTTTTCCATCTACTACCTGATGTTCAGACACCTTATTCAATGTCTCATCATAGGCTTTTTCTAGTTCGTCTTTACTGACATTTACGTTTGATCCATTTTCAAACTCTTCCCAATCGAAGTCTGATAATGGTTGCACGTTCTTTAAATCTGACATAAAATTAATTGTTTAAAAATTTAATAATGTTTGACTTTATGTGAATATTTCAAAATCGGGTGCAAAATTACGACTTTTTATAGAGAATACCACTTTATTTGTTATCAATCTTTATTACTGTTACAGATTATTAACACATTGAATATAAAAA
>ENA-UOYA01003295-UOYA01003295.1-activated-sludge-metagenome-genome-assembly--contig:-NODE-3295-length-14528-cov-18.520072_pt1 | contig 14528 bp, 11 predicted proteins | sample MGYA00238163_ERZ764804 | MGnify/ENA primary metagenome ERZ764804 (study PRJEB28919, sample SAMN05720223) | activated sludge metagenome | isolation source: Anaerobic digester | place: Hong Kong...
CCACCACAATACCAACCGTATTTCTACGCAATTTTTGCGTATTTCTACGGAAAATTATTTTGCGTAGAAATACGCATTTTGGGCTTCAAAGGTTTGTGGCTGTTGAGCTGGACTTATTGAGGTGGGTTTTGGAGTAGAAATAGCTTGGAGAGATTTCTCGCTGCGTTCGAAACAAAATAAATAGAGCAATTACTTTGCAAACAGCCAATCTAAAACAAACAACAACCACAATCTATTACACAACTACCATAATCATTTTCACTTCTTCCTATTTTATTTTCACTTTATGTACACTATATACTACTTCTACTATAGATGCTTCTACTTTTTACACACATTATTTTACTTTAGCAAATAGAAGTTTTGTTTTATATGCATTAGATTTTACTTTTTCAATAATTGGTTTTACTTTTAGTGTATTATTATTCACTTCAACCCCATACCCTATGTTATCGTACAACATGCAATCGGTGTTTAAGGCCCGCGGCATCGAGAAGCCCTTTAACTTTTTGGTAAAAGCAGGCATATCGCCATCGGTAGCACACAAAATTATAGATAGTAAAACGCGTGTGTTGCGCTTAGATCATATCGAGCTCATTTGCGAGCACCTGCATTGCACGCCTAACGATTTATTGCAGTGGTCGGCCGAGAAAAAACGCTCCATTGCCGCCACGCATCCCCTCACCGCGCTGAAACCAAAAGCAAACATCGATAATTGGCAAGAGACTATCCGCACCCTACCGCTCGATAAGCTGGCGGAGATCAGTAGGCTGTTAAAAGAAAGCGATAAGGAGTAGTTGTACTGCGGGCAATGGGCTTAATGCGCCTTGTTAATGCGTTAAGCTTCCCGTCTGCACGGGAATGACGAATTAAATAACACAGATTGCTTTGCAAACTGGGAAGTTTGAGCGCAATGACGAGGTTCAATAGAAGTCTGATGCCGCGTGCCGGATTGCAGTGGACATCCTCCGCCAATTCTTATTGGTGGAGATGGGAACGGAAAGCCGGGAATCACGCCCAAATAATAGTAAATATTAAAGGGATAAGGCTTCTTAAATTTTGATAAAGTATGTTGTATACCAGCACAATGCGAGTACTTTGTTTATTTTGCGCTTGTGAAAAAATGGATGCCAACTTTTTTATTGCTTGCGGCTGTTGTTCTCTTTGGATGGGGGCAGCAATCGAACAATAGGGCTGTTACCGTTGCAGAAAAGGCTACTGCACAAAGCCATGAGGGAGAGCAGCGTGTGGCATCGGTAACGTTTTTTTGTCACCCCTTACATGCCGAAAGTGCGGTAAGCTGTCAGGCGCAATCGCCTTCGCTAACGCTGAAGAAAACGGTTCAGGCCTTCGACTTACAAGGCTATGTATATACAAATATATTAATCAGTCATTTCAATGCCTATGTGCATTTCGCACAAAGGGTGTTGTACTGCATTCCGCTCACCGATTTTATTTTTCCTTTCCATCATTTTTGGTAAACGAGAAGGCTAACGTTTGCTGTGGCAAGTGTTTTTGAATGTTATGTGTTGCTGAAGTAAAGACTATTCAGCACAACAGTTTTTGTATTTCTCTCACCTTAAAAATGAAAAAAAATGGAATTTGGAACAATTGGCATTGGTCTTATTGTAATTATACTTTGTGCATGGCCGGTGGCTATGCTGATGCGCAGCCGTACGAAGCGCAAAAATGAAATTCTGAACGCATTGAAAACATTGGCGGATAGCCATGCATTGCACATTGCACAACAAGATGTATGGAACAATACGGCTATTGGAATTGATAATGAAAAAAAGCATTTGCTGTTTGTGCGCATGCAGAACGACCATGCTTTGACCAGCGTTGTGGACTTGAACAACATCCAGCAATGCAATGTAAATAAAAGCATTACAAGCTTTGGCGAAGGAGCTGATCGCTATTCGGTGATTGAGCAATTGGCGCTTGTTCTTCAACCTATTGATAAAAGTAAAGCGCTGATGGTGTTACCTTGTTATGATGCGAATGAAGACAGTGCTTCGTTGACCGGGCAATTGCAATTGGTTGACAAATGGCGAGCTATTCTACAGCAACAATTGACTAAGTAGCTCTGCTTAATAATAGGCACTGTAGCTGTGCAGTGTCTATATTTTCTTATTAAAAAAAACTAATACTATGCGACCTTTTATTAAACAACTGATTTTACGAACGATACTCCTTCCGCAACAGCCGGCTGAGTTATATTCGAACTACCGAATGGCCAAAGGGTACCGACAATTGCGGGTAATGGCAAAGCGCACGTTGAAAGATGTTATCTTGATTAGTGCAGGCATCTTTTCGGCTGCCTTTGGGTTTAAGGGCTTTTTATTATCTAATCATTTTATTGATGGAGGCGCAACAGGAATGGCCTTGTTACTTTCTGTGATTACAAAAATCCCGTTGTACTATTTAATTCTGCTCATCAACATTCCGTTTGTGCTCCTCGCCTACTCTACCATTGGCAAACAGTTTGCGGTGAAAACGGCCATTGCTATTTCGGGATTGGCGTTGTGTTTGGCTACGGTAACCTTTCCTAATATTACGAACGACAATTTGTTGGTGGCCGTTTTTGGCGGTTTCTTTTTAGGTGCAGGTATTGGGCTGGCAGTGCGGGGTGGCGCGGTGATTGACGGTACCGAGGTGTTGGCGATTTATTTGAGTAAGAAGCTGGGGACAACTATTGGCGATATTATTATTTTGATTAACGTGCTGATATTTTCTACGGCTGCATATTTCTTATCGATTGAGGTAGCGATGTATTCGATGATTACGTATTTATCGGCTTCGAAAACACTCGACTTTTTGGTAGAAGGTTTGGAAGAGTATATTGGAGTAACCATTATATCGCGGCATTGTGAAGATGTTCGACAGATGATTATTAATACAATGGGCCGTGGTGTAACGGTGTATAGCGGTAAACGGGGCTACGGGAAGCAAGGCGAAATGCGGGATACGGATATTATCTATACTGTAATTACCCGATTGGAATTAAACAAGTTGAATACGGAAATTGAAAAAATTGCACCGGATGCTTTTGTGGTGATGAGCAGCGTAAAAGACACGAAGGGTGGGATGATTAAGAAAAGACCATTAGCGCATTAAGGTTTTGCTAAGAAATCGGCATACCATTTCCCGCTGTCTTTAATGATACGTTCTTGTGTTTTGTAGTTCACGCCTACAATACCTAATTGCGGACGATAGCCTTCGGCCCATTCGAAATTATCGAGGAAGCTCCAAATGAAATAGCCGCCTACATCCACCCCTTCGCGTTTTACCTTGAGGATTTGTTGCAGATAGTCTTTGATGTACTTCAAACGCTGTGTATCGTGAATTTCGCCATTGGTTACGGTATCGTCAAAGCCGGTGCCGTTTTCGGTAATGATGATTTTTTTCACGCCTTTGTAGGCTGCAAATTGTTTGATGATGCGATACATACCTTCGGGATAGACCTCCCACCCCATTTGGGTAAGCGGTTCATTAGAAACTTTGCCTGGCTTTACTTGTAGGGCATGTACGATGGGTGTGAGCCCGAAATTTTTCACCACAAAACGCGTGTAATTCTGTAAGCCAATAAAATCGAAATCGAATTTAACTTTTTGATCATCGTCTTCTTTCATGTATTTCACAACATGTTTCAATGCCGGAAGATCTTGCACAGGATAGCCCATTCCCAACACCGGTTCTATGAACATACGATTTGCCACAACATCTAAACGCTTAGCCGCTTTAAGATTGGCGGGTTTGTTTTTCCAGCCATCAACAGGCATGCACGAAAAGGTGGTACCGATATTGGCGTTGGGCACATGGGCGCGAATGGCTCTACCTCCAATGCTTTGCGCCATGATTACATGATGAATAGAAGAATAAAAGTTTTTGAAACTGATGGTGCCGGGAGGATGAACACCGGCCATATAACCGCCTAGCGTAAAGGATAATGGTTCGTTAATTACCATCCAATTTTTAACGCGATCGCCAAAGTTTTTCGCTAACACAGTTACATATTCATCGAACCACTTCAGCATTTCGCGATTAGTCCAACCGCCTTTGGCTTCGAGTACTTGAGGCATATCCCAATGGTAGCAAGTAAGCCAAGGTTCTATGTTTTCTTGCAAACATTTATCGATAACACGATTGTAGAAATCAATGCCTTTGGGATTTACGGCACCCGTACCGTTGGGTAAAATGCGCGACCATGCTGTAGAGAAACGAAAAGCAGGAATATTCATCTTGCGCATCAATTCAATATCGGATACATAACGATGGTAGAAATCATCGGCTACATCGCCATTTTCGTGCTTTTTGATTTTGTTTTTGTGGTAATGTGTGAAGTGATCCCAATTGGATTCTCCTTTACCATCTTCTTTCCAGCCACCCTCAATTTGATAGGCTGCTGTGGCAGTGCCCCACACAAAGTCATTTCCAAAATCGGAGCGTTTTAATTCCTCATCGATGAGTTGAGCTAAGAGTGTGTTGGGTAACAATGCACCTGCACTAAGGGCAGTGAGTAATTTCAGGTAATCGGCACGGTTCATGGTCCTAAGTTTTCGGTATAACTAACATAACGAAAACGGATGAAACTTAGCCTGATGCTTGTAACTATTCAGTAACCTCTTGAACAATTTCATCATACGCCATGAAGTAAAGACAAAGTAAAACAATAAGTACTGCACCTTCTATAGACCAAAGTACATGATATCGTGCACCGGTGAATGCGTGGATTTGCCAAAATTGTTCGGGTTGCGGTAGACGATTAAACACAAACAATGTATTGGATTGTGTTTCGGCAGTTGTTGAAGCAAGTGTACCTGATAGCCATCCAATAAACATAAATAAGCCGAATAGAAAAAGAAGTATAAACTCCGGTCGATACCAAATTACTTTTTTGCGTTTTCGTAAATGAAGACCTGCAATATTGAGCATTAACAACAATGTTCCAGATCCGATAATATCCATTACAATATCACTCCATTCGAAATATTTGTTGTAGCCCGGATAGAGTACTAAATATTGATTCAGCTCATCTCCTATCATTATTGGCAATGCAAAAATGAGGGTGGCGCTTATGCTTCGGGTGAAAGGAAAAAGGAGGAAAGACAATATTATATATTCAATCACATGAATGATTTCAATATTCATTTCAAAAAGAACATTCACGTGTATAGATAGATAAAGCAAACATCCGGCAAGAAACAACAATCGTATCTTCCAGTGAATAGTGTTGGCTTTTAACATGTACAGTGTATACAATACAAGTAGGGCACTAATCGCTACAACACAAAGCATTACCACTTGATTGTATACGGGCAGCGATACACTGTTCATGGCCTTTACGGAGAGTTGCACGAAGAAATCGTGTCCGTGAAGAATGACAAAAATGTAGAGGATAACCAATAACAGATTGAGCAGTCGATTGTGCTCCAGAAACACAACACAACGTTCAGCAATTGTAGGTTTCGCATGCATTGTTAGGCGCAAATTGTTTTGATGGCTTTCACCAATGTATCTAATTCACTTAAAGAAGTATACACATGCGGTGAAATGCGTATTCCATTTAACTGTTCTACTTTAACAACGGAGGCATGTATCTTAAATTCATTCATCAAACGGGTATCGATTTGAGAGGCATCCATGCCTTGTATTCCAAAGGTTGCCATGCCACTACAGTATTCTTTTTTCATAGAAGAATAGAAATGAATTTTTGGTAAAGACTTGACTTGTTCGCACCAATAGTTTTTCAGATAACGCAGTCGCTCTTCCTTTTTTTGTATTCCGATTATTTCGTGAAAATCGATGGCACTGTTTACCGCCATTTCTGCAGCAAAAGAGCGCGTTCCAATATTTTCAAACTTACGAATGTTACCTGTAAGCGAATCAGGAGATGCAAAAGCCGGCCATATGGATTTGATCTTCTCTTTCCGGATATATAACATTCCGGTACCAAACGGAGCACAAAGCCATTTATGTAAAGAAGTTGCGGCATAATCCACTACTACATCACTTAACTTAAAATCTATATGCGCAAAGGAGTGCGCAGCATCTAACACCACTTCACATCCATTGGCATGGGCAAGATTAGCAATTTGCTTTACGGGCATTATTTGTCCGGTCCAATTAATAACATGCGTTACATGAACGATTTTCGTTTCAGGAGTTATAGCCTCTTTATACTTAGCTACTATTTCATCTGCGCTTTCCTCGGGTAGTTTTAGCTCCACCCATTTCAACACAATCCCATCGCGTTGTTCGCGTTGTTTCCATGCATTCAGCATATTCGGATAATCATATTTACAGAGCACTACTTCATCGCCTCTTTGCAAAGGTAAGCCGGCAATAATAGAATTTAGGCCTTCTGTTGTATTCCGATTCAGCGCCAATTCTTCAGCATCGCAACCGAATAAAGCGGCTAGTCGTTTCCGAAGCGGTTCGCGTTGTTGGTCTAATTTTCGCCACATGAAATAAGACGGACCCGCATTGGCCAATTTCAAATTGGCTTCGTGGGCTTGTTGCACTGGATATGGCTGCGAACTTACTGCACCATTGTTCAGATTAATGAATTCGTTAGAAACGATAAACTGCTTACGCATATTTATCCAAGCATCATCTGGAGCGTCAACATTATTTTCGGAGCAACGAACAATTGCTGGCGCTAACGACAGCGGCAAGACACTCATGGCAGAGCGGTAAATGAAATCTTTACGTGAGAGCATATCCACTATTCTTAACTAAATATAGCGAAATTATTGTAGTGCAGGTGTTGGATTAACTAGTTCACCAAATAAAAAAAGCGCTCGTTAATACGAACGCTTTTTGCATGATTAAATGAATTGAGTGTTATTGTCGAGTAATACGTTTTGTGAATTTCTCCTTTCCTACTTGCATTTCCAAAAGATAATTTCCGGATGGAAGATTAGCCATATTTAATTCGCTGATGCGTAAACCGGCTTCTGCAACGAAAGCATTGGAAGAGACAACCTTTCCGCTCACATCAAACAACTTCAAACCTACCTTTTCTGATTGTTGTAAGAAATACTGAACGTACAAATGGTTACTAGCCGGATTTGGGTAAACACTTAGCACCACCAAATTTTGTGGTTCTTCTATTTTATTAGGCAAAGGTTCATGGAAAGTAACGATGTACAACACCGAATCACACACCGGTGGAGCTACACTGTTGTCGCAGGCAATAACTAAAATACTGTCGCTCCCTACATAATTTAAGAATGGAGCTAATCTAAAACAAGTATCACTCAACCATGTCACATTTCCATTTTTAGGGAGAATGGCTTTGGTTGGAGCGGTATGTGCGCCAAATAAATCGTCAAAGCCAAAACAATCGCCAACAATTTTGTTTTTTACCGTATCGATATAGATGGTTTGTAATTGTGTAGGATGATTGATTTTAAAAATATAAACAATAGTATCGCACGTAGAAGTTGCAGTTTCACAAGCTACAATTGTAATCACGTCAAAGCCTCTAAAATTGCTATCGGCAGTATAGGTTAAACATGTGTCGGTGTTATACGTAATTACACCATGTAATGGGTTAGTATGGGTTACAGTATTGATGCTATTGATATCGTCAAACGTGAAACAATCCGATTTGGTTTGCTTTGAATCGATATTAACGATCACAGTATCTGTCTTAATTACCGAACGCACAGTAATGTAAATAGTAACGGTATCGCAAGCAAATGGTGCAGCAGTTTGACAAACAACAGCGACAACGGTATCTTTTCCACTATAGTTATGAGCCGATTGATAAGTGACCTTTCCGGGTTGCAAAGTTCCATTTATACCATGATTTGCGTTATCGATTACGGTTAATCCTAATGCAGGGCAAGCCGACAAGTTAGGTATAACCACAACATTCCGTTGCTCCTCTTCATCTACATTTACATAAATTTGATTTTGGATTTTTGTGAAAACGATACTTGGGTCCGGCAATAAAGGAGGATTTGCTGCAGTAATAGCAGGAGCATTAATTTTAGTACCCTGACGAAGGAAACGCTCGTTGTTATTGACAAAGTATGATGGTCCATCGGTATCGGCAGAATGGAGTTGCTCAACGGTATTGTATTTATAATCGGCCTGTACCTTTCCTTTTTTCACATCCACTATATAATACCCGTGATCGTCTAGGTTCACATACTTCTCATGCTTATTTGCGGCTTTAATAATTCCTTGCCCTACAGGAATTGGAAAATTTAAAGATGTAACACTAGGCCCTACAAATTCCACACACACTGAACCTGCACCGGTTTGATCGTTGTAGCCTGGTCCGGGCACATCATTACACCAAGAGGTATGAATATCGCCTGTGAGTAACACCATGTTCTTGTAGTTGTTAGTAAGAACTTGATTAATAATCAAATTGCGTTCGTATTCATAAGTATCCCATTGGTCTTTATTAACCGCTTGTCCGAATAATTTCATTGGAGCAAACATTACTTGATTACCAATTATTTTCCAGCGTGTTGAGGTATCTGCCAATTGTTGAAAGTACCAAGTACGTTGCACAGGCCCCATCATATGGTGATTCGGATCGTTTGACAAAGCTGCATCTTGCACATCTCTGTCGTACAATCGGGTATCGAGCATAATCAAATCCATCAATTTACCGTAGCGTAGTTTTCGGAAAATACGAATTGTATCCAAAGGATCCGGTTTGCGCAAAGGCATCCATTTAAAATAGGTAGACGTTGAATTCTTCTTTCTTACATTATATGGCCCTTCAGTGGCAGGCTGATGGTTTTGTCCTCCATCACGGTAGGCATCATTGCAAGTTTCGTGATCGTCCCAAACCGTAATAAAAGGGAAGAGCTGATGGATTCTTCTTAACTGGTCGTCTAACTTATATTGCGAATGACGAAAGTGATAGCTAACTGAATCATAGGCTTCGCCTGTTGGATCGTAAGTTCTTCCGGCAACATTTCCGGTGAAGTCGCCAGAGGCATATTCATAGATATAATCGCCCAAATGTAAAACTGCATCAACATCGTTTCGTGCAGAAATATTTTCGTAAGAATTAAAATATCCGTGTTCCCAACTCGCACAAGAAACAACAGCAAAACGCGCACTATCGTTGTCGGCATTTGCTCCGGGTGCTGTTTTTGTTCTAGCAATAATGGAGTTTTTGCCATTGGCATTAAACATATAGTAATAGAACGTAGAAGGTTGCAAACCACAAACATCTATCTTCACACAATAATCGTTAGCCTCTAAAGCTTCTGTTTTACCATAATTAACTACATTATTGAAATTCACATCAGTAGCTATCTGCCAATATACCTTAATCGGACCACTAGTGCCTGTATCCGGTGTTACACGTGTCCAAATCATTACTCCATCCGGCAACGGATCGCCTGATGCAACTCCATGATAGAAGGGTTTTAAATTCGGATTTAGGGTAATCGCATGTGGCGTAATCGGCTGATTTCCGGCAAAAAGAAGGGAAACCAATGCTAAGAAACTCGTTAAGAGTATTGTTTTTTTCATGTTTAGCGCTTAAGCGCTGCAAAATTAATCATTCCAAAAGGAAGAATGGAAGAATTTAACGATTTTGCTTATTATTTTACAAATAAGCCTTGAAGTGTATTCTTCAAGACTTTTAAATCAGCATTAGCAGGCAATAATACACTCAATGCTAGTTTGTTATCCTTACAAAAAAGCACATAGACTAGAGAAGCACAAAACAAGAACGACATACTTGCCGATGCAGCAGCACCTGTGAAATAACGCAAAGGTATCCATGCGTAGCATCCTATTAATGATAAGATAAAGCCGAACACATTCATCAAAATTAAACTCGTGTATTTTGCCTTGGCTAAATAATAACTTTGTAATATGAGATAGATATTATAAGCGATTGCACCCGGCACAAACCATTTCAAACTCCAATTCACCCCTACATAAGCATTACCAAATACCAAATGGTAGAAAGCATCAGGCAAAGCCAATAATACAAACGAAATAACAATAGAAATGAATATCGAAAACTTCACATATCGAATCACTTCAATCGCAACATCAGCAGAGAAAACAGATGATACAAAACGAGAATAAGAAACCGTTTGAACGCTACGAGCAAAAATCCAACAGCTTTCGAAAAGCGAAACGCCTACTGAAAAGTAACCTAAATCCGCATCCCCTTGTAAATGATGCAGCATAAAAAAATAGAATCGCAAATTTAATAGTTGCAATAAATCGAGCAATTGGTAACTCAAGCCATATCGAAAAAGCGTTTCCACTTCCTCGAACGTTTGAGATAGATTTGAAACACTAAACTCATGGCGTAAAAACCAAAACCCAATGAGTAAGGCAAAACAATAGGATACAATCATCGACATTAAATAACCATTCAAAGTCATTTTTTGAAAAACAAAAAACAGACAGGCGGTAAGCAAAAGCGTCAAAATAACGGGTAGCGATTGTAATAGATTAAATAGCGCCCAACGTTGTTTGGATAAAAACAAGGTGGTTTGTACATTGTTTAACGACATCAATAACGCAATAACGGCAATAAACGCGGCCCCTTGTATATTGGTAACATTGAGAAACGATAAGATGAGAAATGCAGAAACACTCATCAACATTGACCATAATGCAGCAGGAACAACTAACGCTTCAAACTTTAATTTAGGAATGAGAAAGATGTAGGATTGTCCACCTATTATACTAGAAAAGAAAACAACGAAAGTTATTGTCGTTAATATGATCGAAGCAATTCCTTTTGCATTTGGGCCAAGATATCGCGCTACAATAAAGACCAATAAAAAATTGGCTATGGTAGAGGCGAGACGAACCAATGAGGTATGAAAAATATTTTTTTGCAATGGAATTGTTTAGCTTCGGGATTCAAGATATAAAATACGATAAACAATCAAAGTGGAGAATATAATCCCATTCTTTTTTTGTGTTCTGCTCTTCATTTCCGCCATACGGTGGTTACCGCTATTTAAAAATTCCGAGCTTAGTTTTACCGAAATCACTTTTTTTTTCTCTTTAAAAATACTGTTTGGTTTTATACTCATTGCGGTATACACTAAATTCTATCCGCAGCGAAATCTGGCTGATGTATTCAAGTATTTTGATGATGCATGTATCCTCTTCGACAATTCTAAAACACTTCATCTCTCTCTGCTTGATACTTTCAGAGGATTAACAATGAATACTAATCATACCTTAATTGAGAACACCCATCACTTCGACAAACAAGGCAGCGGCTTTTTTGAGGCCAACCATCATTTGATTATATACGTGCATCTCATGTTGCGCTATTTTTCGAATGGGAACATCTATCTCCACTCTGTTTGGTTTTCATTTTTATCGTTTATTGGTTCTGTAGCAATTTACACTTCATTGAAGAAATACTTCTTGGCTAATGAAAACTGGCTAAAGGTCATTGTGTTTTGTATTCCATCGGTTTTGTTTTGGTCGAGTGGGATGTTGAAAGAAACCTTAATTTTGTTCAGTTTGGGACTACTTGGCTATGCGTATACTGAACGCAAACGAATGGCCGATTGGAAATCGGTTTCGCTGTTACTTGTGTCGCTATTGTTATTACTTTTCATTAAACCCTATGTACTTTTAGGTATTGTACTTTCGGCTTTTACGTATTGGTTGTTTAAGCAAGACAATAGCAAACAACTTTCTTTAGCCATTGCAGTCATAAGCGCAGCCATTCTCTTTTTTTGGGGAAATGATTGGGCCAATCAACTCATTCATAAACGTAACGAATTCATCACCTTATCGGAACATACGAATACACAAAGCCTACTGCACAGCGAAATTATACCCGAAACCGGACTCGGTGAGTTATTGAAAATTACGCCAAGTGCCCTATATGCTGTGTGTTTGGAGCCCTCCGTTTTTCATCTCAAATCATTGAAAGACCTCCCTTTTTGCATTGAAAACCTTTTGCTTGTTCTTGGACTTCTTTTCTTATTCATTCGATATTCAGCCTACAATCTCAACAAAATTGCCATTAGCGCGGCACTATTGATGTTTGTCTTTAGTCAGTTTATGATTATAGGCTGGACGGTGCCAGTAAGTGGCGCTATTGTGCGGTATAAGGTCACTGCCCTACCTTTTTTATGCATTGGACTTCTTATTCATGTCAATTTAAAATTATTTATATATGAAATAATTTCTCTTTTACGAATAAAAAACGAGGAAAATACGCCCAAAATTTAAATTCAAACTCAGAACAACTTCAATTTTCAACACTAATTGTCAACAATTCCTCAACTTTTTATTAAAAACAGATTTTTTTTGAGCAATAAATTTACTTTTGCGTCACAAAAAAAATCTCACCATGTCAAATTCACGAAAAAGAGCTATTGAATCGGTTATTAACCGTGAACCAGTTGTGCCAAAGTTAGCCGGACCAAAAGTATCCGCTTACTACGCATCTAATGTTTTCAACGACACGTCTATGCGCGAATTCCTTTCGGAAGACTCGTATAAAGCAGTGAAAGAAGCCATGAAATCGGGCAAAAAAATCAGCCGCGAAGTAGCTGATGCAGTTGCAGCGGGCATGAAATCTTGGGCGATGTCGAAAGGCGTAAACTCTTACACCCACTGGTTTCAGCCACTTACAGGTTTAACGGCAGAAAAACACGATATGTTCTTCACCCCAAAAGGCGATGGAGCGATTGAAGTATTTGGTGGTGATGCCTTAACGCAACAAGAACCGGATGCGTCTTCTTTCCCATCGGGCGGTATTCGTGCCACTTTCGAAGCGAGAGGGTACACGGCATGGGATCCAAGTTCTCCGGCATTTATTATGGAGATTGGTGAAGGAAAAACACTCTGCATTCCAACTATCTTTATTTCATACACAGGCGAAACATTAGATTACAAAACACCGTTGATGAAGTCAACAGCGTTCTTAGAGCAAGCGGCTTTGCCTGTTGTACACATGTTCGATAAAGAAGTATCGCGCGTTACAGCTACTTTAGGTTGGGAGCAAGAATACTTCGTGATTGATGAGGCATTGTATTACTCTCGTCCGGATTTGATGTTCACCGGCCGTACATTGATTGGCGATTCTCCTGCAAAAGGACAACAATTAGAAGACCACTATTTTGGTTCAATTCCAGAGCGTGTATATGCATTCATGTTGGATTTGGAAACCGAATGCCATAAATTGGGAATACCTGTTAGAACACGTCATAATGAAGTTGCACCTTCGCAATTCGAGTGTGCGCCTATGTTTGAAGAAGTAGTAGTAGCTGTAGATCACAACCAATTGTTGATGGACTTGATGGAGCGTGTGGGCCGCAGACATAAACTCCGCGTGTTATTGCACGAAAAACCATTTGCAGGTATCAACGGTTCAGGGAAACACAACAACTGGAGTTTAGGAACTGACACCGGAAAAAACTTGCTTTCTCCGGGCAAAACACCAAAAACGAATTTGTTGTTCTTGACGTTCTTCGTGAACGTATTGAAAGCGGTGAACGAGTATGCCGATTTACTTCGTGCTTCAATTGCTTCTGCCAACAATGATCACCGTTTGGGCGCTAACGAGGCTCCACCAGCAATCATCTCGGCATTCATTGGTTCTTATATGAGCAGTGTGTTAGGTGAAATTGAAAAACGCGTACCGAATGGCAAATACGATGAATTGAGCAATGCAAATTTGAAATTGGATATCCATAACAAAATTCCGGATGTGATGTTGGATAACACCGACAGAAACAGAACTTCACCATTTGCGTTCACCGGAAATAAATTTGAGTTCAGAGCAGTTGGTTCTTCAGCGAACTGCGCACAGCCAATGACGGTGATGAATACCATTATGGGTCAGCAGTTGTTAGACTTCAAAAAAGATGTAGATAAATTAATGAAAGACGGAGAGTCGAAAGAAGGTGCGATTATGCGTGTACTTCGTCAGTATATCACCGACTCGAAACGCATTGTTTTCGAAGGTGACGGCTATTCAGAAGCATGGGAGAAAGAAGCAAAAAAACGTGGCTTGAGCAATGTGAAAACTACGCCATATGCGTTGGATTTCTTCGTTTCGAAAAAAGCAAAAGATGTGTTCGTGAAAAATGGAATCTACTCTGAGCGCGAGTTAGAGGCGAGATACGAAATCATGAACCATGGTTATATATTGAAAATCGATATCGAAGCGAAAATGATGGTAGAGTTGGCTACAAACAACGTATTACCGGTAGCTATCGACTATATGAACAAATTGGTAACTAATGTTCAAGGATTGAAATCTGTTGGTCTTCCGGCAGCTTCGTATAAAACGCAGAAAGATGTAATTGCGCAATTGGCAACACATGTAAACAAATTGAGCGATGCGGTAGATAAATTAACTGTAGCAAACGAAAATGCGCACAAGGCAAAAACTACTTCGTTGCAAGCAAAAGCATACTGCGATAAAGTAAAACCATTGTTCGATGAAGTGCGCACACACTGTGATGCGTTAGAGAAATTGGTAGACGATTCATTATGGACATTACCAAAATACAGAGAGATGTTGTTTATTCGATAATAACATT
>ENA-UOYA01003300-UOYA01003300.1-activated-sludge-metagenome-genome-assembly--contig:-NODE-3300-length-14511-cov-19.782582_pt1 | contig 14511 bp, 13 predicted proteins | sample MGYA00238163_ERZ764804 | MGnify/ENA primary metagenome ERZ764804 (study PRJEB28919, sample SAMN05720223) | activated sludge metagenome | isolation source: Anaerobic digester | place: Hong Kong...
AGTTGACAAAATATATTCTTTCTGTCATCATCTCTCTCGGAAAGCTTCATTCCGTTATCTTTTTTCCACGAGGGAGGCACCCCCATGGCAGGAAGGCCTTTTTCCCCCGGCAAGCGAAGCGTTCTTTCCCCGTCTTGTCTCTCAGAGCGCCAGATCGAGCGCCTGTGCGACGGCGACCTGGCGCGGCAGCATCCCGAACTCCGCAGGAGCGTCACCCTGGAGCAGGTCGTGAAAAGCGCCTGTCTCTTGGAGGCCTGTTTTCATGCCCGCTTCGCGCGGCCGGCAGCCCCTGACCGGGCATAAGCCCCGCCCGCGAAAGCCTGGCTCGTAGAGCGGAGGCCCCTCCGGGGGCCTCCGTGTTTACCTGGCCTCGATCTCGAGGTCGACCGCCATGGCCGGCGGAACCGTCGCCTGGACGCGAAGGAGGTTTTTCCCGGGTCCGGCTGGGGTGACTTCCAGGATTTCCGGGACCGGACCGATTTCAACCGCGGTTCGATCCCCGTTTCGGGCGGTGGCTCTCAGGCTGTAGCCGGCGGGGGAGACCGGCATCAAGAACGTGATTCCCTTGAGAAGCTGGGTGAACCGGCCCCGGTTTTCCAGGACGGCCCGCGCCCGTGACGAAACCCCGTCGTTGCCCTCGGAGTACGCCACCTCCAGGGTGAAGGGAACCATGAAATCATACGCGACCCGGTCCCCGTCCACCCGGACCAGCAGGAACCCGAAAACGCCCAGGCCCCCGGACTTGAAAAGCCCTTTCAGGCGCCCCCCGCCCTGGTCGACATCGGGATCCCCCTTCAGCAGGTTGAACTTGGGGGGAATTCCCGCGTTCACCCCCGCCGGTCCCGTGACGGGGCCGGAAAGGGGGCCGCCTCCGGTTCCCAGGGTGAAGAACTTGATTCCGTTGCGCTCCTCTACGTAGAACAGATGCTCGTGACCGGAAAAAACCGCTTTGGTCCGGCCCTTGGGAAGCAAGGCCACGAAAGCATCCCGGTTTGACTCGGTGAGGAAACCGTGGGTCCCCTTCCCCGGAGGAGGGGTGTAGGCAGGAAAGGGAGGCGTGTGAAGGAAAACGAACAGCATCTTCCCTCCCCGGCTGAAGGCTTCGTTTGCCCAGTCGACCATGGGCAGGACATGCATGCCGTCGTTCAGGTTGAAAAACCCGTAGTCTTTCCCTTTGGGAGCCATCCAGGCGGGAAAGTTGCCGTTGAGGATCACGAAGCGGGCGTTGCCGTAGGGAAAATCGTAGTAGAGCAGGGAGCCGAAGGTTTCCCGGTAGGCAGAAAGCGCTCCTGGAGTTGCCTGGTCATGGTTGCCGGGCACGGCAAAAAACGGGACGGCAGGCAGCAGCCGGTCGATTTTCTCCTTCAGGGCCGAAAATTCAGTCCGGGCCTCTTCCAGGGAATCCCCGTAGCCGGAGATCGAGTCTCCCAGGTGAACCACGAAGTCGGGTCCCAACCAGGAGATTTCCTTCAAAAGCCGCTCGACGAGAGGGGAAAGACTTCGTCCCGGGCCGAGGGGCTGGGTGTCTCCAAGCACCACAAAGCGGAAAGTTTTTTTCCCCAGGCCGGCCATTCCTCCCCACTCATCCGCCTTTTCCGAGCGGATCACGCCCGCATCGGCCCGCACGAGGGACAAGCAGGCGAAGGCCAGGGCGAGAAGAAAAACCGTTCTTCTTTTCATTCCGAAACCCTCCTCACCGCTTCGGGGAAGCGCCGCATCCCCCTGAAGGCCAGGGAGCTCGCCGCCACCAGGGCGATCACGATCCCGAACGTCACCAAAAACCCCCTGGGAGAGGAAGAACCGGCCGCCGCTCCCGGGAAGCGGGCCAGGATCGCGCCGGTTCCCCACTGGAAAGCGATCACGCTCACCATCACGAGCATGTTCACCACCCCCAGGACGGCCCCCGCCCGCTCGCGGGGGGTCATCTCGTTCAGGGCCGAGGCGAAATGGACAACCAGGAATCCGGTGGCTCCCCCGAGAAGAAAACCGAGACTCCCCGTCACGGTCAGGGGAAGGCGCAGGGCGATCCCGAGCCAGAGCGCGATCCAGGCTCCGAGGTTCATGGACAACCCCCATCCGATGGCCTTCATCCGCCCGCCGGGGCCGGAAGAAAAGCGCCCGCCCAAAAGCGTCCCGGTCATGATCCCGATGCCCACGGCACCGGCCCAGTTCCGGGCAATCCCGGCCTCAACCCCGTAGGCGGTCTGGTACCAGGCGACAGACCAGAGCCCCTGGAAGGCCAGCATGGCCGCGACCGAAATTCCCCAAAGAAGCGTCAGGCACCGGCACTCCCTTGAAGTCCACAGGGTGGAAAACCCTGTCTTCAGGTGGGCCGAAAAGGGCGTTTTGGGTCCCCGCACCCCCTGGTTCGAACCTCTCACCGGATCGGACTTCGCGTTCAGGAAGAGAAGACCTGCCATGAAAAGGCTCAGGGCCGAGAGGAAAAGGAAAACCGGACCCCGCCCCCACCGGTCGATCGCCGAGCCGAGCGGGCCGACCGAAACGACCGCCCCCAGGTTTCCCACCGCGATCGTGACGGACGAGTAAAAGGCGTAGCGCCGGGGAGGAAAGGCGGTGGACTGGTAGACGAGAGCCCCGGAAAACATCGGGGCGAGGCCCAAACCGGTCAAAAGGCGCCCCGCCGCAAGGGTCGCCGGAGTCGAAGCGAACATGAAGATGGCAGACCCGGCAGCGGCAACTGCAAGCCCCGTTCCAACCACCCGAAGCGGCCCCCAGCGGTCGTTCAGGGACCCGCAGAGAGGCTGCACGAAGGCATAAGCATAGTAGTAGAGGCTGGAAATGAAACCCGTCATGGCGGCCGTCATGCCGATTTCGGAAGCCAGGCGCGGCAGCACGACCGCCGCGGAAACGCGGAAAAAGAAGCTGAGAAAATAGGCCGTGACAAGGAATCCAAACAAAACGTGCAGCAGGATTTTTCCAGGATACCGGTTCAATGGCGAATCCTCCAATCCACCTGTCCCGCTTGACAGGGTCCCCAAAACGTTCTTGCATGTTATGATAGGAGTGTTTCTAAAAAAATCATTTCTCAATCGAATCCTCGAATTGAGGAGGCGCATCGGATGAATTTTGAATTCAACACGCTAACCCTGCTGATCCTGTTCGGAATCGGTGCGGTCGGGCTTTTGTTCTGCCATAGCCGGATCTCTGAAGCCGCAAGGGAAATCCGGGAAACCTCGTCGCGTCTGCAGGAAAACCTGGATCGGCGCATCACCGAGACCCACGATCGGTTTTCCCTGGAAACCCGGGGGTTGCGTGATTCCGTCATGTCGCTCAACGAACGCATGACCCGCATCCAGGACGAAGTTACCGACACGATGGAGGAGGCGCGCAAGCGGATCCTCCAGGAGGCGGAAAGCCGCAAAGACGACCAGGAAAAGCGCCTGACCTTCTTCGGCAACCTGGTAGAATCGACCCGAAAGGAACTGTTGAACGGGCTCGAGGAAAAATCCCGCAGGCTTGCCGAACAGGGAGAACAGGCCCTCGAGACCGTCAGGCCCCTCGCCTCGGAAGTAAGCCGGCTTGCCTCGCTTACCCGGGACCTCCCTCCAGACGTCGCAGAACGGCTTCTTGCCCTGGAAAAGCTCTACCGCGAACAGTCCATCAAGCTGTCGGCCGTTGAAGAAATGGTTCTTCGGGAACGGAAAGACATCCAGGGGCTTTCTTCCGACCTGGTGGCCCAGTTCGCTGCCCTGGAGCGGGACCTCCGGAACCATTTCGAAAACCGGCTTAACGAATTTTACCAGCAGGTCGGCGGGGCGCTCCAGAAAACCGACGACCTGGACCGGCAAATCCGGGCTCTCTCCGAAACCATCAAGGAATCGATACGGGAAAACATCCAGCTGGCTACAGGCCGCATCTTTGCCCTGATCGGCAAAGCCTCCGAGGAAGCGTTCTCTTCCGAGGATGCCCTTTCGCTGGCAGGTTTCCGCGCTCCCGCTCCACCGAAAACGGCAGAGCCGAAAGCCGGGGAGAGCAGCAAGGCAAAACGCTACCCCTATCTCTTCAGGAAATAACCCTCGGGGGCCGGACGCATTCCGGCCCCCCATTTCTCCCTAACCCCTCAGGGCCTTGAGAATCCACAGCAGGATGACGGCGAGCGCCACGGCTCCCCAAAGCAGCATTCACGGCGAACATTTCGGCAGAAAACTCCTGAACCCCATCGGTTTCCCCCCTTGATTGGCCCAACCATCGACAGTTTTTTCAGTTTTTTCTGAAAAAACCGGTCTTTTCAAAATCCCATTGCGGGTTTCCTCGGTTGCTGATACAATACGCCGTCATCTGGAAGGATGAGAAATCCCCGAAAGGGAGACGGGAAAATGTCGGCAACACAGTGGATCGCCCTCGGCCTTTTCATTTTCACCTATTCCCTCATCGTCACGGAACGCATGCACCGCCTGAAAGCAGCGCTGGTTGGGCTCTCCGGCATCCTCCTCCTGCGGCTCGTGGAACAGCACGATGCCTTCAGCTTCATCGATTTCAACACCATCGGCCTTCTGATCGGCATGATGATCATCGTGGGGATCGTCAAGCAGACCGGCCTGATCCAGTATACCGCCCTGATCGCCATCCGCCAGAGCCGAGGCAACCCGTGGCGCCTTCTCGTGTCCCTCTCCCTCCTGACGGCGGTCGTTTCCGCATTCCTGGACAACGTTACCACGATCCTGCTGATCGGGCCCGTCGCCCTGGCCGTCTGCGAAACCCTGGACCTGGACCCCATGCCGTTCATCTTTGCCGAAGTCTTCGCCTCGAACATCGGCGGAACGGCAACCCTGATCGGGGATCCTCCCAACATCCTGATCGGCTCCGCGGCGGGACTCTCCTTTAACGACTTCCTGCTGAACGTCGGTCCCGCGGCGGCTCTCGCCCTGCTGGCCATGTATCTTGGACTTTACGTCTTTTACGCTCGCGATCTCTCGCAGAACCGTCCCATCGAAGACCTGATCGAGGGGTTCCACACCCTCCGGAAACACCTCAACCGCCCTCTCGCGGCAAGGATCCTGACGGTTCTGGCCCTGGTTCTTGCCGCCTTCTTCCTTCACGGTCGGCTGCACCTGGAAGCGGCCACCATCGCCCTGGCGGGAGCGACCCTCGGGCTGGTCGTCTGCCCGGTGAAGGTGGAAACCGCGCTCGAGGAGATCGACTGGGTCACCATCCTCTTCTTCTCGACCCTCTTCATGCTTGTCGGAACCCTGGAACACCTGGACATCATCGGCCTCGCCGCCCGTTTCCTGGCGAATGCCGCCGGCGACCATCCGAAAATCCTGGCGATGTTCCTCGTCTGGGGTTCCGGGACGATCTCGGCCGTCGTGGACAACGTGCCCTACGCGGCCGCGGTCATCCCCCTCGTCAAGGACATGGCCTCCCTTGCCCATCTCGATGCCCGACCCCTCTGGTGGGCCCTGTCCCTTGGGGCCTGCCTCGGTGGAAATGCGACCTTGGTGGGGGCTTCGGCGAACCTCGTGATGGCAGGCCTGGCGGAAAAGGCGGGCCGCCCCCTCACCTTCGGGAACTTCCTCCGAAAGGGAATTCCCATCACCCTGCTGACGTTGGTCGCTTCGACGGCGTACGTCTACTTGCGGTACTACCTGTAGGAGAAAGGTCCGGGGGAAAGGGAGGCCTCCCTTTCCCCCGGACCTTTCTGTTTTCTCTTTTTTCCCGCCTTATTTCTTCTCAGCCTCTTCTTCGAGCTGCTTGTAGTCCAGGTTGAAATATTCCGGCACGAAATTCTTGGAACAGCCGGGGCAGACCAGCTTGCCTTCCTTGTAGTTCAGGTAGACATTGAACTCGGTCCCGCAGTGCGGGCATTCCACGTGACGGTTCGTCAGCACGCCCTAGACACCTCCCCTTTTTGATCATGCGTCCAGAATCTTCCGGATCCCTTTCCTTCATCCAAATATAAGCTTAACCTTTTATTCTGGCAAGACGTCTTTTCGGGAATCGTTCTTTGAATCCACCTTCTCCCGAAGAAAGTCCGCCAGCTTTCGGGAGAAACCCGGCGCATCCTGCGGCAAGCTGCCTTCCGCCAGGGCCGCGATTCCGTACAAGAGTTCCGCGTACGCCTCAAGGGTCGGGCTTGCCGGGGCCTCGTCCAGCATTTTTGCCATTCCGGCGATGATGGGATGCGCCGGGTTGATCTCCAGGATCCGCTGGGTTTGAGGGGCTTCCCTGCCCAGGGAAGCAAGGACCTTCGCAAACTGCGGGGAAGGATCCCGCTCGTCCTGCACGAGGCAGGCCGGCGAGTCCGTGAGGCGCCCCGAGAGACGGACCTCCCGGATCGACGAGGCAAGCCGGTTTTTCAGGTAATCCATCAGCGGGCGCAGCCGTTTTTCCGCTTCATCCCGCTCTTTCTGCCCCTTCTCTTTCTCCGAAGGGCTTTCGAGATCGAGATCCCCCCTGGCGGCATCCCTCAACCGGTAATCACGGAACCCGTCCACTGCCTGCAGCCAGATCTCATCGACCGGGTCGGTCATGAACAGCACTTCGATCCCCCTGGAGCGGAAGGCTTCCAGAACGGGGGATTTTTCCAGCACGGACCGGTCCTCCCCGAGGAGGTAGAAGATCTCCTTCCGCTCGCCGGTGACCCGGGATGCAGCCTCTTCCAGGCTGACCCACTCGTCTCCCGAAATGGAAGATTTGAAAAGACAAAGCTCCAGGAGTTTTTCCCGGTTTTTGCCGTCGAGGAAAAGCCCTTCTTTCAGGACCCTGCCGAATTCCTTCCAGAACGTGCGGTAGCTCTGCGGGTCCGTTGTCCGCATCTCGTCCAGGGCGGAGAGGACCCTCCGGGTCAGCCCCGTCTGGATCAGCTCCATCTGGCGGTTCTGCTGGAGGATCTCCCGCGACATGTTGAGCGACAGATCCTCGCTGTCCACCACTCCCCGGATGAAACGCAGGTAGTCGGGCAAAAGCTCCCGACAGTCTCCCTTGATGAACACTCGCTTCACGTACAGCTGGAGCCCCCGGTCGACGTCGCGGATGAACAGGTCAAGCGGGGCCTTCGAAGGGATGAACAGAAGCGCATCGAAGGTGACGGTTCCTTCCGCCTTCCAGGCGATCCGCTTGAGGGGAGGATTCCAGTCGTGGCTGATATGCCGGTAGAACTCGTCGTAATCCGTATCCTTGACCTCCGATTTCGGCCGGGCCCAGATCGCCTTCATGCTGTTGAGGGTTTCACCGCCCAACCGGATCGGGTAAGCCACGAAATCGGAATATTTCCGGACGATCTCCTTCAGGACCCACTCGTCCGTGTAATCCCGCAGCCCGTCCTCTTCATCGGCCGGACGGAGATGCAGGGTCACCGTGGTCCCGAAACTGTCCCGATCGGCCGGCTCAAGGGTGAACCCTCCGTCCCCTTCCGATTCCCACTTCCAGGCCTCGTCGCTCCCGGCCTTCCGGCTGATCACCGTCACCCGGTCCGCCACCATGAAGGAGGAGTAAAATCCCACCCCGAACTGTCCGATCAGCGCCTCGGGGTCACCCCCTCGCCCGGCTTCTTTCAGGAGGCGCAAAAACTCTTTCGTCCCGGACTTGGCGATCGTTCCGAGGTACCGGATCATTTCATCCTTCGTCATGCCGATCCCGTTGTCAGAAACCGAAAGCGTCCGTTTTTCCGCGTCCCGTTCGAGGTTGATCGCGGGAGACTGGACCGCGTCCCGGAGTGCTTCGTTCGTCAGGGATTCCAGCCTCAGCTTGTCCAGCGCGTCGGACGCGTTGCTGACAAGTTCCCGGAGAAACACGTCCTTGTTGGAGTAAACGGCATGGATCATCAGGTCCAGGACCTGTTTCGCCTCCGCCTGGAAATCCAGGTGTTCTTTGCTTCGAGTTTCACTCAAGGGAAATCGACCTCCCGTTTTTCAATTTCGATTTTTTCCGGAGATGTATTTTACCCGATTAGTCAAGATTGGTCACGACAGGAGCCGGTTCTCTGCGGAACAAAAGGGCAACTTTGCCTTACACTACGGGTACGGTATCCCTGATTCTTTTCGGAGGAGGTAGACCATGCGCTTTCTTTCCCGCTTGACCCTCCGGACAAGGAGGACCCTGAAAAGGGAAGCCCCTGGGTTTTTGCGCGTTACGGTGGGGACGGTCCTCTATTCCCTTTCCATTTCCCTGTTCGTGCTTCCCTACCGCTTCCCCAGCACGGGCTTCACGGGAATTTCCATCCTGCTAAACTACTCGCTGGGACTTCCCGTCGGGCTCATGACGCTGATCTTCAACATCGGCCTCTTTGCCCTGGGCTGGAGGGTTCTCCCGAAACGCTTCCTCTACCTCACCGCGTACTCGGTCCTCCTCTTCTCGGGTTCGCTGGACCTCTTCAGGATGTTCCCCTCCCTGCATCTCAGCGACAAGCTGCTGGCGGTCCTTACCGCGGCGGCGATCAACGGGATCAGCGGGGCCCTCGTCTTCAACGCGGGAGGGTCCATGGGCGGAACGGACATCCTCGCCGCCATCGTCCGCAGGAAAACCGGGATGGAGATCGGAAAGTTCACTTTCTGGATCAACTCTTTCGTCCTGGTTCCCGCGATCTTCATCGTCGGGATCGAAAACACGCTCTACGCCGTGGCCATGCTGTTCGCCAGCTCGACTTTCCTGGACGGGGCCTTGCGGTCCTTCGACCGGTGCGTCCAGGTCTTTATCATTTCTGAAAAGCACCTGGACATCCGGCGATTCATCCTGGAAGAACTCCGCCGCGGGGCTTCCGTGATCCACAGCGAAGGGGCCTACACCGGAAAGGAACGGCCGATCGTGATGTCCCTGCTGCTTCCGCGCCAGGTGGCCGACCTGAAGCTTTTCCTGGCGGAGCACGATCCCAATGCCTTCCTGATCCAGACCGACGCCACGGAGGTCTTTGGCAAGGGGTTCAAACACTGGAAGGCCACCGCGTGACCCTTGCCCGCCATGGTTGAAACCCTTATGATGGGTTCCGGCAAGGCGGAAGGAGAAGAAAAGGGGGGGTGAGGATGATCCAGAAGGCGCGGCGTTGAACACGCAAACCGGGCGATGCAGGGTCTGCATCGCGGTCGGAGATTGCCCCGGGCAGCGGGGACGCCGCCAAAGGATCGGCCCTCCCAGCCCCTTTCCCGGGTTCCTTCTGACGCGCTCCTCTCCGCAGGGCTCTCCTCCGGCAAAAAGACAGTCTTTTCCCAACCCGAGGCTTCGGGCAGAACGCCTGAAGTGCGTTTTTTCCTGTCTGTCCACATTCAAGGAGGAGTTCTCATGGCCGATTATCACAAGATGTGGGAAGGGCTAGGCATGGACCTGGCCACTCACGACCAGCTTTGCGCGGCACTTCCGCCCGCATTCGAGCAGGTTTTCCTGACCCAGAAGGACCGTCCCCAGGGGATGGATTATTTCAACATGGTGATCGCCGAGGTTCACGGCCTAAGGATCCAGGAACTCCTGGACCACAAGGCCCGCGGGGGTAAAATCATCGGGAGCTTCTGCATCTACGTTCCCGAGGAGATCGTTCTGGCCCTCGACGGGATCATGGTCGGCCTGTGTGCCGGCTCCGAGTTCTGGGTGCCAGCGGGGGAACAGGTCCTTCCCCGGAACCTCTGCCCCCTGATCAAGGCAGGCATCGGGGCCAAGGTTTCCCGGACCTGCCCCTACTTCCAGTCGGTGGACCTGGTCGTGGGAGAAAACACCTGCGACGGCAAGAAGAAAGCCTGGGAGGTCCTGGGTGACATCGCTCCCACCTACGTCATGGATCTGCCCAACACCAAGACTGCCGCCGGGTTTGCCCTCTTCCGCAAATCCATGGCCGATCTCGTGGCAAAACTGGAAGAAGTCACCGGCAACCGCCTCACTTTCGACGGGCTGCTTTCTGCCATCGAGACGGTGGATCGGAAGCGTGCCGTCCTTCAGCGCCTGTATGAAACCCGGAAGGCCCCGAAAGTCCCCATCAGCGGGCTGGACATGCTCCTGGCCAGCCAAGTGGCTTTTTATGACGATGCCAGCCGATTCATCTCGCAGGCTGCCGCCCTGGCGGAGGAATGCGAAGAAAGAATCAAATCCGGCAAGACCGTCTTCCCGGAGGGAACGAAGCGTCTCCTCGTCACCGGTACCCCGATCGTGGTTCCCAACTGGAAGGTTCACAAAATCATCGAAACCAGCGGTGCCGCTGTGGTGGTCGAAGAGAACTGCACCGGAACGAGATATTTCGAAAGCCGCGTGGATATGTCGAAGGCATCGACGGTCGAAGAACTGGTCGACGCGATCACCCACCGCTATTTCGACCGGATCCACTGCGCCTGCTTCACCCCGAACGAAGGGCGCGCCGACGATGTCGTGAGGCTAGCCCGCGAATACCGCGCAGATGGAGTGGTGGGGCTTAACCTGAGCTTCTGCACGACCTACCAGGTAGAAAACGAAAAAGTCCGGAAACGCTTGCAGTCCGAAGGCATCCCGTTTTTGGCCCTCGAGACCGACTACGCCTCAGGTGATGAGGGGCAGCTGCGCACCCGGATCGAGGCTTTTGTAGAAAGTCTCAGGGACTAGAGCAGGCCGAAGGCAGGCAGGTCCCGCTCCCGGGAGAAAGAGGAAGGGGAAACTATCCTTGGTTTTCGCGTACGCGCTTTTCAAAACCGCGACGGACGGAATGATCCTTCACCGCCGCCTGAGGGAGCTCGGGGTGAAGGACGACATCTGTCCCACGCCCCGCCACCTGGCCGACAGCTGCGGCATCTCGCTGCGGTTCGACGCGATTGCGGCCGGTGCCGTTCGGGAAGAAGCCGGAAGGCTCGGCATCCCCATCGAACTGGTGGTTCAGCGACCATGAGATTGAGCATCGGCATTGATCTTGGCTCCATGGGCATCAAGGCCGTCCTCTTCGACGGCTCGGTCCGGGACCGCATCATGGTGCCCACGGGCTGGAACCCCAAAGAAACTGGCGAACAGGCCCTCCGGGAAATTTTCGCCAGGAACGGGATCGATCCGTCCGATTCTCCGCCTCTCGTTCTCACCGGGTACGGCAGGAACAGTCTCGGGAAAGCCGGACCTACAGTAACCGAGATCACGTGCCATGCAGCGGGCTCCGCGTTTCTTTTCCCCGGAGCGGAAACCGTCCTGGATATTGGCGGGCAGGACAGCAAGGCCATCTCCCTCGGCAGGGGGGGAACCGTCTGCGATTTTTTGATGAACGACAAATGCGCGGCGGGAACAGGAAGGTTTCTCCAGGTCATGGCCACCTTGCTGGACATGGAACTGGACGATTTCAGCCGCCTGCCGGAGGATGTGCCCCCTCAGCCCATTTCCAGCATGTGCACGGTCTTCGCAGAATCCGAGGTGGTCAGTCTCCTCGCCCGAGGGGTAGACAAGCACTCGCTGGCCCTGGGACTTCTCGATTCCATCGCGGGCCGTGCCTGCGCGATGCTTCAGAAGCTGGGAGGATCCGGCCCCGTCGCTTTCACCGGGGGGGTCTCCAGGAGCCGCAACCTGGTGCGGCTCCTGGAGAAGCGCCTGGGACGGCCCGTTGTCACTTCTTTGGACGCCCCCTACGCCGGGGCCATCGGGGCCGCCCTTATCGCCCAAAAAGCCGAGGAAGCCGCTCCTAGACGTAAAACAACCCCCTCGACTGGATCCCGTTAAGGCCTCCGGCCCCAACCGGGAAGTGATTTGTTTCCTTCTCGGGAAACACCGTGTCGAGGTCCTTGTCCCCGCGGCCCGAAAGGTTGACCAGCAGGGACTGGTGCGGTTCCATCTCCGGGAGCCGCTTCAGCGCGTAGGCCACGGCGTGAGCGCTCTCGAGCGCCGGGATGATCCCCTCGGAGCGGCAAAGCCTTCTGAAGGCATCGAGGGCCTCCTCGTCGGTTACCGCGACGTACCGGGCCCGCCCCGTGTCCCGCAGGTGGGCGAGTTCGGGTCCCACCCCGGGATAGTCCAGCCCGGCCGCGATGGAATGGACGGGGGCAGGCTCGCCAAGAGCATCCGAGAGGACCACCGTCCGGAATCCGTGAACCACGCCCCGGTTTCCGGCACAGAGCGTCGCTGCATGAAACCCGAGCCCCTTTTCGAGCCCCTTCCCACCCGGCTCGACACCGGTGAGGATCACCTGGGTGTCCTCCAGGAACCCCGAAAAAAGGCCCATGGCGTTGCTCCCGCCGCCCACGCAGGCTGCCACTTCTTCGGGCAGCCGCCCCACCCGCTCGAGGAACTGGCGCCGGGCTTCCCGCCCGATAACGGATTGGAAGGTCCGGACGATCTCGGGATAAGGGGCCGGTCCCACAACGGAGCCAAGCAGGTAAAAGGCCCCAGGATCCTGGACCCAGGCTGCCAGTGCTGCATCGACGGCTTCCTTGAGGGTTCCCTGGCCTTCCCGGACAGCGACCACCGTAGCTCCAAGGGCCTTCATCCGGGAAACGTTCCGGGCCTGCCTCGCCACGTCCACCGCCCCCATGTAAACGGTGCAGCTCATCCCCAGGAGAGCCGCCGCGGTGGCACTGGCCGTTCCGTGCATCCCGGCCCCCGTTTCCGCGATGAGACGGGATTTTCCCATCCGCTTGGCCAGCAGGGCTTGACCCAGGGCATTGTTGATCTTGTGCGCCCCCGTGTGGTTCAGGTCCTCCCGCTTGAGGAACAGGCGCCCCCCCTTGAGTTCCCTGGAGAGGTTGGCGCATTCGGTGATGGGGGAGGGTCTCCCCACGTATTCACCTAACAGCCGGTCCATCTCTGATACGAAAGACGGGTCGGCCATGGCCGAGTCGAAGGCGCACTCCAGTTCTTCAAGGAGCCCCACGATCGAATCCGGAACGAACCGTCCCCCGTACTCCCCGTAAGTTCCCCGCGAGTTCCTCTGCAACGTACTCGCCTGTCTCATCTCGTCATCCTCCCTTGCAAAGTTTAGAAACGAAAAAGCGGGAGCCGTATGGGCCCCCGCCTGTTTCCAGATAAAAAAAGGGGCCGCGGGAATCACTTTTCCCCGCGACCCACTCCAGCGCAAACCGAAGGGGCGGGGGTCAGGACCCCCACCACCACCGCGCGATTCGATTCGATTCCGTCCGGATACCGCTATATCGATTCATCATGGCGAGGAATCTACCACACTCCGTTTCTTTCTGTCAAGCCGGAGGATTTGACAGGGAGGAACCAGGCATGGTAGCCTTTTTCCAGGGTTTTTCAAAACATTGTTTTGCTTATCAAAACAAAAGGCGGGCTTTTTTTTATGGTACAGCCGTCACGGATCCTCATCGCCATGGTCGTTTCCATGTTCTTCGGATACATGCCCTGGTACGGTTTTTCTGCCGTATCTTCCCACCTGGTTCGGGAGTTCGGGCTGACCCCGCAGCAAGTAGGGGCCATCCTTTCCGCCTTTCAGCTCGGCTACGTCGTAACGGTCATCGCCAGCGGCATTCTTGCAGACCGCTTTGGCAACAAGCGCGTCCTCGTCTGGGCAACCCTGGCAACAGCCGTCTTTTCCACCTTCTTCCCCTTCCTTTCAACCGGCTTCAAAAGCATCTTCGCCCTCCGCCTGGCGACCGGTCTTTCGGCCGGAGCCATCTACGCCCCCGGGATGGCTCTTTTGGCCGCATGGTTTCCTCCGCAAAGGAGGGGAATGGCCATCGGGGCCTACACCGCGGCGCTGACCGCCTCCTATGCCGGGGGATACCTGGTGGCCTCTCCGATCGCCGCTGCCTTTTCCTGGAGACTGGGGATCCTCTGCATCTCGGCGCCAGTTTTCCTTGCCGCCTTTATTCTTTGCTTTTTTGTCACCGACGCCCCTTCTGCCTCCCCAAGGCCTTCTGAAACGAAAAAAGCGTGCAGGGGGGGCAGGCCGGCCTGGTTCCCCGGAGGGATTAAAGCGCCCCTTCTCCTGACCCTTGGCTACTTCGGCCACATGTGGGAACTTTACGCCTTCTGGGGATGGGTCGGTCCCTTCCTCGTCGCCTGCGCGCTCCAGGCGGGCTGGACAGTTCCTCGCGCCGAATCCTTCTCAGGGGTGTCTTCCTCCTGCATCATCCTTTCCGGATCGCTCGCCGTAGCAGGAATTGGGATGCTTTCGGACCGGATCGGACGGGAAAAAACCATCCTCCTCTCGGGGTTGGCCAGCGGCGCGGCTGAATTTCTCTTTGGCTTCCTCCACGGCGCCCCCCTGCCCGTAACCCTGGGGGTCGGTTCCTGGATCGGTTTCTGGTCCGTCGCCGATTCTGCCGTCTACAAGGCGGGGCTCAGCGAAACCGTTTCTCCGGCCTGCCGGGGAACGGCGCTCGGCCTCCAATCCGCAATCGGGTACCTTGCCACCGTGATCTCTCCCCTCCTTTTCGGCTGGATTCTCGGTACGGAAGCCTTTGTCCTTGGGGAGAGGGCCCGGTGGGGCTTGGCCTTTTCCATTCTCGGAACAGGGGCGCTTCTCGCCCCCGCAGCGATGTTCCTTTTCCCCGAGAGGGGAAAGGGTTGGAATCGGAAGGAGTTTTTGGGCAGCTCAAATCGAGACTGAAAGGAGAGATCGTCATGGCGAAGAAGAAGGGGCGTCTGGAACTGGTGCAGATGAAGCAGTCT
>ENA-UOYA01003301-UOYA01003301.1-activated-sludge-metagenome-genome-assembly--contig:-NODE-3301-length-14510-cov-7.917952_pt1 | contig 14510 bp, 10 predicted proteins | sample MGYA00238163_ERZ764804 | MGnify/ENA primary metagenome ERZ764804 (study PRJEB28919, sample SAMN05720223) | activated sludge metagenome | isolation source: Anaerobic digester | place: Hong Kong...
AGATGTATTATGTAATGGAGGAAATACTGGAATTGCTTCTGTAGCTGTTGCAGGAGGGACACCAAATTATTCTTTCCTATGGTCTAATGGAAGTATATCTTCATCTATAAATAATCTGAAAGCTGGCAATTATTCTGTAACTGTTTCAGATTCAAAGGGTTGTCAGAAAAATACTTCAGTTCAAATTAATGAACCAACAAAATTGGTTTCAGTTATTAATAAAACTGATGTAAAATGCTATAGTTGTAGCTGTGGTAGTGCTTCAGTAAGTGCAAGTGGAGGTGTTGCTCCTTATACTTTTGTATGGAGTAATGGAAAACAAATTGCATTAAATGAAAAGATTAAAGCCGGGAAATATTATGTTACCATCACAGATATAAATGGTTGTAAAATAGTTGATTCGGTTGTAATTAATCAACCAACCCCTTTAGAATTAGAAATATCAAAAACTGATGTTAAATGTTTTGGTGCAATGGATGGTTCCGCTTCTATAGTTGCAAAAGGAGGAACTCCACCATATACATTCAATTGGTCTAATGGACAAACTTCAACAACAATTAATAACTTAACTCCAGGATTATATGAAGTTACTGTAATTGATGCGAATAAGTGTGCTAATTACGAAAGTATTGAAATTGAAGAACCATCTGAAATAATTGCATCAATTTCAAAACAAGACCCTAAATGTAATGGCGACAACTCAGGTATTTTAACTGCAAATGTAAATGGGGGAACTTTACCATATTCTTATTTATGGAGTAATGGTTCTAATTCAAGTTCTATTTCAAATCTAGCTCCTGGTACCTATTCATTAACAATACAAGATTATAATGGATGTAAGAAAGTAATATCTTCTACTATAAATGATGCAATTAAGCTAAAAGTAAATATTGGAAAATCTGATATTGCATGTTATAATGGCAATAATGGATCTGCGACTGTTGATGTATTTGGTGGAACTTCACCATATACTTACTTATGGAGCTATGGAAATACATCATCTAGCATTTCTAATTTAAAAGCAGGAACCTATACAGTAACTGTTACAGATAATAATGGATGCACTAAAGTAGAATCTATAACTATATCTCAGCCAAATGATATATTAATTGAATTTAATATAATCCATGTAAAATGTAATGGTCAAAACTCTGGATCAATAAGTGCAAATGTTACAGGAGGTAACCCTAATTACAATTATCTTTGGTCAAATGGATCAACTTCTAGTTCAATAAGTAATTTAACAGCTGGTCAATATTCTGTTACTATTTCAGATAAAAATGGTTGTAAAAAAACTCAATCTACAGTTGTTAATGAACCATCTGCATTAGATGCAACAATCACAAAAACTGATCTTCATTGTAATGGTGGAAACGATGGCAGTGCAACTGTTACTGCATCTGGAGGAACAGCACCTTATACATTTAGTTGGAATAATGGAGCAACTACATCAACTATAACTAATTTAAAAGCTGGAAAATATTCAGTAATTGTAACAGATAATAATGGTTGTATCATTAAAAAAGAGGTTGAAATAACAGAACCATCACCCATATTAGTAAGTATTTCAAAAACACAATTAAAATGTTCTAATGCTTCAGATGGTTCTGCAAAAGCATTTGCAACTGGAGGAAAAGCTTCATATCAATACAAATGGAGTAATGGAGCAACTACTGATGCTATAAACAACTTAACAGCAGGGGTTTATACTGTAACAGTAACAGATTCAAATGGCTGTACAGCATCTAGTTATATTACAATTGGTGCACCAAATCCTATTGCAATAACATTAGAAAAAGTAAATATCTCTTGTTTTGGATCAAATGATGGTAAAGTAACAGCATCTATTTCAGGTGGAAATTCTCCTTATGAGTTAAAATGGAGTACAGGTTCAACAGCAGTTCAATTAACAAATTTATCACAAGGCATATACACTTTAACAGTTACTGATGCTAATAAATGTGTTGCTTCAGCTTCAACAACTATTATAGAACCAACAGAATTAACTATTTCATTGTATAAGAAAGATCCATTATGTTATAATGGAAGTGATGGCGAAATGAAAGTTACTGTATCTGGAGGCACACCTAATTACACATATTTATGGAGTAATGGTAGTACTAACCAGTCTTTAAATAATGTTCCAGCTGGAAATTATTCAATTACAGTTTTTGATGCAAACAAGTGCCAAAAAGTTGTTAATATTTCTTTAGTCAATCCAAATGTTATTGAAGCAAGTTTAACTATTACAAATCCTAAATGTAATGGAATGAAAGGTTCTGCATCTTTAACTGTTTCTGGTGGTTCACCTAATTATACTTACTTATGGAGTAATGGTGAAACATCTAGCTCAAATAACAACTTAAATAGTGGAGCTTTCATAGTTACAATAACTGATAAAAATGGTTGTTCAATCATCAAATCTGGTGAAATTGTAAGCCCAAGTGTTGTTGTATGTTCAGCTTCAACAATTTTAAAAGCGAATTGTACTGATATTTCGACTTTTAATGGAAATGATGGAGCAGCGAAGGTTACAGCATCAGGAGGAACTGGAACATTTACATATCATTGGAGTAATGGTGCAACTTCATCTACTATTTCTAACCTAACTGCTGGAACTTATTCTGTAACTGTAACTGATAATAATGGATGTAGTTGTGTTTCAAGTGTAACTTTAAAAAATCCAGCTCGATTAGGAGATTTTGTGTGGGTGGATAACAATAGGAATGGTATTCAAGAACCTAATGAAATGGGAAAATCAGGAATATTGGTTACATTAACTGGAACTGATATTAAAGGCAATAAAATTACAAAAACTGTTTATACAGATAGTTTAGGAAAATATATTTTTGATGGTTTATATGATGGCGATTATAAAGTAACTTTTGCATTACCAACAGGTTATAAATTTACTAAAGCCAACACAGTAACTAATCAAGATATAGATAGTGATGCAGATATTAATACAGGAATGACTTCAATTATTACCTTAAAACAAGGTGATGATATTAAAAATTTAGATGCTGGATTAGTTAAAACTATAAATATTGGAAACTATGTTTGGATTGATACAAATTTAGATGGATTACAAGATTCGACAGAGTCGGGAATTAATAATATTAAAGTCAAATTATTAACTGCGGGTCCAGATGGAGTATTTAGTACAGCAGATGACATAATGGTCGATATGCAAAATACTCAAAACCTTAATGGAAAATCAGGATATTATTTATTTACAAATGTCGAATTAGGAACATATTGTTTGATGTTTTCCAATTTACCTGCTGATTACAAATTTACATTAAAAAATCAAGGAGCTAATGATGGAATTGATAGCGATGTAGATACAAATGGTATGGTGAAATTTACTGTTGTAGCTGGTCAGGGTGATGATTTGACATTTGATGCAGGTATTCACTTAAAATGTAACAATACAATTTTTGGAGGAACAGTAGGTGTTGATCAAGTCCTATGTGGAGTTGGGCAAACTGCTGCAACAATATCAAATATCCAATTACCAACTGGCGGAAGTGGCAATTTAGAATATCTTTGGATAAAAAGTACAGTTGGACCAAATTATGTTCCTGGTGATCCTAACTGGATTCCTATACCTAATTCAAATTCTGAAAATTATTCTCCAGGAGTGTTAAATCAGACAACATATTTTGTAAGATGTTCAAGAAGAGCTCCATGCCAAGATTATCCTGCTGAATCTAACATTATAACAATAAAAGTTGAACCAATCCCAGTTGCAGATTTCGAAAACTTCCCAACTGGCGATATATGTGTAGGTAAGAAATATTCTATAAGTGCTGTAGATGCAGGTATTGGTTCATCGTATGATTGGACAATAAACGGTGCTATACCAAATATTGCAAATACAAGAGTTGTAAATGATGTAACTTGGAATACAATTGGAACTTATAATGTTAAATTAAAAGTTACTAAAAATACATGTATTAAAGAGAAATCTATTAATGTGAATGTTGCTAGCTGTTTGAACGGCAATATTGTGTTTGGAAAACTTAATCTTAAAAAAGAAAATAATATTGTTAATTTGGATTGGAGTACAATCACTCCAAATGCTGAAAACTTTTTATTCGAAATTGAGCATTCAGATAACGGAAGAAATTATAATTCAATTGGTTATGTGAATCCAAGTACTACGAATGAATATACTTTCAGCCATACAAATCCAACAGTTGGAACGAATTATTATAGAATCAAACATATTGCAGCAAATAAAAAAACAGTTTTATCTAATGTAACAAATACTTTGATAAAATATGATAATTATGTAAACTTCGTATCTTATCCAAATCCAACAAATGGAATTGTGTCTATAAAACCAATATTTGATGTTAAGCAGAAATTTACAGTTCAAGTTGTAAATAGTTTGGGTCAAGTATTACAAACTAAAGAATACGACCCAGGTACGACATATTTCGAAATTGATTTATCTAATTATTCTGAAGGCTTGTATTTATTATATTTCACATTTGATAAGTTCAAACATCATAATGAATGGATTATAAAAAATGCGGAATAAATAAAAAAAGGGCAACTAAAAATTGCCCTTTTTTTTATGATATTAATTAATTTTACATGAAATTTTAAATTACAAAAAAAATTAATATGAGTAAAGTAACAGTAGTTGGGGCTGGAGCAGTTGGGGCAACTGTAGCTGATAATATTGCAAGAAAAGAATTAGTAAAAGATCTTGTTTTATTAGATATTAAAGAAGGATTAAGCGAAGGTAAGTCATTAGATATGACTCAAACTGCATCTTTATTAGGTTTTGATACAATTGTAACTGGAAGTACTAATGATTATTCCAAAACAGCAAACTCTGATGTAGTTGTTATCACTTCTGGAATTCCTAGAAAACCAGGAATGACAAGAGAGGAGTTAATAGGCATAAATGCAGGAATCGTTAAAGGTGTTACAGAAAATATTTTAAAATATTCACCAAATACAATATTTGTCATTATATCAAATCCAATGGATACAATGACTTACCTTGCATTAAATACTGCTGGAGTCCCTAAGAATCGAGTGATAGGTATGGGTGGAATTTTAGATAGTGCTAGATTCAAATGTTATTTGTCATCAGCTTTAGGTTGCTCTCCGAATGATCTTCAAGCTACTGTTGTTGGTGGACATGGGGATACCACAATGATTCCACTTACAAGATTAGCAACATTTAATGGCACACCTGTTTCTAACTTATTGGATGCAAATACATTAGACAAAATTTCGGCTGATACTATGGTTGGTGGGGCTACTCTAACTGCAATGCTTGGAACATCTGCATGGTATGCACCTGGTGCAGCTGGAGCGACTTTAGTTGAAAGTATTATTAGAGATGAGAAGAAGTTATTTCCTTGTTGTGTGTATCTCGATGGCGAATATGGGCAAAATGATATTTGTCTTGGTGTACCTGTAGTAGTTGGAAAAAATGGTTGGGAAAAAATTATTGATTTCAAATTGAATGATGAAGAAATGTCTAAATTTAATAAATCTGCTGATGCAGTAAGAAATATGAATAGTGTATTAGCTACATTATAGTTTGAGCGTTGCAAAGTAATCAAACAAACATTGGTTACTTTGCAACTTCAAAATACATTTCATTATTTTTGATAAAATCATTTACAATTAAAAGCATTTCAGAAGAATCAATATTTCTACTTTTCAATTGTATTACAAATCTATTATTTAATAAGACATTTACTTCTCCTTTATTATTCTTATTATTTATTTTTAAATAAAACTTTTTTCCATTAATTTTTTGAGTAAACTCATTTGATTTATTAAAGTCAACGCTAGCCCAAGCACCAATACCAAGTATTGATTTCGTACCACCTGCATCAGATAAATAAAGTTTTACTTTTTTTTCAGGATTATTAATTTTTTCATAATACCCTAATATAGTATTTATTCTATAACCATATCCACTAGTGCTTTCAACCTCTTTATTTTTTAATAAATAATTGTTCAGTGTATCATGATAAAATGAAGATAATATATCTTTAGACAGTGGTTCAAACAAACTATCTCTTCTTAAATTTGAATTGTCTGAATTAATTGAATTTGAATGTGAATTTGAATTACACGATAAAAAAATGATATTAATAAGTAAAAGAATGTGAATTTTCATTTGCCAAAGGTAAAAAAAAATTTGAAAATAACATTTTTAAACAACAATGTAATTTCTTAGATTATTAATATGTCACGGATTATTCCTTCACATCTAGCTATTATATTAATATCTTATTATATTTGTAATATAGTTTTTTAGTAAAGATGTTATTTTATTATATTAAACCAAATCCGATTTATTATGTGGTTATTACAGTTAATGCTTGGGGTTATTAACCCTGACACAACAGCTTGGTAAGTTTACCTTACACTTCGACCGATATTATGAAAGTAATATCGGTTTTTTTTTAATTATTCGTAACTTGCCTTTTTTTTCAATATTATTTATTAGATGGAAATTAGATTATTGTTTCATTTGGGCAAATATTTAAAGATGATGTCAAGGGTTTTTAAGAAACCTGAGAACTTTAATATGTATTGGACGGAGCTTTTTAGGCAGATGAACGATATTGGAATAGGCTCTTTGCCTATTGTTGGTCTAATTTCGATATTTATCGGTATGGTTACTGCCGTTCAATTTGCTTATCAGTTAGATGGTAACTTGGTGCCTAGATATTATATTGGTTATGTTGTAAGAGATATTTCGATAATTGAGCTTGCTCCAACAATTACAAGTTTAGTGTTAGCTGGTAAAGTTGGTTCGAATATGGCATCTGAAATTGGTGGAATGAGGCAAAAAGAACATATTGATGCTATGGAAATTATGGGTGTTAATACAATTGGTTATCTAATTTTACCTAGGGTACTAGCTGCTATTATCGTAATTCCAATGTTAGTGACAATAGCATCATTCATAAGTATAATTGGAGGTTATCTATCTAGCGTACCAACTGGATTAATTCCAAGTGCTGATTATATTCGAGGTGTTCGTTCCTTTTTCGTACCTTATAATGTATTTATGATGTTAGTAAAGTCTTTTGTGTTTGCTTACATCCTTACTACAATATCTTGTTATCAAGGTTATTATGTAAAATCTGGTAGTATAGAATTGGGAAAAGCAAGTACTCAAGCTGTAGTTTATAGCGATATTGTAATCTTATTGGCTGATTATATAATAGCTATTCTTCTGACTTCTTCATAATCATAGCAAATGAAGAAAGCCAGTTTACTCTTTAGCAAACTGGCTTTTGAACATACTATGAGAAAACAACTATGTTGTAAAAGTATAAATTAAATTTTAATTTAATATAATATTAAAAGAAAACGGTAGATATTACTTATCAAATGGAAGTATTTTTTAATATTATTTAGTTTTTTTTGTCACAAATCATACAATTAATAATTTTTTTCAAAAAAAGGAATAATCAATTCAACTCTTGTACCGAGTGACTGGTTATATTCATCTTTTTTATCAAATGTATTTATATTTATCTCATTTCTATTGAGTTGTCTTAATAAAATTAATCTTTGTTCAGTAATTTGAGTTCCCATAGATTTATGATTTTGTTTATAATCTAAATTATCTTGCATCAATTTAACTTTTTCTCTTCCAATTCCATTGTCATCAATAATACATTTTAATGTATTTTCTGAACAAATGTTAAATTTTACAATTAATTCACCATTAATCTTACTTCTCAAACCGTGTTCAATAGCGTTTTCAACATAAGGTTGAATAATCATACTTGGTATGAAAATAAATTCAGTTTCTAAATTAGGGTCAATTATTATGCTATATTTGAATTGATGATTGAATCTTAATTTACAATTAATTTCTAAATAACTTTCTAAAAACTCAATTTCTTGATCTAATGTAATTCGCTCTATATCAGAATATTCTAAGCTCTGCCTCATCAATTTAGCAAACTTTGCTAAATATTTGATAGCTTCAACATTCCTATTTGAAGAAATAGAGTTTTGAATACCGCTTAAAGCATTATATAAAAAATGAGGGTTCATTTGTGCTCTTAAAGCTTTCAATTGTAAGCTAATCGACTGAAGTTTTAGAATTTCTATCTCTTTTTCCTTTTTTTCTTGTTTGAATTTTTGTTCTAAGTTTGTTATTTTTCGATTTATTGAATCGGTATTAATATTTGTAAGCAACTGATGATATAAATTTTGATATTCATAAGCATTTTTATAATCATTATTATCTGCAAAAAATTTTGAAATTTGCTTGCAAACTCCAGCTATTTGAACACTATCTCCGTTCTCTTGTGCAAATTTCAAAGAAGATTCTAGCTGAGATTTTGCTTGTTTTATATTTTTCTTAAAAATACTTATTTGTGATAAGTACAATTCTATATTTGATAAGTTAAATTTATCAATTGGCGATTTAGATAAATAGATATTTTTACTAAAATTAAGATTCTCTTGAGCTTTCGATAAATTATAGTTTTTCAATTCTAAAAAACCTAAGTTTGCTAATGCAGCAGCATAACTTAAAGATTTGTTATTTGAAGTTAAATTTATTACTTTTTCGTAATAATCTTTTGCAAGTTCAGTATCATCTATTGCCAAATTGATATTAGCTAAATTCAAATAATGCCAACTTAATCTAAGCTGAATATTATAGGTTTCTGCAATATTCACCACCATTAAATAGTTTGAAATTGCTGATTCGTAGTTTAGATTAATTTCATTGATTTTACCTAATCCACTAATAATCAGATTATAGTAATATATAAACTCGGCAGATTCGAAATCAATTTGATTTTCAATTATTTCATTTGCATTAATGAATTGTTCATGTGCATCTAGAATATTGTTCGTAAACAAAAAATAATAACCTTTTCTACACATAAATTTCGCTTTAATAAATGGCTCATTTACGATTTTAATTTGATCATTAATTTCAGTTATTAATTTCTTACAATAATCAAAATTCTTCAAATTCAATTGAGTTGCAATTAGTTCAATGTGGATGTTATAATAATCATTTGAATAAATTGGGCATTTTAGCAAAGCTAAATTGTACTGATGTACTGCATATTCATATTCTTCAAGATGATTTTGTACAAAACCATTTAAAAAATACCAATTTGAAATTATGTTCGATACATTTGGGATAATTGATAATTCAGTTGAATCAATTATAGATTTTGTAAATTGTAGATTATGAAACAATTGAGATTGAATAAGTTGTAAAGCAGCTAAAAATCTTTTATCATAAGAAAATGATTTATTCTCGAATTCGCTTTGATAAATATCAATATTATTTTGGTTAAAGAGCAAAATATAGATTTTTTAATCTCGTAAAAATAAAGATATGAAAATCAAAATTAAGGAAAACTTAATATTAATTTAATATTAATTCCCAAATTCATTTTCTAATTTTGACTTACAATTTGAAAAAAATTATGAATCAAGAGTTTAAAATTCTAATTGTGGATGACGAACCTGATATTCTTGAATTTCTTAAATATAATTTGAATAAAGAAGGTTACAAAGTATTTGTTGCTGTAAATGGCAAAACTGCATTGGAAATTATTAATCTTGAAAACCCTCATTTGATTTTATTAGATATTATGATGCCAGAAATTGATGGCATTGAATTATGTAAACTGATTCGAAAATTACCAAATGGCGACACTTTTATCATAGCATTCTTAACTGCTCTTGACGAAGAATTTACAGAAATAAATGCTTTGGAAAATGGGGGGGATGACTATATTAATAAAGCCATCAAACCACAAGTTCTATTGAGCAGAATCAAAGCACTTTTCCGTAGAATTGACCATAAAGAATCCAAAAGCGATATTAAAGTATTTGGAGATTTGATGATCAATACTGAAAAAATGCTAACTTATTACAAGAACGAACCCATCCAACTCGCCAAAAAGGAATTTGAAATTTTAAAATTGCTATCTTCCAAACCAGGAAAAGTATTTGTCAGAAACGAAATATTTACCAAAATATGGGGAAGTGAGGTAATTGTTGGTGATCGAACCATTGATGTACATATCCGAAAATTGAGAGAAAAAATTGGTGATCAATATATTACAACTATTAAGGGAATAGGTTATAAATTTGTATTTTAAGCATAATAATTTTGATACCAATAGCATCTAAGGATAAAAATTTAACTCCCAATAAAGTAGTACTAATCGAGTCGCTACTCATAGCTATTATTGCCACAATCCTAATTTCTATATTATTGTATATCAATAATTTGTCATTAGATTATTATTATTATTTTTTAAATTTTACTGTAGTTTTTTTTACAAGTTATCTTATAAATTTTTTATATCTGAAAAGATATATCTATCGAAGAATAAAATTGATATATAAGATGATTCGTTTACAAAAGTTGAAAGAAGATAATTTTGATGAAATTGAATTGAATAAAGATATTTTTAATAAAGTTGAAAGCGAAGTAAAGACTTGGGTTTCTGAGAAAAACCAACAACTCACTGACTTGAAAGAGCTAGAAAAATACCGTAAAAATTATTTAGGAAATGTATCTCACGAATTAAAAACACCTATTTTCAATATTCAAGGATTCATTCACTCCCTTTTGGATGGAGCTATTTATGATGAAAATGTAAATATGAAATATCTGAAGAGGGCATCAGTAAATGTGGATAGAATTCAAAATATTATTGAAGACCTTGAAACTATAAATCGATTAGAATCAGGTCAGCTAATTATGGAAATACAACCATTTGATATTAAAATACTTGTGGATGAAGTGATAGAAGATCTTGAAATCAGATGGAAAGAAAAAAATATTAAAATATCCTACAAAGAAGGTGCTTTAAAAAGTTTTAGAGTAGTTGCAGATAGAGAATCTATCCGACAAGTGTTGATGAATCTTATTTTGAATTCTATAAAGTACGGAAATGTAAATGGAAATACAAAAATAGGTTTTTATGATATTGATAATCATATACTTGTGGAGATAGCAGACAACGGAATTGGAATTGATGAAATTCATCTAAAACATCTTTTTGATCGTTTCTATCGTGTAGATAAAAGCAGGTCGAGAGATGTGGGTGGTACAGGACTTGGATTATCCATTGTGAAACATATCATTGAAGCACATAATCAAACTATAACTGTGAGAAGTACGTTAAATTTAGGTTCTACATTTGGATTTACCTTAGAAAAAGCAAACTAATTTATTTGTTTGGGTAAAATCGAAATGGTAGGGTCATCTTCGCATCTTTTTTAATTCCATCTTCATAAGCTGGCTCCCATTTTTTCAATAACTTCAATAATCTAATCGCTTCATTATCAAGGTCTTTTCTCACACTGTGAATTATTTCAATATCCTTGATTATTCCAGATGTATCTACTGTAAATCCCAGTTTCACAATGCCATAAACTTTATCTTTCAAAGCTGTTTTTGGAAATCGTAAATTTTTTTGAATTACTTTTTTCATTTCTATATCTCCCTCAAAATATTGTGGTCTTTGATATTTTGGTTTTTCTATTTTAACAATATCCATTTGAGCAATCAAATTGGAGGAAAAACAAAATGTAAATATTAAAATTAAAATCCTCATTATTTTCCAATAATTTTATCTTCAGGTATAAGAACTAAACCACTTTTGGCAAAGTTCATAAAATTTTCATAACTCATTTTGATATATCCATTATCACCCCAATCAGTTCCCATAAAATTTAGAAACTCAAATTGTTCCATCAATTCATCATAACCAACAGCAACGAGAGGATAGGTAAGATTACTATCTTTATCTTTATAGTCTGGTTTCCAAAGTTTTGTGTTTTTCATTTCTATAAATGATTGAGTAATAGGAAATTCAACAATAACTGGGTTTCCTTTTTGAATAGCTTTTCTCACTTCAAAAAGCTTTTGCCTTCCAATAGTAGTTTCTTTAAATAAAATTAAATAATTTTTTATTTTGAATTTCTGGCTAGAATATACTGCTGATGAAATTGCAGTTGCTTCATAAGGAAGTATAGCAGCACTAACTGTGCCATTTCCAGCTAAAAACTGTAGTGATTCGAGCATCGGATTTTCACCTTTTTGACTCAAAGCAATATAATCTGGACTTAAATTATCTTTAAAATTGGATTTGAAATTTACATAATACTCCAAAGCAGCAGCTAATGCATAAGCGATTGGGTTACTATTTTTCCCAATTTTTCTTGGTGGCATCATCAAATTTTTAACCGATTGTTCGGTTAATAATTCTCTAGCACTACTCGGTGGTCCAGGCATAATAATCATGAGCTGATCAAAATATTTATTATCAGAAATTCCTAATACACCTTTTATTTCCAAATTGTCAACTTGAGCAAATGATTGATTATTTAAAGCAATCAAAGTTAAAATTATCAATATGTAACCTTTCATAATTTACAATTTACCTTTAATACGTAAGTTTTTTTTAATATATTGTTAATTTTCTTAAATTATTCCAAAAAACAATAATACTCCAAAAATTAATAATAAGCCAAAAACTATGTATTGAACCCAATCAATTGTAATTTTTTTAAATAAAAAATTTCCAAAATATGCTCCAGAAAAAGCAGCTAGGGTAGCAACTATTATCAATTTATATTCAGATTGAACTGTTGAAAAATAATTATTGGAGAAATAAAATGGAATACGAGTGAAATCAACCAAACAAGCTATTGCAGTTCCAGTGGCAATATATGCTTCTTTACTTAAATTCAAATTAATCAAAAATGCACTTCGCAATGCACCTTGATGGCCAGATAATCCACCCATGTAACCACTTAATAATCCTCCAAAACCTAAGAATTTTTCATTAAATTTGAAATTTTTCAATATTGGAACAACTTCAAAAAATGCAAAAAATATTAAGATAGAACCAAAAACTATTTTTTGTATTGTAGTATTAAAATATTGAAAATGAATAGGATAGTTAGGTAAATGATTAAGAGAGTAAGCACCCATAAAAGCACCAATAATTGACAAAAAACCAAAACGAATTACAGTTTTCTTATCTATAGATTTATAGAGCATACTCAATTTAAATATATTATTGAACAAGTGTACAAAAGCCGTTATTGCTACTGCAATAGGTATTGGAAAAAATATTGCAATAACTGGCAACAAAATAGTTCCTAATCCAAAACCAGCAAAAAATGTTAATAATGAAGCAAGTAATGAAATTATTGCAATAATAATATAAGCTATCATTTAAGTTTTTTAATGAATAATTCTTTAAAATAAATACTTTTTCTTAAATTTGCTACTTAGAAATAATCTAAATAACGAAATTAGTGCATACTACAAATGTATTAAAAGAGGGGAATATATACACTTTAATAGCATACAAAAGTGATATAGTGGCTACAAAATTAATGTCAATGGGACTATTGCCTGGCTCTGAATTAGTTATCATCAGAAAAGCACCTTTCGGTGGTGGATTCTATATTAAACTATTAGAAAATTGTTGTATTGCTTTAAGCTCAGAAGAAGCAAATTCATTAATTTTAAAAAAAATAAATTAATTCCTTTTGTACAAAGTAGCAATAATTGGCAATCCGAATAGTGGAAAATCTACAATTTTTAATCATCTTACTGGATTAAGACAAAAAGTTGCAAATTTCCCTGGAGTTACCGTTGAAAAAAAATCTGCGAATCTAAAATTATCTAACGGTCAAGAAGTTCAGATCATTGATTTCCCAGGCACTTATAGCATGTATCCATCATCGAAAGATGAAAAAGTAGTTGTCCAAACGTTTTGCGATAACAATGATGAAAATTACCCCGATCTAATTATATATATTGCAGATATAACTCAAATGCAACGCCATTTTTTGTTATTCACTCAAATTATTGATCTTGGTTTACCAGTAATATTGGTTCTCAATATGATAGATGTTGCTGAAAAGGAAGGGATTAATATTGATTTGGAACCAATAAAAAACAATTTCAATGTAGATATTATAGAAGCTAGTGGTAGAGATCATAGAAATATTCAAGAAATAAAAAATAAAATTGAATCCTATTGTCTCCATCAAAGGCACAGAATGCAATCTAAATCATTTTATAATCTATCAATATCAGAGGCAAAACTAGTGGATAGGATGAGGGATATTGGTTTTCAACACCCTTATCAATCTATTGTGATTGCTCATCATTATCATTGGTTACCTTTTCTGAGTAATGAAAAAAAAGAACGAATTCAACAAATCATACAAGAAACTGGATTTGAGGATTTGAGGTTGCAGGTTTCGGAAACCATGAGTAGGTACGATAAATTTTTGCCTATTGTAAAGAAATCAATCCTAAAAAACAAATCTGATAAATTAACCAGATCTGATAAAGTCGATAACTTCGTTACACACCCATTTTGGGGTATTATATTGTTTGTATCCATTATGTTTTTTATGTTCCAAGCTGTATTTTCTTGGGCGTCTTTCCCTATGGATTTCATTATCGCGGTCCACCGCGCCTTTATTTCGTCGTT
>ENA-UOYA01003303-UOYA01003303.1-activated-sludge-metagenome-genome-assembly--contig:-NODE-3303-length-14508-cov-7.970594_pt1 | contig 14508 bp, 16 predicted proteins | sample MGYA00238163_ERZ764804 | MGnify/ENA primary metagenome ERZ764804 (study PRJEB28919, sample SAMN05720223) | activated sludge metagenome | isolation source: Anaerobic digester | place: Hong Kong...
CAGTTAAGGTTACCTGCATAAAGGCTGACGTGGCTTCGGGCAAGGTTGATTTTGCAATAGTTGATGATAAGAAATAAAAATTAAGCGTTACCAAAATAAATTGGTAACGCTTTTGTTTTATAAATAATAAGGATTAGGCTTGAAGAGCAGAATGAGCGTGTCAATAATCCAGCCGAAACCGAAAAGACCTCCGGTAAACAGGTAAAGGATACCCATGCCAATCTTGCCCTCATAAAACTTATGTATTCCGAAATATCCCAAGCAAAGGCAGAGGAAAAACGCAAGCCATTTGTTTTTCGGGATACCATGTCCGCCGGCTATATTGGTATTAACATTATTGTTGCTATTGTTAATTATAACCGGTGCAACAGCCATTCCTGCCTGACGAAGCTCCTCAACCTGCCTGCCGCACAGTGTGCATACAACAGCATCTTCCGGAATTTTTCCGCCGCAGTGCTTGCAGAATTTTGTTCTGCCCTGAGGCTCGGCCTGCTGATAGACCTGTCCCTGATAAGTCTGCTGCTGATACTGGGGCTGCTGGTAAGCGGAATTCTGCTGATAAGGAGCAGGATTCTGGAACTGTGGAGCGGTTTTATAATCGTTCATGAATGACCCCTGCGGCTGGGACTGATAGCCGAACGACTGAGAATTTGCAGCCTGACGGTTAGGATAGATTTCCCCATCATCATTCATTTCTCTTTGGGGATATATTTCTTTATCGTCATACATAAAAAAGCCTCCGTTTTGACGTTTTGCGTCATTATAATTAAAAACTAATATACTTTCACATACTACATTTTATTGTAGCACGAGGGTATTTATTTGTCAACTACATAATGGTTAAAATTAAAAAAACGCCTTTATGGCAGCAATAGACACTTTGCATCATTACTGCCATAAAGGCGGCTTAAAAATTATATATTCTGAATATCAACTGACATACCAAGAGCGGCGCAGGCCTTTGCAAGAGCATCGGCGTCCTTTTCCGAAAGTTTTTCTTTTCTTGCGGCAACGGTGTACCTTTTAATTTCTTTTGTGAAGCCGTTCAGGCATTTTGCCTTTATAATTGACGGGTAGTCCTTGCTGCACCTGTTCATGTCGGTATTGGTCAAAATGCCGTCAACCTTTCCTCTCCATGAATACTGCCATATGCCATAGCTTTTGCAGTAGGTGGGCTTAACATCCTCCACTCTTGCTGTCCATGCGGCAAATCTGTCTGTAATCTCTGGCGGAAGGTTGGAAAAGAAAAAGCTGTCATAGCTGTAAACTCCGGCAAAATAGCCCGCTTTTTCAAGCCTTGTGCAAAAAGCCTCTACTATTTCTGCACAGACAGCCTTGCTTAGAACGGCGTGGGTTTTATGCTCAATGTCAAAGAAAAGGGGATATTCGAACTGCTTCCCCTTGACGATTTCAAGCATAAAATCGGCCTCCTGTTCAGCCGCTTCGGCAGTAACAGCATAGCTGAAATGATATGCGCCAACGTCAATGCCATTTTCCTTACAGCCTCTGTAATACTCCTCAAACTTGCTGTCATACTGGTCAGGGTGCTTAACACCATAGCCGGTACGGAGAACAGCAAACTCTATTCCTGCATTTTTAACCTTTTTAAAGTCGATATTGCCGTTATGGCTGCTGATATCGATTCCCAGTTTGTAGTTCATAAAATCACACCTTTCTTAAGACTTATCCTGCCTGTCTTTTAGCTGCTCCAGAACAGAAAGAATTTTTTTCGGAACAGGAACGCCCATACTGCCTGCATTTTCAAGAATAGAAATGCTTTCGTTTGCAATATAAAACATTACAGTAATGCTTCGCAGAACGTGGCTTTCGCCGATAACCTGCACATCGACAATGTTTGCAATAATAATTATTACAAAAATGAGCAGCTTTTTTGCAATTCCTTTTGCTCCGATTTGTGATGAAAGCTCTTTTCTTGATACCGCCGCAAGAACTCCAGTAAGATAATCCAGAACTATAAATGTCACAAGCGCCCACATAAGTCCGTCAAATTTTCCAAGAAGAAAGCCTCCGAGAACGACAAGCCATGCAGCTAAAAATTTCATCTTATCCATCATATTATGCACCTCTTTATAAAATGTTCCCTCTCAATTTCAGCAAAAAAATAAAAAAAGTTGCACTAAACAATGCAACTAAAAAAATATTGTTGACAAAAGTTTTGAAATATAGTATAATGTATTTTGCCGGTTGAATAGGAAGCCGGTTTAAATTATGCGCTGCTAGCTCAGTTGGATAGAGTGACTGGCTACGAACCAGTAGGTCAGGGGTTCAAGTCCCTTGCAGCGCGCCAAAGCAAGCCGTTTGATTAAGTTCAAACGGCTTGTTTTTTGCTTGAAAACAGGATGGGCATTAATCCCAAATAAAAACATTTTTCGGAAGGTGATATTTTTAATGTTATCTTCAGATGCAAACTCATATTGACAATATCAATTTGAGCCTAAATACTGAAAAACAAATCCGTCTGCTACAAATAACAGACGGATAGATTTATATTAAGCCATAAACAATTTAATATCCGAATCAACATCACCAATTCCGGCAATGCCGAACTTTTCAACAAGAACCTTAGCAACGTTAGGAGAGAGGAATCCCGGAAGAGTAGGACCAAGATGAATATTTTTTACTCCGAGATAGAGCAGAGCCAAAAGCACAATTACTGCCTTCTGTTCATACCATGCAATATTGTAGGCAATAGGAAGCTTGTTTACATCGTCAAGTCCAAACACTTCTTTAAGCTTAAGTGCGATTACAGCCAGCGAATAGGAATCGTTGCACTGTCCAGCATCAAGAACTCTTGGGATACCACCGATGTCGCCAAGATTAAGCTTGTTATAACGGTATTTTGCACAGCCTGCTGTAAGAATAACAGTATCCTTTGGCAGCTTCTCTGCAAATTCTGTATAGTAGGCTCTTGACTTCATGCGTCCGTCACAGCCTGCCATAACAAAGAACTTTTTGATAGCTCCAGATTTTACAGCCTCAACAACCTTGTCCGCAAGAGCAAATACCTGATTGTGTGCAAATCCTCCAACAATGCTTCCTGTTTCAATTTCCTGCGGGGACGGCAATGTTTTGGCAAGCTTAATAATTTCGGAGAAATCCTTTTTGCCGTTTTCATCCGCCTCAATATGCCTGCATCCGGGATAACCGCAAGAGCCTGTTGTAAATATTCTGCTTCTTACCTCTTCGCTTTTAGGCGGAACAATACAGTTTGTCGTGAAGAGGATAGGTCCCTTGAAGGTTTCAAATTCCTCAAGCTGTTTCCACCATGAGTTTCCGTAGTTTCCGACAAAGTTGTCATACTTTTTAAATGCAGGATAGTAATGAGCAGGGAGCATTTCACTGTGGGTATATACGTCAACGCCTGTCCCCTTAGTTTGTTCAAGAAGCTGTTCAAGGTCAGTAAGGTCATGCCCTGAAATAAGGATTGCAGGATTTTTTCTTACTCCAATATTAACAGTAGTTATTTCAGGGTTTCCATATTTCGATGTATTAGCATCATCAAGAAGAGCCATAGCCTTTACACCGTATTCACCTGTTTTAAGCGTCAGTGCAACAAGGTCGTCAGCGGAGAGAGAATCATCAAGAGTTGCAGCAAGAGCTTCATAGATAAATTTGTTGATTTCTATATTTTCTTTTCCGATATTTGTTGCGTGCTCAGTATATGCAGCCATACCCTTTACGCCATATGTTATCATTTCACGCAAGGAACGGATATCCTCATTTTCGGTTGAAAGAACACCGATTGAATTTGCTTTTTCAAGCATAGCTTCCTTTGTATCAACAGTAAACACGGCAGCGTCATGCAGAGCTTCAATAGCAGCAGATTTTTTCAGGTCATCTCTGATAGAGAGCATTTTCTTAATCTGATTTACAATATACTCATCATTGAAGTTTGCGTTTGTAATTGTCATAAAAAGGCTGTTTAAAACCTGATAGTTTGTGTTGCCGAGCTTAGCCACATCAAGCTTGCTCTTGACAACAATCTGTGAAATGCCCTTTAGAGTGTAAATAAGAAGGTCCTGAAGCTTTGCAACATCCTCGTTTTTTCCGCATACACCCTTTACTGTACAGCCCTTACCTCCGGCTGTTTCCTGACACTGATAACAAAACATACTCATTTCTTTTTCCTCCTTAGTTTTTTGGCGCTGGTGATTTAACTACGATTAACTCAAGAGTTTTTTCACCATTGTTTTTTGCGTTCATTTCAATTCCCTGCGGAATTTTAAGCACTGTTCGTTCGGGATAAATATTAAATTCAGAGCCGGCAAGCGATATTGACAATTCACCGGACACTACGGTCATATAAACATTTGCATTGGTAGTATGGACGGGAAGCCCCTCTCCCTTTGGCAGCACCATATGCATATAGTGGAGATTGTCGTCCTTGATAACAGGCTCAATAACCTTTTGAGAATTGTCGCTAAATTTGTATATTTTTTCAGTCATTTCTGTTCCCCCTATTCTATAATATTACCGCTTGTGCTTATAGTAACAACCTGCCAAGGAATGAACTTTCCGCTGTTCTGCAATGCTCTTTTTACAGCATTTTCAATACCTCCGCAGCACGGGACCTCCATACGAACAACAGTAACACTTTTTATGTCATTATTCTGAATGATAGCCTGCAATTTTTCGGTGTAGTCACCCTCGTCAAGCTTAGGGCAGCCTATTAAGGTTACCTTGTTTCTTATAAATTTATTATGGAAATCACCGTACGCATAAGCAGTACAGTCAGCGGCTATAAGCAGGTTTGCTCCATTGAAATACGGTGCATTTACCGGAACAAGCTTAATCTGAACAGGCCATTGTGAAAGTTGACTTTCAGCCGCAGCAGTATTTACTGCAGTTTGTTTTCCCTGACGGCTAATCGTTTTGGACTGTGTTCCCGGACAGCCGCAGGGGAGTTTTTCGCCTTGCTTGTTCATCTGATTAGCCTTAACAGCCGCCTCATTATATTCAGCAGCCTCACGCTCTTCAAAAGAAATTGCCCCAGTCGGACAGCTTGGGAGGCAGTCGCCTAAACCGTCGCAGTAATCGTCACGAAGAAGCTTTGCTTTCCCGTCAACCATTCCGATTGCACCCTCATGGCAGGCTTCGGCACAAAGACCACAGCCATTGCATTTTTCGTCATCGATTTTTATTATTTTCCTTATCATATATTTTATCCTTTCAAATTTATTTTTGTGTTGTATTTACCTTGTGATTGTATTATAATATAATAGCAATAATAAGTCTGTTGTATTTACAACAAAAGTGAGAAATTTTATGGAAAAATATTTGGATATATTAAAAAAAGTGCCTTTATTTAAAGATATTGAAGCAAACGATATCAATTCTCTTTTAACGTGCTTGTCGGCAAAGACAAAATACTTTAAGGCAAATGAAACGGTTTTTCTTGCGGGCAGCAAAGCAGAATTCGTAGGAATAGTTCTTTCCGGACAGGTGCAGGTTGTGAAAGAGGATTTTTACGGGAACCGAAACATAATTGCGTCTGTTGAAAAGGGCCAGCTTTTCGGCGAGGCTTTTGCTTGCGCTGATTTAAAAATACTTCCTGTAAGCGTTTTTGCGTCAGAAAACAGCGAAATTATGCTGATTGATTACCGAAAAATTATTACAACCTGTCCGCATAACTGCTCCTTTCACAGCAAGCTTATTTATAATATGCTTAGAATTGTTGCAAATAAAAATATTATGCTCAGCCAGAAAATCGAATTTGTTTCAAAAAGGACAACAAAAGAAAAGCTCCTTGCTTATTTGTCCTCTGAGGCAAAAAAAGCAGGGAGCAATTCGTTCAGTATTCCTTTTAACAGGCAAGAGCTTGCCGATTTCCTTTTCGTTGACCGAAGCGCCATGTCGGCAGAACTGTGCAAATTACGTGACAGCGGTGTTATTGAATTTAATAAAAACAAGTTTTTGCTTAAGTATTAATTAAGTCTGCCGAATAATTTAAAAATGCCGTTTTGCCCGTTGACGGTGTGGTATCTCGGAACCAAAACAAAAAAGGGAACTGCCAGTTAAGGAGCGTACCATAAAGAAGTATTTATGGTACCGAGCCGCAAACTTTGGATACTTCGTAAAGAAAATTACGAAATGCCAAAGACAGCTCGCCTTAAAGCAGTTCCCTTTTAATTTATAAATTTAGCCTTTGCGCTTTGTGTTTTTTCTTTTCCCCTCAATATTCCTTTTTAAATCACACATACGCTCCTCAGAGCTTTGCTTGAACTTGTTAAGCATATCCTCGAAAGCTGCTTCGGGGGAAACAGAAGCTTTGTCCTGATAGCCGCCGTTTTTGTTGTTATCGAACCGGCGGTTGGTATTTCCGCCGTTATTATTTCTGCTGTTGTTAAAATTCTTTTTCTGCTGAGGCGGAGGATTATCCGCAGCCTTTTTAATAGAAAGAGATATTTTACCGTCGTCGCCTATTGCAAGCACCTTAACCTTGACCTGCTGCCCATCGGTAAGGTGGTCTTTAATCTCGCTGACAAACGTATTGGCAACCTCACTGATATGTACCATCCCGGTTGTGCCTGGTTCAATCTCCACAAATGCTCCAAACTTAGTAATACCGGTAACTTTTCCCTCGTAAATTTTTCCTACATCCAGCTGCATATAAAATTTATTAACCCTCTCTTATAAAATTTATATTATCCCGCAAAAAAAGCGGAACAGTATCCGTTAATTGTTTCGTGCGGTATCGTAAAAGCGGCGCTCAGTGGGATAGGCGTACCCAAGAACCTCCATAGCGATTCGCTCCATGTACTTTTGCTCATCCTCTTCGTTGAGAATGCTTTGATACTGATCATTTACAGCTTCAAGCTCCTGAGCCTTGCTTTCAAGCCTATCAAGTTCCTTTTGCTTTTCGGCGATTTCATACTGGGTAAAAACAATCGAACAGATGCAGTACAAAACAAAAGCAAGCCCCGATACCTTACCGATAAAACCGATGAGAGGATTACTTTTTTTCTTTTTCAATGAAGAAAGCTGTTTTTGAGCCTTTTTATTTTTCCGTGCCTTAACGGAATAAGCTTCATTCACTTTTAGTCATCCTTTCGATATCTTTACGGCATCAAATACTTTTAATCCAGCTTAGCTTTTTTATTATACAACACATTAGCAGGTTTTTTCAAGAGGTTTAATACATTTAATGAAAATTTTATATCATTTTTATGACTTCGCACAAAAACAGCAGATTCTTTTTGGTATATAAAGCGCATGATTTTTACTATAGGTGAAATTGTATATGAGTATACAAAATGTATAAACTCAGAAACGTATCCATACACCTTTTTAATTACTCCAAGCACGACATTTCCAATAGTAAGCAGATAAAGGATAAAGCCCAGCAGAGAGCCGATGAAGAAGAAAAATCTTACCTGGCCTCTTCCGTACTGAACCGAATACACAAATATGGTAAAGCCGTAAATAAGCCAGAAAATTATGTCCGAAAGGGCAGTAAGCCCGCTCTTTTTTGCAGGCGGAAAAACTACCCTCATTGCTCTAAAAACGTCAAAAAGGATCCCCAGACCGGCTCCAACCAGCACTGCCAGAAGAAAGAGCATTACCTGATCCGATATATCAAAAAAGGTTTCGATATCCAAAAAATCACCGCCGATGCAATGTTATCTGAAAAGCTTGCCGAAAAACGAAAGCGGAGAACGCCTGTCCTTATCACCGTAAACAATGGACCATATATCGCCCTCAATATTCATTTCTCCCGTATCAACGGAAAGATCGTTTACGTGCAGATCCTTGCCTGAAATGGTCAGCTCACCCAGCTGTGTGTAAAGCAGTACGGTATTTTCATCAAAATGGTCAACGTCTGTTACTCCGGACAGCGATATTTTCTTTCTGCCCTCCATAATAAGATTATGCACCACATTCTGGGATTTGGCTTTCATGTTAACATCATTCATTTACAACACTCCTTTTTATACTGATATGCTGACATAAGGGGAAAAATTCCCTGTGGCAAAAATAATATTTTTGGCTTGCTGCTAAGCATTGTCTATATTAAACAAACTGTGAAGAATGATAAAAAATTAACTTGATTTATCGGGCATTGTGTTGTATAATATTCTTGTATGTGTTGGGCATGGAAAGCGGGTTCTGTGACTCAGCATAGATTCTGAAAGGAGTTTGTAAGAATGAATTATTCTCATGAAGTCGAGAGAATGTGTCCTCTCGCAAAAGGCCCTAAGCATGGTCCTGCTCCAATCCCAGAGGAGGGCGCTTGGGTAAAGGCATATGAAATCAAGGACATTTCCGGTCTTACTCACGGTATCGGTTGGTGCGCACCTCAGCAGGGATGCTGTAAGCTTACACTTAATGTTAAAAACGGAATTATTGAAGAAGCTCTCGTTGAAACACTCGGATGTTCCGGCATGACTCATTCAGCTGCTATGGCTGGTGAAATCCTTACAGGCAAAACAATTCTTGAAGCTTTAAATACCGACCTTGTTTGTGACGCTATCAACGTTGCTATGAGAGAGCTTTTCCTCCAGATTGTTTACGGAAGATCTCAGACAGCTTTCTCTGAGGGCGGACTTCCTATCGGTGCTGGTCTTGAGGACCTCGGCAAGGGACTTCGTTCACAGGTTGGAACGGTTTTCTCAACCAGCTTAAAGGGAGTTCGTTACCTTGAGCTTGCTGAGGGCTATATTCTCAAGGTTGCTGTTGACGAGGACAACCAGGCTTGCGGCTATCAGTTCGTAAGAATCGGCAAAATGCTTGAGGATATCCGTCACGGAGTTGATCCTAAAACAGCTTATGAAAAGAATATCGGTACTTACGGCCGTTTCTCCAAGGAAGACGGCGCTGTTAAGTATATAGATCCTAGAGAAGAATAAGAAAGGCAGGTAATTAATAATGGCTAAATTTGAAGGTCAGGAAAGAAGAATGCCTAAAATCGAGGCTTGCCTTGCTGAGTACGGCTTTAAAACACTTGACGAAGCTTCCGAGTTTTGTTTGTCAAAGGGCATAGACTGCGAAAAAATTATCAAGGGCATTCAGCCTATCGCATTTGAGAACGCTGTATGGGCTTATACTCTTGGAACTGCTATTGCGCTTAAAAAGGGCATCACAAAGGCTGCTGACGCTGCTGAGGCAATCGGTATCGGTCTTCAGGCTTTCTGTATTCCGGGTTCAGTTGCAGAACAGCGTGCAGTAGGTCTTGGTCACGGCAACCTCGGCGCTATGCTGTTAAGAGAAGAAACCGACTGCTTCTGCTTCCTTGCAGGACATGAATCCTTTGCAGCAGCAGAGGGTGCAATCGGTATTGCAAAAACAGCTAACAAGGCAAGAAAAAAACCATTGAGAGTTATTCTTAACGGTCTTGGCAAGGACGCTGCAATGATTATTTCAAGAATAAACGGCTTCACATATGTTGAAACCGATTATGACTTTGCTACCGGTGAGCTTAAAATAGTAAGGGAAAAGGCTTATTCAAACGGCGAAAGAGCAAAGGTTAAATGCTATGGAGCGAACGATGTTCTTGAGGGCGTTGCAATCATGAAGCACGAAAAGGCTGACGTTTCCATCACAGGAAACTCAACAAACCCAACACGTTTCCAGCACCTTGTTGCAGGAACATACAAGAAGTGGGCTGTTGAAAACGGCAAGAAGTATTTCTCTGTTGCTTCCGGCGGAGGAACAGGACGTACACTTCATCCTGACAACATGGCTGCAGGACCTGCTTCATACGGTCTGACAGACTCAATGGGAAGAATGCACGGCGACGCTCAGTTCGCAGGTTCATCATCAGTTCCGGCCCACGTTGAAATGATGGGACTTATCGGCGCAGGAAACAACCCAATGGTTGGTATGACTGTTGCCTGTGCGGTTGCCGTTGAAGAGGCAAGCAAATAAATTTTCTAAAAACAATTTACAATTGTGATAAAAACGCTTTTGTCATTTTGAAGGGAATTCATATGACGAAAGCGTTTTTTGTTTCAGAAGGGCAGCAGTAAGATAATTGCTTTAAAAAGCCTTGACGAGGCTTCACAGTCTTACAATGTGCTCGTTTGTTAACAGACAGACATAGCTAGCCATAAATTCTGGTTCAGCTACAGGGATTTTATTACCTTTACAGCTTTCCCTATAACAGCCATTTCAGACGAGGAGTTATAGTACTCTATCAGATAATTATCGTTAGAGGGAGTTAATTTTATAATTTCGCCCTGTTTGAACACCTTTCTTAAAAGAGTGCGTTCATTTATTTTGACCAGTGCAATATCACCTAAATTTGCAAAGCCTTGAGGCCGGATTATTACATAATCACCCTTATCTATTCCAGACAGCCGCATACTGTCGTCCTGAGCGATTACGGCATAATCACCTTCGTTAATGTCGTTGCCAAGCTCGTCGTCAAAGCGGCTGTTTTCATTTTGCTGATGATAATCGTTCAGATAACCGCTTACAACAGGGATAAACTTGTTTGAGCATTTGATTGCATCTTGCTTAATTGTAGGCTGTCCCAATTTCAGCACTGCAGCAGCTATTTCTTTATGCACGATGTCCGCGTTGGAATACAGGTGCATAAAGCTGACGTTTTCCCGATTGTTATCATCAGCTTCTCTTTCGAGTAAAAAGTCGGTAGTAACATTATACAAATCAGCCAATTTGCAAAGTATATCCAAGCTTACTGCATTTGTGCCGTTTTCGTACCTTGAATATGTTGCTCTCTGAACATGAAGATAATCCGCAACATCTTTTTGTGTAAGGTTATTTGCTTTCCTTAACTGACAGATTATTTTTTTTAGCATATATCCTCCCCTAGCAACATGAAAGCATGAGCAATTTATACAAGAAAAATAATAGTATTAATAGTGCAGCAGTGCAGTTAACAATACAATAAATAAGATGTATATTTATTCCCTAAATTATAATTATACCATAGCAAAATGATAAAAAAAGGAGGTTATGTCGAAAAAACTATTGACAACGATACTATTTGTTACTATAATTAGTATTAATGATACGTATTGTAACTTTTTGTGTTATAATGTTACTTTAGTTGTAACTAGGTGCAACTCAATGGAACTATGGATTTTTTTTGTTGGTGCAGTTAAAGGTTTTTGATTGTATGGTTTTTGGGAATATTGCTTAATCAGCAGTTTCTGAGATAAAATTTATATTGGGGGTTAATATCATGGGATTCCTGAAAAACATTAAGATTTCAAGAAAGTTAACGGTAGGATTTCTTACTGTAGCATTTTTTGCCGCAGTAATAGGATGTGTTGGTATTATTGGAATGCTTACAATAAGTAAAGATGATACTGCACTTTATGAAGAACAGACAAAGCCCCTTGAGGATATGTTTGATGTAGTTATCAGCATATACAATATCAGAACCAATGTAAGAGATGCCCTTATTTATGCCGGCAATGCCGAAAAAATTGAAGAGCTGGAAAAGCAGACTGAAGAGCTGTCAGAGAAGTTTAACAGTGCAGCTGCTGCCTATGAACTTACTATAAATAATTCTGATTCAAAAAAATTGTTTAACGAAGCTGTTGATATTTATAATAACACCTTTACTCCGGCTTATAAACAGGTTTTTGAGCTTACTAAGAATGGTGATACAGCTGAAGCAAGCAAAGTTATTGAAGGGGTGGCAACCGATGTTAAAACCATGTTCAATAACCTTGATATATGCGTAACAAATAGGATGGATAGTGCAAAGAAAACAAGTGACCATAACACAGCGACGGCAAATACTTTAACAGCTGTTCTTGTTGCAATCACCTTGCTTGGCATTACAATTGCACTTATACTTGGGTTTTATATTTCAAATATAATCAGCAGGCCGCTAAATGAAATTGTTTCTGCTGCTGAAAAAATTTCTCTTGGATATACGGATGTAAATGTAGACATCGCAAATAAGGATGAAACAGGAGTTCTTGCACGGTCATTTAACAATATGATTGCGGGAATAAAAAAGCAAGCCGAAATTGCCGATATAATAAGCCATGCAGACTTTACAGTAGAGGTTACGCCGCGTTCGGAGGGCGATACTCTCGGGAAATCACTTAAAAGAATTGCTGAGGCTCTGAATAAAGATTTTATGGAAATAAAGGACTCTGCCGAACAGATTTCAACAGGCTCGAATCAAGTATCCGACGGCGCACAGACGCTTTCTCAGGGTGCTACTGAGCAGGCAAGCTCCGTAGAAGAGCTTTCCGCTTCAATAAATCAGATTGCGGTTCAGGTAAAGGAAAATTCGGATAATGTCAATATAGCAGCACGATATGTTGAACAGGCCGGAGAGGGTATTGCTGAGAGCAACGAACAGATGAAGGAAATGCTCGCTGCAATGTCAAATATAAATGAATCCTCTGCTGAAATTTCTAAAATAATAAAAATTATTGATGACATTGCATTCCAGACAAATATTCTTTCGCTTAATGCTGCAGTTGAAGCGGCACGTGCAGGTGCTGCCGGAAAAGGCTTTGCTGTTGTTGCTGACGAGGTAAGGAACCTTGCTTCAAAGAGTGCGGATGCTGTTAAGCAGACAACGGAATTTATAGAAAAATCTGTATCTCATGTTCAGAAAGGCTCACAGCTAGCCGAAAAGACTGCACAGGCACTTGCTGATGTTGCAGTCAAGGCGCAGATGGTTACCGAATCAATTGAGAAAATATCAAAAGCTTCGGCTGAACAGGCGGACGCAATAGCACAGATTAATGTGGGAGTTGAACAAATTTCAGCAGTTGTTCAGAACAATTCCGCAACAGCTGAGGAAAGCGCTGCCGCAAGTGAAGAGCTTTCGGGACAGGCTTCCGTTCTTAAGCAAATGGTTTCAAGGATGAAGCTTAAAAATGTGAATACTGCAGGAGCAGCGCCAGCAAAACAAATATCTATTTAATATGCCCGTTACTTCTCTCTATATATTATAAAAGCTATGTGTCTGTAATAATCTTGCAGGCACATAGCTTTTATGTTAGTGCTTTTAATAAAAACAAACCAAATCTTAACATCAATATGCTTATGGAAAAAGAGCTGAATTTGTGATGCAATACTCATTCAGCTCTTTTTTTTACTGAGCAGCAAAGATTAAGATATTACTCCGCTTTACGTGCAATGCGTTTTACAAGCTTAACTAGCTCATACCAAAGCACTGACACTGCAGCAAGCCCTAATACAACTAATAATTGCCTGCCTGACAGAGGTGCCAGCTTCAGCAGTCCGGATATCGGAGTGTACAGAATAGCCGCAAGCAAGGCTATTGTTCCGAGATTGACCGCCCACATTACCCAGTCTTTTGCCAGACGCATTGCCGAAACGAATGCAAAATCGTGGTCGGAGCTATTTGCCTGAACAAGGAACAGGTTTGCAAGCATAATAACAGCAAGACCCATTGCGCGTGCTGTCGGAGCATTATCAGGATTTCCGGCAAGCGTTACAAAATATGAACCGAATGATGCTGCAAAAACGGTCAGTCCCTGTATAATGCTTTTGGCAAAAAGCTTTCCAGTAAGCAGCTTTTCTTTCGGATTTCGGGGCTTTCGTTCCATAATGTCCGTTTCGGCAGGCTGACGTTCAAGTACAATTGAACATGTCGGGTCAATCAGCACTTCAAGCAAAACAACATGAAGTGGAAGCAGGAGCAGTGCTGTAGGGGCAATGCCAAGGAAAGGTGCAAGAAGCGAAGCAAATGCAATAGGAATATGAATGGTGAAAACATAGCCTACTGCTTTACGGATATTGTCGTAAATTCGTCTTCCGTCATGAACGGTTTCCACAATGGTTGTAAAGTTATCGTCCATAAGGATAAGGTCTGCCGCCTCTCGTGAAACCTCACTGCCGCGCTTGCCCATCGCAATGCCGATATCGGCGTATTTAAGGGCAGGTGCGTCGTTAACTCCGTCACCGGTCATAGCAACTATTTCTCCGTTTTCCTTAAACGCCTTTACAATACGCATTTTATGCTCAGGCACAACTCTTGAAAATATTGAAACGTTCTTTACTGCTTCACGAAGCTGGTCATCGCTCATATTGTTGAGCATATCGCCTGTGATAATATTTTCACAGCCGAGAATACCTATTTTTTTAGCAATTGCAGAGGCAGTAACTCCGTTGTCGCCTGTTATCATTACAACACGTATTCCTGCACGATTACATACAGCAATATCGTTTTTAACGCTCTCTCTCGGCGGATCGGCAAGACCGACAAGCCCAAGCAGTGTCAGACGGCAATCGGCAATTGACGGAGGAATATTCGAGATATCCTTTGGATTTGAGTAAGCTATTGCTATAACACGAAGTCCCTCTGAGGACAGTGCGTTAATCTGTTCTTCGGCAGCTCTTCGTTCTTCGTCGGAAAGGTCACAGATTGAAAGAATACGTTCGGGACTGCCCTTTGCGGCAATAATAAGCTCACCGTTTCTGCGCCAAATATGCCCCATCATTTTAAGCTCGTTTGTAAAAGCATATTCGCTTACAAATTCATTGCTAAAAAGGCTTTCCTTTGTAATGCCGTTCTGTTCGCAGTAT
>ENA-UOYA01003305-UOYA01003305.1-activated-sludge-metagenome-genome-assembly--contig:-NODE-3305-length-14504-cov-9.140563_pt1 | contig 14504 bp, 11 predicted proteins | sample MGYA00238163_ERZ764804 | MGnify/ENA primary metagenome ERZ764804 (study PRJEB28919, sample SAMN05720223) | activated sludge metagenome | isolation source: Anaerobic digester | place: Hong Kong...
GACAAGCTGGACAGAAAGCCATACAGTTACGAAGTAGACAACATGATAAGATTCAGCAACTCGATACTTAAGGGCAAAAAGGGAGAAGATATTGATTTCAGCAGTATAGTTAAAAACGTATTTGATGTTTTTGCATACGATCTCAGCAAGGATATAAGAGAATTTTCTAAAATAAAGTTTATGGGTGCCTGCGACAGCATAATATTTGCCGGCGGCGGAAGCAAGATACTTTTCGATTACCTCAGCAAGTATCTCAGCAACGATTATATTTGTGTGAAGAGCAACATCGGAGAGTATGACAATGTGGTAGGAAGCATGTATTACAGGATGTACAGGGATGTAAGGTCAAATATTGAAGGGTAGGTGCCGGCTTTTTGATTATTAAACTGTTGGAACAGCCAATTGTTGCAATTCATGAGGCGGAAATCACAGGTACGGTTGATGGAGTGATAATCAAAGGAAGCAAGGTCAACTGCATATATCATGGCAATATGGAAGATCATTATGTCATTCCGATTGAAAGAGCAATTATCGGCAGCGATGCCGTCATGATTCCGGATGTATCAGTCATGGCAATGGCTTCAAAGAATGTAAGGCCTCTAAGGTCGATGATAAATGTGTACAATCTCAAGGGAAAGCGTCTGGGATATCTGCAGGGAATTGAGGTAGACGAACAATTTATTGCCCGTTACATATACACAGAGGAATGCAGGATTGAAATGTCGAAGGCAGTCAGCTATGACAGGGTCTTCATCGTAGATGCAGAAGAAGCGGATCTTGAGGCAATTGAAGAACAAGACACTCTGAAGGATACTGGAAATGTAGAGGCTGAGGCTGCCGGAGCTTCCGGAGAAAACTCAGCAGAAGATACAGAAGTACTAGTATCGATGGAGATAGGGCCGGAAATCAAATGGGAGGCTGAGGATTTCAAGCCGGAGGAGAAGAGTGCCGAAAGCTCTGAACTAAGCCTGGTAAAACCCGTAAACCATGAAGAGGAAAAGAAAGAGATTCCCTATGTAGAGGCCAAATATGCATACCTGTGCGGCAAGCAGCTTCTTGAGGACATTGATATTGATGATACCTTCTACAATAAAGGAACAATAATCGATGCTGACCTGATAAAACATGCAATCAGCAGCAATGCAATCGTAAAAGTAATAGTAAACGCAGAGGATTAGGGAGAAGGCGAGAAATCGCCTTCTTTAATTTATAATGCAATCCGAAGCAAGCGTTTAGAACCTTAAGGCCTGATTGTAGAAAGGAATTCTGGTTAACCAATGTACCACTTTATGGGATTAATATCTGATGGAAGTGTTGGAGTGGGATAATAAGGTGTAGGATAATTAATTAATACAATCAATATGTTTGGAAGTCTGAAAATACACAGCGAAAGCGCCATTTTTAGACTTTTTATTCTATAATATACAATTTTTAGTATTACATTGATATACAGTAATGGAAAGTATATAATTAAAAGTAAATATGAGGAGAAAAGTCTATATGGAATATTATGCACATACAGAAGATAAAAGAGGAATATGGGAACCTGTAATAAAACACTTGAATGAAGTTGCACAGCTCTCTAAAGTGTTTTCTTCAGCTTGGAATGCAGAAATTGAAGGAGAAACAGTGGGGTTGATGCATGATTTGGGCAAATATAGTGAATTATTTCAAAAAGTATTAAAAAGAGAAGAATATCATGTGGATCATGCAACTCCCGGAGCATTGGCTGCACTAAAAAAGTATAAAGAAAACGGAATGGCAGTTGCAATGGCTATTCAGGGACACCATGATGGATTGCAACGGGGAAATCATAGGGACTTTCAGACAAGCGTTCAAATGAGGACTGAAGTTTCGAAACTAGGTAAGAAATATTCTTGTAGAAATGATAGCCAGTTATTAGATCGATTCTATGCTGATGGCGGCTCTTTGATTGAAAGTTTTAAAAGTGATTTTCCTGAGGAGTATATAAATAAACGGTATATTTCAGCAATGTTATATGTAAGAATGTTATTTTCTGCTTTAGTAGACGCAGATTTTCTAGCAACAGAGGCTCATTTTAGTCGTATAGGTGAGAATCTAATATTTCGAAAGCAAGGTGTCAGTTTGAACCCTCGGATTGCACTTGACAAACTTTTTGATTATAAAAACTATTTAGAGAAAAATTCTAATGCAAATATTAGTATCAATACACTTCGTAATGAACTTTTCAATTCCTGTATAAGTGCAGGTGGAAATGCCAAAGGCTTATATACACTAACAGCACCTACAGGGTCAGGGAAAACGCTTGCAATGCTGGCATTTGCGTTAAAACATGCACTAACACATAAACTAAGAAGAATTATTATTGTACTTCCTTTTCTCAATATAATAGAACAATCTGCTAAAGTATATAATGATATATTAGGCAGTTTATCTGATGGAGATTTCGTACTTGAAGATCATAGTCTTGTTGAATGGCCAGAAGGCGAGCAAATGAGACTTCTAGCAGAAAACTGGGATGCTCCAGTTGTTGTAACAACTACAGTCAGATTTTTCGAAAGTCTTTTTTCCAATCGCCCTTCAGCATGTAGAAGACTTCATAATATCTCGAAATCGGTAATAATGTTTGATGAAGCCCAGACAATACCTCCGAGTTTAGTCATTCCAACTCTTTCAGCTTTATCAGAGATTTGTTGGAGATATGGAAGCACGGTTGTTTTTTCTACAGCTACACAGCCTGCTTATGAATTCTTTGACGATAACGTTAGGAAATATTCTATAAAAGGCTGGAAACCAAGTGAAATAGTAACTGATAGACTAAACCTATTTGGAAAGTCAAAGAGGGTAGAGGTTAATTGGAAAAAAGAAAGATATACATGGGACAAGCTTGCAGATGCAATTAATAAGGATACGCAATCTTTAACTATTGTAAATCTCAGAAGGCATGCAAAGGAACTCTATAAAAAGGTATATGAAGAAGCTAATTTGTATTTTGGTAAAGAAGCAAGCAACATTATTTTTCATTTGTCTACCGATATGTGCCCTACACATCGGCTTGATGTCTTGAATAAAGTAAAGCAAAGGCTCAAAGATGATATGCCCTGCTATCTTATTTCAACACAATGTGTAGAAGCAGGAGTTGATATTGATTTACCAGTCGTTTGGAGGGCTTTGGCTCCACTAGAGGCTATTATACAAGCAGCAGGGCGATGTAATAGAAATGGAAGAAAAAAAGCGGGCATAGTGCATATTTTTTTACCGGCGATTGAAGAAGAACTTTATCCTACAAATGACTATCATTATGGGGCTATTGTAGTAAAACAAATGCTCGAAGAAGGTGATATTGATTTTTATGATACAGATACCATAAGGAAATACTATCAAAGATATTTTGAAATAGCTCGTCTTAGTCAAAAGGAAGATAAACTCCAAAGGGCTATAACAGCTGTTGATTTTCCAGAGGTTGCACGATATTACCGGTGGATACCTCCTATTGCGACAAATGTATTAGTACCTTATCAGCCTGAGATTGAAGTATTTGAAACATTGTGCAAAGAAGCAAGGAAAGGAGATATTACAAGGGAATGGCTTAGCAAGGCAAGAAGATTATCTGTAGGAGTTATATTAAACAAGAATAGTAATATTTCAGACTACTTGGAAGAGGTAAGGGACAAAAGGGGAGATCCTACGGGGTGGTATATATTGGTGAATTCCAAAGCATATACAATTAACACTGGTATTGATATTTCTGAAGCAAAACCAGAAGAATTCTATGTAACGTAAGGAGGTGAGGAAGGATGAGAGATATTGTTATTGAAGCATGGGGTGACTTGGCATGTTTTACAAGACCAGAGTCAAAAGTTGAAAGATTTTCTTACCCTGTGATTACCCCTTCAGCTGCGCGGGGTTTACTTGACGCGATATATGCTAAACCGGTGGAATTTTGCTGGAGAATTGACAGGATCGAAGTACTAAATCCAATACGATTTATTTCTCTCAGGAGAAATGAAGTAAAAGAAAAAATCAGCGAAAATGTTGTACTAAAGGCGATTAAAGGAGGAGATGGGCCTCTTATTATTGCAGATGCAACAAAGGAAATGGTCGGAAATGATAAAGAAGGTAGAACTCAAAGGCAGACAATGGCATTAAAGGATGTACGATATAGAATATTTGCTCATATCGAACCGAGGCCGGAATTTGAAGCAAAACTAAAAGGATTTGAGGAACAAGCGCTGAGACGTATAGAAGGCGGAAAGTGCTTCTATCAGCCCTTTTTTGGCTGCAGTGAGTTTGTTGCATACTTTGAGCTATCTCAAATGCAGAAGCGACCTATTAGTGAAAGCATAGATATCGGATGGATGATATATGACGTTTTTGACTTGGATAAGGTAATAATTGACAAAGCTCAACCTTATATCAGCCTTTTCAGGGCAGAACTAACAGAAGGCGTTATGGAAATACCCGCTTGGAGAAGTGATGATGTAAAAAAACCTAATGCAAGGAGGTGATGATATGCTTAATGAACTTGCAAGTTATGCTAAGAAATATGAAATACCGACAATGCCAGGGTTTAAGGCAAAAAAGGCTCAATGGGTAATTCAACTAAGTGAAAAAGGAAAGTTTATTGATATATTGGAGGATGAGCGCACTTATGTGGTATGCCCACATCTTGAGCAGAATGAGCTTATTGCAGGCGGCATTTCTCGAAGCCATTTTCTGCTTGATACTTTGTCAATTGTATTGGATATTGATACTGACAGAAAGGGAAGATTAAAGCATGAATTTTTTATTAAGCTTTTAGATGAAGCTTCTGAATATGAACCGCTATTAAAGCATTGTGCAGACTTTCTGAGGGATGAGTTTTCACTTAACAGCGCAAGGCAAAGAGTAAAGACACTAAAAGCAAAAGCTACGAACTATGTAACCTTCCGTATTGGAAGTATTAATGTTGTGGATCTTGTAAGCTGGCATGATTGGTGGAATAATTTTAGATCTTCCATAAGAGAGAAGGAAAATAACCCACCTATGTTGTGCCTGCTTAGCGGCAATGTAGTTGAACCTGTATCGAACCATTTCAAAATAACTGGATTGACTTCAGTTGGGGGACAAGCCAGTGGTACTGTACTTATAGGGTTTGATAAAGATTCTTATACTTCCTATGGACTTACACAGTCATTGAATGCAGCATGTTCTGAAGAGTCTGCAGCATTATATAGAAATGCCCTTGACAATCTCATCGAGAAAGCACCTAGACCGTTGGCAGGTACTATGTTTTTGCATTGGTATAAAGAACCTATCGAGGATAAGGATGACATTTTATTATTTGAAGGAATTGATATGGATGAAATTGAGGAGACCAGTTCAAGGATAAGAGTTGAAAAATTATTAAGAGCAATACATGAAGGAGAAAGACCTGAACTGATTAGGAATAAATATTACATCCTCCAATTGTCTGCATCGGGTGGTCGTATCATGGTACGTGATTGGGTTTGCGGAGATTTTTCTGACCTTGTAACAAAGATAAACAAATGGTTTGATGACTTATCCATTATAAACCCAGACGGTAAAGGCTTAGCCGGAGATTTTAAACTATCTGCAGCCTTTTTACGAATGGTCGATTATAGACCAGGGGAGGAAATAAGAAAAACTTTTGCTCGTATTGATCATGAATTATCACCTATTTTCCCAAGAATGTGGCGCAGCATATTGGAAGGAAGTCCATTAATGTCCCTGATAGCAGATAAAGCATTGCATTATATAAAGTCAAAACTTTTTAATTCAGAAAATGATACAAATCTGGACCGGGTTGCCTGTGCACTTCTAAAAGCCTGGCTTATCCGGGAAGAGGAAAGGAGAGGAGGTAAGAGCAGTATGCAAACGGGGCTGAATGAAAATCATACATCTTCTGCTTATCATGCAGGAAGAATGATGGCAGTGCTCGGTGACTTGCAGCAATGTGCACTTGGTGATGTAGGATCAGGTGTTGTTCAGCGGTATTATGCTGCTGTAAGTGCAACTCCGGCACTTGTTCTTGGAAGGCTTATAAGAATGGCTCAATTTCATTTAAACAAGATTGAGAACAAGGGATTAGCAAATTGGTATGAAAAACTAATGGCTTCTATTGCAGAAAAGATGGGTGATAGCATACCGGCAACAATGACGTTGGAGGAGCAGGCACTATTTGCACTGGGATACTATCAGCAAAAAGCTGCCATGATGGCAGGAAAACAAAATACTAATACAAATTCCAATTCTTGAGAGGAGGATAATCATGTCAATTAAGAATCGTTATGAATTCCTTTATTTTGTTGAGTGTATTAATGGTAATCCAAACGGGGATCCTGATTCTGGTAATTTTCCGCGCATAGATCCTCAGGATATGCATGGACTTATTTCCGATGTGGCAGTTAAGAGGAGGATTAGGAATTATATACAAATATCAAAAGGAAATGTTTCACCCTATGGTATTGTTGTGCAGCAATCTACGAATATAAATAAGTTTATTGCCCAGGCACATGAACAAGCAAAGAATGATAGCAAAGCTGGTACGAAAGACAAGGTAGGAGCGGCAAGGAAATGGCTTTGCGAGAATTATTACGATGTAAGAACTTTTGGAGGTGTACTTTCAACAGGAGCAAATGCAGGTCAGGTTCGAGGACCTATTCAATTAGCTTTTCCGCGTTCTATCGATCCTGTAGTGCCTATGGATATTTCGATAACTAGAATGGCTGTTGCAAAGAATATAAAGGATGTAAATACTTTTGAACAATATGAAAAATGGGAAAGTGAGCAACCAGAGGATGAATTGCGCACTATGGGAAGGAAGCAGCTTATACCTTATGGCCTTTATGAAGGACGGGGATTTATTAGTGCAAATCTTTCTGAAGACACAGGTTTTTCGGAAGAAGATCTGATATTATTCTGGGAAGCCATTCTCAACATGTATGAGCATGACCATTCGGCCAGCAAGGGGCAAATGTCAACTTTACATCCTTTAATTATTTTCCGCCATGTAGGTACCGATTCGGATGAAGAGCAACGGGAAAGGCAGGCAAAATTGGGGTGCGCACCTGCACATAAACTTTTTGAATTGGTAAAGATTCGAAAAAAGCCTGAAGTATCAGTTGCAAGAAGTTATAAAGATTATGTATTGAAAGTTTCTATGAGTAAAGCACCTAAGGGTGTTGAAATTGGCTTTGCAATACCTGCATATAATGGAGTGAAAATTATATGGAACAATATACCTGAAGAATTGGATTGGGTGACAGCGGAATGAGTTATTCGGAAGAGGATTTAATTCCGATTTCATATCTTTCTCAATACTATTACTGTCATCGTCGCGCAGGCCTCTTGCTTTTAGAGGAACAGTGGAATGACAATGTCCATACAGCAGAAGGCTCAGTTATGCATGAGAGAGTGCATGCTGGGGGAGATGAATCAAGAGGCGACATAATTATAACAAGGAGCTTATATCTTCGTTCTTTTGAGCTCGGGCTCTCAGGTATTGCTGATGTTATAGAGTTTCACGCTTCTAGCGAAGGGTTTGAATTTCCTTGGATGAAAGGAAGATGGTGTGCATATCCTGTTGAATATAAACATGGTGAAAAAAGAGATGAACTTGAATACGAAGTGCAGCTCTGTGCACAAGCAATTTGTCTTGAAGAAATGGCTAATTGTAAAGTTCAATTTGGTTACATATATTACGGATCTGACCGGAGGCGCAAGAAAGTATTTCTGAATGACGATCTTAGAAGCAAGGTACAGAAAGGGGCAGAAAGCCTTCATATAATGATGAAGTCAAAAGTTACTCCCCATGAAATTAAAAGCCCAAAATGTAGAGAATGCTCTATGGTAGATATATGTTTGCCAGGGAAACTCAAAAGTACACGTAATTATCTGGATATGCTAATGCATCAAATATATGGAGATGATGATGTATGAAAAAACTCTTGAATGTGCTTTATGTGATGACTGACAATTCATACATATCCAAGCAGGGAGAAACTGTTTGTGTACATGTCGGGGGAGAGGAGAAAGTACGAGTACCCGCACATACCATAGAATCAATAGTGTGCTTTGGAAATACAACTGTATCGACACCACTATTATCTTTTTGCGGTGAGAAGGGTATTGGGTTAGCCTTTTTCAGTGATTATGGAAAATTCTATGGAAGGCTTGAGGGACCGGTAAGAGGAAATGTTCTTCTGAGGAGAGCACAATACAAGGCTACAGAAAAGGACGATGTTCAATTCAATATGGTTAAATGGTTTATTGCGGCTAAAATTGCTAATTGCCGTAATATTCTTATGCGCGCTGCCCGAGAAGGTATTAGTGAAGAGGCAAGCAAAGTATTGACTCGTGCTGCAGGCGAGCTTTCAAACATTGCCAGTCAAATGGGGAGTAAGGATTGTGTCGATGAGTTGAGAGGTTTGGAAGGAATTGCAGCGAGTAAATATTTTAGTGTGTTTGATAATATGATTCGAGTTAATAAGGATGAGTTCTTTTTTCATAGTCGCAGCAAACGACCACCGCTTGACAACATGAATTGCATACTTTCATTTTTGTATGCTTTGTTGGTTCACGATATTCGTTCTGCTTTGGAAGGTGTCGGACTTGATCCAGCTTCAGGATTTCTTCATACATTAAGGCCAGGTAGACCTAGCTTGGCTTTAGATATTATGGAAGAGTTTAGGGCACCTTTATGTGACAGGCTTGCTTTGGCTCTTGTAAACCTTAGACAGCTTTCAGAAAGGGATTTTGAGAAGTCAGTAACTGGAGTAATATTGACTGATACTGCTAAAAGAGTAATTCTAACAGCATGGCAGAAAAGAAAAAAGGAGGAGATTAAGCATACGTACTTAAATGAAAAGGTACAAATAGGTTTATTACCGCATATTCAGGCTCTACTCTTGGCGCGGTACTTAAGAGGTGATATCGATGCTTATCCTCCTTTCTATTGGAAGTAAGGAGTGGCATTGGAAATGATGATATTAATAACTTATGATGTTAGCTTAGAGGATACAGGGGGAGCAAAAAGACTAAGAGGTGTTGCCAAAGCATGTGAAAATCTTGGACAGAGAGTGCAAAAATCAGTATTTGAATGTATTTTAGAACCAGATCAGTACGTAAGATTGAAAAATAAATTACTTTCAGTAATTGATCAAGAAAGGGATTCAATAAGGATATATCATTTAGGGAAGAATTGGGAGCGCAGAGTAGAACATTTTGGTCTTACTCCTAGATTTGAGCAAGAAGGTACGATTATACTTTAGAACTTGCGCGTACCTCTAATAAACATGAATTTCTAAAGAGTTCGCGTATACTTGCATATTTCTTGTTTATAGAAGAAAAAAGTTTTATTTTTTTCGAATTATTGGTTCAAAAAAACATGGGAAATCCGCAGTACGCGGAAAGCATGTCTGTAAACCTTGAATTATCAAGGTTTAGGATATGCTCTGTCGCCCCTCGCGCAGGGGCGTGGATTGAAACATGGCAGCCAGTTAGCCGCATCAAGTGATGACAGGTCGCCCCTCGCGCAGGGGCGTGGATTGAAACTCGGATAGTTTGTCTATAAAATCAGCAGTTTCAGAGTCGCCCCTCGCGCAGGGGCGTGGATTGAAACAAGTATACCAGTCGATGAATCAGTAGTACCAGTTTGTCGCCCCTCGCGCAGGGGCGTGGATTGAAACCCATCTTGTCCCACGCAGTTTTTATGCCTTTTGACGTCGCCCCTCGCGCAGGGGCGTGGATTGAAACGAAATAATAAGTCGGGCAAAGGTGGTACCGGAGCCAGTCGCCCCTCGCGCAGGGGCGTGGATTGAAACAAAGATGGGATTGACTGAAGACGAGCTGCCGGGAGTCGCCCCTCGCGCAGGGGCGTGGATTGAAACGCAGCTGGCTCAGTATTACCGCTTCCGGAAGGGAGTCGCCCCTCGCGCAGGGGCGTGGATTGAAACCTTATTACAAGAAGGATTAAGGTGACGCTATGCAAGTCGCCCCTCGCGCAGGGGCGTGGATTGAAACTATAAAGTTTTATTTTATCCATGAAAAAACCTCCGTCGCCCCTCGCGCAGGGGCGTGGATTGAAACGACAATGAAAATGAATTGAAATTGAGGTGATAAGGTCGCCCCTCGCGCAGGGGCGTGGATTGAAACGTTCTCGAATGGCTGTAAGGGGGCAACAAAATGAGTCGCCCCTCGCGCAGGGGCGTGGATTGAAACAGTACAGCTTTGATAAGCTTTCCATCCGGCCCTAGTCGCCCCTCGCGCAGGGGCGTGGATTGAAACAAAGACATCACTGATACCATGACAAAAGCAGAAATAGTCGCCCCTCGCGCAGGGGCGTGGATTGAAACATTTACGTTCAGAGCTATACATAGGGATTCCTCCGTCGCCCCTCGCGCAGGGGCGTGGATTGAAACAATGTCTGCAAGCCTTCATTTTTTACGGTTTTCAGTCGCCCCTCGCGCAGGGGCGTGGATTGAAACATCTCTACGGCCGGGTTCGAATCGTCCATTATTACGTCGCCCCTCGCGCAGGGGCGTGGATTGAAACAGGAGTAACAGAAAAGACAATCCGAAAGCTGATGAAGTCGCCCCTCGCGCAGGGGCGTGGATTGAAACATGAATTGGATAGAGAGAATTGGTAAGGAAATCAAAGTCGCCCCTCGCGCAGGGGCGTGGATTGAAACATGGAAGGTGAAAATAGCATAGGTGCTGCTATAGGGTCGCCCCTCGCGCAGGGGCGTGGATTGAAACTTTGACTATGATTTAGTGCCAACGCCTGTAGGACAGTCGCCCCTCGCGCAGGGGCGTGGATTGAAACCTATCTATCCTTATCATACTTCCATCCGGCTTGAGTCGCCCCTCGCGCAGGGGCGTGGATTGAAACTTAGACTATATCACAGGCTTAACGGTGGCTATATCGTCGCCCCTCGCGCAGGGGCGTGGATTGAAACTAGTATTGCCGCTGCCGGTTATAGGGACTTCCGGGTCGCCCCTCGCGCAGGGGCGTGGATTGAAACAATCATTACGGAATGATAAGAATGAGAAAGCCAGAGTCGCCCCTCGCGCAGGGGCGTGGATTGAAACAGGTACATAACAGACCCAAAAGCGTTGAAGAGGGGTCGCCCCTCGCGCAGGGGCGTGGATTGAAACCTCTTGCCTAGTATATCGGCTTGGTACCACATGCGTCGCCCCTCGCGCAGGGGCGTGGATTGAAACTTATGGTGAAATAATTACTGATGTTGCCGACCTTGTCGCCCCTCGCGCAGGGGCGTGGATTGAAACAATGTGACAAACTTTGCACTATGCTTTCCCCACCGGGTCGCCCCTCGCGCAGGGGCGTGGATTGAAACTCAGATGGAGAGCTGCCGCCCGGCGTCCAATGGTTGTCGCCCCTCGCGCAGGGGCGTGGATTGAAACACATTATTTTTCAGCACTCTTGCATTAAGGTTTGTCGCCCCTCGCGCAGGGGCGTGGATTGAAACACGCTCAAATAAATACTCTGCTTGGTGATAATGTCGTCGCCCCTCGCGCAGGGGCGTGGATTGAAACCTGCCCTAGAGCAACAATAAGGACAGTGCTGACAACGTCGCCCCTCGCGCAGGGGCGTGGATTGAAACTTTCTCGCTGTCCGTAGCGTTTTAGCATTTCTATGGTCGCCCCTCGCGCAGGGGCGTGGATTGAAACGTATTTCCACCCAGAGTATAACTTCCAGCAAGGCAAGTCGCCCCTCGCGCAGGGGCGTGGATTGAAACTTGGAGAAGGCATTGTAATTCCATTTATCTTTATCAGTCGCCCCTCGCGCAGGGGCGTGGATTGAAACAAGTTAATGACAGAACAATGGAAGATATTCCAGACGTCGCCCCTCGCGCAGGGGCGTGGATTGAAACCATATACAATTCTTAATATTACCGAACCAGCGTTCGTCGCCCCTCGCGCAGGGGCGTGGATTGAAACTGACTAGTAATGTCCATGTAGGATGAGTCTCAAAGTCGCCCCTCGCGCAGGGGCGTGGATTGAAACTTATGAAAGTTTCAAATTTCATTCGCTTTCCTTCCGTCGCCCCTCGCGCAGGGGCGTGGATTGAAACATTATACGAATAATAAAAGGAGGATAATGAGATAGTCGCCCCTCGCGCAGGGGCGTGGATTGAAACTACACTATCTATTTGACTATAATTATTAATAGCATAGTCGCCCCTCGCGCAGGGGCGTGGATTGAAACCAGAATACAAGGAATACAGCAACATAGACGAATACGTCGCCCCTCGCGCAGGGGCGTGGATTGAAACATTACAGCAAGTTAGCCGCATCAGGTGATGGCAGGTCGCCCCTCGCGCAGGGGCGTGGATTGAAACGATAATTAAGTTTATAACCCTTCCCCAGCTTTTCATGTCGCCCCTCGCGCAGGGGCGTGGATTGAAACAGTATGTATGGCAGGGTTCGGTAGTCAATGGACAGGTCGCCCCTCGCGCAGGGGCGTGGATTGAAACAATGCGTGGTCTATGTGTTCCTCTGTGTTTATCTGTCGCCCCTCGCGCAGGGGCGTGGATTGAAACAACAATAAATTTATATTCAGATCATGCGATAAGTTTGGTCGCCCCTCGCGCAGGGGCGTGGATTGAAACCCTTTGTTCCCTCCGGCATCTACAGTGATTTTTGTCGCCCCTCGCGCAGGGGCGTGGATTGAAACACGGCCTGGCCGCTGCTTTCCTTCCTCACATATCGTCGCCCCTCGCGCAGGGGCGTGGATTGAAACTGATATCTAAGCTTGTTCATTTTTTGAGAAAACTGTCGCCCCTCGCGCAGGGGCGTGGATTGAAACACCAGAAGCCACAGAATCCCCTACAAACGATTTTAGTCGCCCCTCGCGCAGGGGCGTGGATTGAAACAAGTCAACTCTATCATTTTATCTTCTCTTTCGTAGTCGCCCCTCGCGCAGGGGCGTGGATTGAAACTACATCGGGAGTATATCCAACCCCATCTCCACTTGGTCGCCCCTCGCGCAGGGGCGTGGATTGAAACACTGCTGCCTTTGATACAGGCGTATTTGCGGTAGAAGTCGCCCCTCGCGCAGGGGCGTGGATTGAAACACAGCCGCGTTAGTCGATGAAGAAGGAGAGGACTTGTCGCCCCTCGCGCAGGGGCGTGGATTGAAACTTTACTGTTAGCATGTTCAGCACTCCCTTATTTTTGTCGCCCCTCGCGCAGGGGCGTGGATTGAAACGCCTCCTGTGGTGGAGGACTTGAGATGCTATATTAGTCGCCCCTCGCGCAGGGGCGTGGATTGAAACCCAGAGCGTATCGAATATGCCCTTGGAATTGGTTAAGTCGCCCCTCGCGCAGGGGCGTGGATTGAAACAATGTCTGTCATTCCATTAAGTCTGCCGCCTGTGTCGCCCCTCGCGCAGGGGCGTGGATTGAAACGCAAAAGCATTTTTTGTAGCACCGGCACCATGCAGTCGCCCCTCGCGCAGGGGCGTGGATTGAAACATTCATTACTATCCTCCACATACCACTTACCTTCAGTCGCCCCTCGCGCAGGGGCGTGGATTGAAACACTCCCGATGAGACGATGGCAGTTGGCGGATACACGTCGCCCCTCGCGCAGGGGCGTGGATTGAAACATTACTTGGTACTTTGGAAAATGCACGGAGGATTAAGTCGCCCCTCGCGCAGGGGCGTGGATTGAAACTGTTGTAGAAAGCCATGCGGACCCTTGCACCTGCGTCGCCCCTCGCGCAGGGGCGTGGATTGAAACTTTATCCTTTAAGCCCGTGTATTGCATTAGTTCAACGTCGCCCCTCGCGCAGGGGCGTGGATTGAAACTGATATTGTTTAAAAATGTTTGTGATTCGTCAAGTCGCCCCTCGCGCAGGGGCGTGGATTGAAACAGTTACTTAACTAATTAACCTTTATCCATTGCAATGTCGCCCCTCGCGCAGGGGCGTGGATTGAAACATTAGATACTATTTCTACTTCGTTTTCATAACTTCGTCGCCCCTCGCGCAGGGGCGTGGATTGAAACACCAGAAGTCACAGGATGCTCTACAATCAATTATGTCGCCCCTCGCGCAGGGGCGTGGATTGAAACTCGACCTCCCTCTATATATCTCTACATTAATTTTACCGTCGCCCCTCGCGCAGGGGCGTGGATTGAAACACCAGAAGTCACAGGATGCTCTACAATCAATTATGTCGCCCCTCGCGCAGGGGCGTGGATTGAAACTCGACCTCCCTCTATATATCTCTACATTAATTTTACCGTCGCCCCTCGCGCAGGGGCGTGGATTGAAACAAAGCCTAAGAAGCAGCCTAAATACACAGACTTGCGTCGCCCCTCGCGCAGGGGCGTGGATTGAAACATTAATGAATATCCTATGTGGCAGTACGAACAAGGTCGCCCCTCGCGCAGGGGCGTGGATTGAAACTTGGCACGGACAACGGAACAATAATGAGGTTTGAGTCGCCCCTCGCGCAGGGGCGTGGATTGAAACCTGCTGAGTACATCTATTATTGC
>ENA-UOYA01003307-UOYA01003307.1-activated-sludge-metagenome-genome-assembly--contig:-NODE-3307-length-14500-cov-5.427622_pt1 | contig 14500 bp, 9 predicted proteins | sample MGYA00238163_ERZ764804 | MGnify/ENA primary metagenome ERZ764804 (study PRJEB28919, sample SAMN05720223) | activated sludge metagenome | isolation source: Anaerobic digester | place: Hong Kong...
ATTCCGATGCCCCCGGCACCAGCGTTATGCGGTGAGCAATGTAGCCTCCGGTGCAGCTCTCGGCGGTTGAGATGGTCAGTTTTCTGCCTCTCAAGGCCTTTCCCAATAACAGCTCCACCGGTTCGTCGCTCTCGGCAACCAGCCGCTCCTGCAACTCCCTCTTGAGCTGTTCTGTCTGGAGCTGCATCTCCGGTAGCCGGCTCAGGCCACGGACCGAAAGCCGCAATCTGATCAACCCATTTGCAGGGAGATAGGCCAGTGAAAAATCCTCGGGAAGCTGCCTTTCAAACTTCTCCAACTGAAGGGCGAGCGACGATTCGGTGATTCCAGATACCAGGAAGTGCGATTTCAGGTACTCATCCTGCAGGAACCGGCTCTTCAAACGCGGTATGATCTCCTCCCTCATCGCCGATTTCATTTCGAACGGAACCCCCGGCATCGAGACCAGAAGCTGATTCTCCCGTTCGAACCAGAGCAGGGGGGCGGTTCCGACCCGGTTCTGGATTACTGTGCACCCTTGCGGCACATATGCTTGATTCCTTGTAGGTTCATTCAGCGTGAAGTTCCGTTTTGCAAAGAGCCGTTCGATCTGTTGAAGCACCTCCTGGTCAAAGGTCAGGCCGGTATGAAAATAATTGCAGAGTGCCCTCTTGGTGACATCGTCGCGGGTGGGGCCCACTCCGCCCGTCATCAGCACAATATCGGCACGTGAAAATGCGAAATCGATCCCTTTCGCAATATCTTCCTCGTTGTCGCCTACAGTTATAATGTTCACGATTTCAAATCCCTCACGGGTAAGTTCAGCCACCATCCATATCGAATTGGTATCTCTAATTTCTCCGATCAGGATCTCGTCTCCCACCGTTATGATCGCTATTTTCATTGTTAAAACCGATTTTTTACAAAATTAAGCGTTTGGAACCGATTTTTCCGAAATTATTTTCATTTAATTTTTCTTTTTCAATCAATTGTTATATCTTTGCAGTCCAAAAATCCGAAGCAACAAAAACAAATCATATCACAATGAAAAAAGAAATTCATCCCAGCAATTACCGCCCGGTAGTTTTCAAAGATATGTCGAACGATGAAATCTTCATTTCCCGTTCCACTATAAATGCCAAGGAGACCATTGAAATTGATGGTGTTACTTATCCTTTGGTAAAACTTGAAATCACCAGCTCATCACATCCATTCTACACTGGAAAACAGAAATTGGTGGATACTGCCGGACGTGTCGACAAGTTCATGAGCCGTTACGGCGATCGCAAGAAAAAATAATCCCTTGGCCGGGATATAATGGAAACGCGGTGATTCTCTTTCGAAAATCACCGCGTTTTTTGTACCGGTAACACCACCACTATAGGCTATTTAGGATAACCTACCGTCTGCGCCAGCAACACCTCATGAGATGCCGGCAGCTGTAGCAGCTCCTCAACTCTCTTCTTGTCGAATGAACCGCGCACAACGGTTGCCAACCCTTCCGAAGCGCAATAGAGATAGATGTTTTGTGCCACAAAACCGCAATCGGTATAGGCGTAATTCGTTGACGCCGCCTTTGCCAGATCGGAAACGAAGAGGAGATTGACCGGCGCGTCGGCAACGTATGGCTGCGTGCCCGAAATCTCCCTGTAATCGCCTTCCTTTACCAACGTCAGCTTATGTTCCCGCGCATTGTAGAAATAGATCCCCTTTTTCATCACCACGTAAAGTTCAAGTTCCTGTTTGTTTACGGCAGTGGGGGCAGTCCGTTTATCCTCGCGGTTAAATCCGTTGGCTGCCCAAAGCAGATTGGAGAGAACCTGGGCAGGCAGCTCCTTTTCCTGAAAAGAACGGGTAGATTTGCGTTCGCTCAGTGCCAGCATCAGCGGTTTTCCTCCCTTCTTGTCGGGAGCGGGAAGCCTGATCTCCTGTGCAACCAATGGAGCTGTCAGCAATAAGATCGAAAGTGAGAGAATCAATTTGTTCATGACGTCAATTTTAGATTTACCGTATGCAAAAATAACCAAATAATGGATAACCACAACCGGTAGATCAAGCTATTCAAATTATCCGGCAGGCTTGAAAATAAACTTTTATATGTAAATTTGCAACTATAACATAAGATCAGTCGATAATGAAGAAATCCCTTTTCGCCCTCATCCTTGTCACGATGTCGTTTTCTGCACATGCCCAGGGCATATTGAGCGACAGTGCCCGGATAAGCTTGTTGACCTGCGGGCCATGGTCGGGAGCTGTATATGCTTTCTACGGTCACACCGCCCTCCGTGTACAGGACGACTCTACCGGTATTGACGTAGTTTTCAATTACGGCTACTTCGACCCTTCACAGCCCAACTTCGTCTACCGTTTCATGCGGGGTGAGACCGACTATATCCTGGGAGCGACTCCATTTGAAACATTTATCGAAGAGTATATTTTTAAGCGGGTCTCTGTCCATGAGCAGGAGCTCAACCTCTCACAGGCTGAGAAACAACGGCTCTGGGAGGCGTTATACATCAATCACCTGCCGGAAAACAGGGGGTATCGCTACAACTATTTTTACGACAACTGTGCCACCCGCCCCAGGGATATGGTGGAACAGCATGCCGGCGGCACGATACTCTATCCTCCCATGCAGAAGGAACAGACCTACCGCGATCTCCTGCACGAATGCCTCTCTCCATATCCATGGAACAAGTTTGGCGTAGATCTGGTGATAGGGGCCGAAGCCGACCGGCCGATCGACGTCCGGGCCAGGATGTTTATCCCCTCCTACCTTAAAGAGTCGTTTGAAGGGGCCACGGTAGTAAAGAGCGACTCGGTCAGCTATCCGCTCGTCAAGAGTACCACAACGCTGCTGACCGGCACAAACCAGGCAAGGAGTGATCGCGAACAGGCTCTATGTTCTCCATTAATAGCAGCATTCGCGCTTCTGCTGATCACCATCATCATATCAGCTATCCAGTATGTTAAATGGAATAAAAGCCGGATACACCGGGTGTTCGACACCATCCTTTTCGGCGTGTATGGTCTGGGTGGATTGATTATCTTCTTTCTGATCTTCTTTTCGGAACATCCGGCCACCAATCCCAACTGGAATTTTGCCTGGCTAAATATTTTCTCGCTTGTCGCGGCCGTTTTATTTTGGGTAAAAGCGATGAAAAACGTGGTAAATATCTATCATTTTATTAACTTTGCAGTCCTAACCCTCTTTCTGCTTCTCTGGTGGTTACTGCCTCAACAGTTACCGTTGGCAAGCATTCCCTTCTCCATGTGCCTTTGGCTCAGATCGGGAATGAATCTGTTCATGCAGGTGAAAGGAAGAAAAACCAACAAGCGCTACGTTTCATCCAAATATATGAAGGCAGGTTGGGGCGAGTGAAGCGAAGCAGGGCCATGGAATAAAATGAATGATATTGACATAAATGAATAGAATATTTTCCTCTCTTGTAGCTCTTTTTTCAGTAACTGCACTTTGTGCCCAGGAGACACATAACATACCAAAGCTGGTTGTGGCAATCACAATCGACCAGTTACGCGGCGATTACCTGGAGATGTTTCAACACACTTTCGGGGAAAAAGGGTTTAAGAGGCTGATGAACGAGGGGCTGGTATATACCGATCTGGAGTTTGATTTTCCCTATCTCGACAGGGCTTCGACCATCACCACCATTTTCACCGGTGCCAATCCTTCCTATCATGGCATTACCGGGGAGATGCGGTTCCTGTTGAAAGAAAACCGGGAGGTTCCCACCTTCGCGGATGAAAATTATGCCGGAACCTTTACAACCGAACGTTATTCCCCGTTGCCTGTAAAGGTATCCACCATTGCCGACGAGTTGAAGATTGCCTCCGGCGGACAGTCGGATGTTTTTGCATTTGCGCCTCATGCCTCGCAGGCGCTGGCCTCGGGAGGACATGCCGCCAGCGGTGCATACTGGGTGGAAGACATGACCGGCAACTGGGCATCCACCACTTTCTATAAAACCCGTCAACCCATTGTGGAGCAACATAACCGGACGCCGGAAGCCTTGAGCAAGAAGATCGGCTCCATTACGTGGCGACCGGCCATCGATGTCTCCAACTACAACGCTTTTCCCTATACGAAGAACCTCTATAATTTCCAGCACTATTTCGGCGCAGACAGGAAAAATCATGTGCGGCTCCTGAAACAGTCGCCTTTCGTCAACACCGAGGTGCGTGAAATCGCGGAAAAGGTACTGATCGCCAACTCACTCGGGAAACGGCAGAATCCAGACTTTCTGGCGTTGACCTTCTACGCCGGGAATTTTGAAAATTCGCTCGACAAGAACTATTCGGTTGAAGTGCAGGATACCTACTACCGGCTCGATCAGGAGATCGGAAAGTTGCTGGATGCGATCGACACGGCAGTAGGATTGGATAATGCGTTGATCTTCGTGGCATCTACCGGATATTTCAATGAACAGGAGGTAATTCCTGCCGACATGGTGACCTCGGGTGGCGATTTCTATCCCGACAGAAGCATCGCCCTGCTCAACATGTATCTTATGGCCATTTACGGCCGGGAACAGTGGGTGAGCAAATATTACAACCAGCAGCTCTTTTTCAACCGGAAACTGATCGAGGACCGGAAGATCAATTTCGTGGAATTTCAGCAGAAAGCTGCCGAGTTCCTGGTCCATTCGTCCGGTGTACAGGATGTGATCACCTCTCATCAGATGTTGCATGGAGCTTACAACCAACGGGTACAACATTACCGGAACGGCTTTTTCAAGGGGATTTCGGGCGACCTCTACCTGGAGTTGCAACCCGGCTGGAGGGTGGTGCAGGAGGAGAATCCCAACACCAATGTCCGGGTAAGGGATAATGCCGTCCATGCGCCGGTAATCTTTTTCGGAAACAATATCAAGCCGCAACGGATCGACCGTGTGATTGAAGCCACGGAGATAGCTCCCAGCGTTTCGCACCGGTTGCGGATCAGGGCGCCCAACGCAGCAAAAGCCAATATATTGAAAGAACTCTTCTAACGAGATAGTCAACAGTTAATTCAACAATTCAAATCAAGGGGATCGGAGAGATGGTTACGGGAGACCGGCCACAGTTTCCGAAACCCGCAACAAAAAATATAATATGGGATTCAATTCATTTATAAGTAAAATATTCGGCAACAAGGCACAGAGGGATCTAAACGAGATAAACCCCATTGTGAACGCAATCAAGGAGGCTTATCCGAAAATTGCCGAACTCTCCAACGACGCACTTCGTGCAAAGACCAAGGAGCTGGAAGAGAGAATCGCCCTCTCCATTGCCGACGAAAATGCCCGTATTGCAGAGCTGAAAGCCGGCCTGGAAGAGGTGGCGCTTGAAAAGCGGGAATCGGTCTGGAACGAGATCGATAAGATAGAGAAGGAGATTACGGCTAAATTGGAGAAGGTGTTGGCGGAGATCCTTCCCGAAGCCTTTTCCATTGTCAAGGAGACCGCCAGAAGGTTCAAGGAGAACCCCGAGATTGTGGTCACGGCGACAAGTTTCGACCGCGACCTGGCTGCCAAGCACGACTTCATCCGGATCGAAGGCGACAAGGCGATCTACCAGAACCATTGGATTGCCGGCGGTAACGAGATTACCTGGGATATGGTACACTACGATGTACAGCTCTTCGGCGGGGTCGTCCTGCACCAGGGCAAGATTGCCGAGATGGCGACCGGTGAAGGAAAGACGCTGGTAGCCACACTGCCGGTATTCCTGAATGCGCTCACCCACCGTGGCGTGCATGTGGTAACGGTGAACGACTAGCTGTCGAAACGTGACTCGGAGTTGATGGGCCCCATCTACATGTTTCACGGACTCTCGGTCGACTGTATCGACAAGCATGAACCCAACTCCGAAGCACGACGCAAGGCTTATGAAGCCGACATCACTTTCGGAACCAACAACGAATTCGGCTTCGACTACCTGCGCGACAACATGGCCGTTTCGCCCAGGGATCTGGTACAGCGCATGCATAACTACGCCATCGTCGACGAGGTCGACTCCGTATTGATCGACGACGCGCGTACCCCTCTGATTATCTCCGGACCGGTACCGAAAGGCGACGACCAGCTATTCGACCTTTTCCGCCCGCGGGTGGAGCAGGTGGTAAAGGCCCAGCGCGAACTGACAACCAAACTGCTTGCCGATGCCAAAGTCAAGATGGCATCGCAGGACAAGAAGGAGCAGGAAGAGGGAGCCCTGTTGCTTTTCCGCTCATACAAGGGCATGCCGAAGTACAAGCCGCTGATCAAGTTCCTGAGCGAACAGGGCGTGAAGGCGGCGATGCTGAAAACCGAGGAGTTCTATATGCAGGAGCAGTCTCGCAACATGCACATCGTCACCGATCCGTTATACTTTGTGATCGACGAGAAGCAGAACAGCATCGAACTGACCGACAAGGGGATCGACCTGTTGACCGGAAAATCGGACGACCCGCAGTTCTTTGTCCTGCCCGACATCGCATCGCAATTGTCCGAACTGGATAATCTACCGCTCAGCGATGAAGAGAAGGCTGCCAAGAAAGATGAACTCCTGCAGAATTATGCCATAAAATCGGAACGGGTCCATACGGTCAACCAGCTTCTCAAGGCATACACCCTGTTTGAGAAGGATGACGAGTATGTGGTTATCGACAACAAGGTAAAGATCGTGGATGAGCAGACAGGCCGTATCATGGAGGGACGTCGCTATTCCGACGGTCTGCACCAGGCCATTGAAGCGAAGGAGCGGGTCAAGGTGGAGGCTGCAACACAGACATTTGCCACCATCACCCTGCAGAACTACTTCAGGATGTACAACAAGCTTGCCGGTATGACCGGTACGGCCGAAACCGAAGCAGGCGAGTTCTGGGACATCTACAAGCTGGATGTGGTGGTGATACCGACCAACCGGCCGGTAATCCGGAACGACATGAACGACCGCATCTATAAGACGAAGCGCGAGAAATACACGGCAGTAATCGACGAGATCGAGAGTACCATTGCAAAAGGGCGACCGGTACTGGTCGGTACCACCTCGGTGGAGATCTCCGAACTGCTGAGCAGGATGTTAACCCTCCGCAAGATCAAACACAACGTACTGAATGCCAAGCTGCACCAGCGAGAAGCCGAAATTGTGGCCAATGCCGGTCAGAAGGGCATGGTGACCATCGCAACCAACATGGCCGGTCGTGGTACCGACATCAAGCTTGCGCCCGAAGTGAAGGAGGCGGGCGGTTTGGCCATCATCGGTACGGAACGTCACGAGAGCCGCCGGGTAGACAGGCAGTTGCGCGGTCGTGCCGGTCGTCAGGGAGACCCAGGTTCATCGGTCTTTTTCGTATCGCTCGAGGATGACCTGATGCGTCTCTTCGCCACCGAACGGATTGCCGGACTGATGGACCGGATGGGATTCAAGGAGGGCGACATGCTTGAACACGACATGTTGAACAAGTCGGTAGAGCGTGCCCAGAAAAAGGTGGAGGAGAACAACTTCGGCATACGCAAGCGGTTGCTGGAGTACGACGACGTGATGAACTCGCAGCGCGAGCTGATCTACAGACGCCGCCGCAATGCGTTGATGGGCGAACGTATCGAGATCGACGTTACCAACATGATCACTGAAACGGCCAGGAATATCGTGGTGATGAACGAGGATGACTACGAAAACATGAAGCTGGATCTTTTCCGTGTGATGGCCATTGAGATTCCCTTCACTGAGAAGGAGATGAAGGATATGAAGCTCGAAGCGCAGGTGGAAAAGGTGGTCGAGAAGGCCATTTCAGATTTCAAACGCAAAACCGACCGGTTGGCGGAGATCGCCCAGCCGGTAATCAAGGATGTGTATGAAAAGCAGGGCGCCATGTATGAAAATATCCTGATACCCATTACCGACGGGAAGAGGATATATAACATCACCACCAATTTGAAGGAGGCTTACGAGTCGGGATCCAAGGCGCTGATCAAATCGTTTGAAAAGGCAATCCTGCTACACACCATCGACGAATACTGGAAGGAGCATCTCCGGGAGATGGATGAACTTCGCCATTCGGTTCAGAACGCCAGCTACGAACAGAAGGATCCGCTGCTGATCTACAAGCTCGAATCGTTCAACCTCTTCAAGGTGATGGTTAACGAGATCAATACAAAAGCCGTGTCGATCCTGATGCGTGGGCAGATACCGGTACAGGATCCGCAGAGTGTCCGCCAGGCTGCACCCGATCAGAAGACCGATTACAGCAAATACCGCACCCAGAAGGATGAAGTGGGTAGGGGATCCGCTCCCGACGGAGCTCCCAGACAGCCTGAGCAGCGAAAGTTGGAACCTGTCCGCGTGGAGAAGAAGGTGGGAAGAAACGATCCTTGTCCCTGTGGAAGCGGGAAGAAATATAAAAATTGTCACGGACAGAATGGCTGATGCCACTCCAGTAAGATAAAAATGAGACGGACCCGAAGCAAGTTGACCCTTCTTCGGGTTCTTTTTTGCTCCAGAAGTACTTTGGCGGCAAACAATAAAAAACATTAATTAGAATGTGGCGAAACCGTTTTTTGGAGCGATTTCCTTTGTTAAATGGTGAAAATTTCCTATCTTAGTACGTTATTTAAATTGGATATAAGCATACACTTATTTTATTGGTTATCAATTGATTAATAAGTGTTTTCTTAAGAAAAAATTCACATTTTAGTATGATTGACCAAGAAGACAGAGTCATTAAGATCAGTATTGAAGATGAAATGAAATCGGCCTACATCGACTATTCGATGTCCGTAATCGTTTCACGTGCACTACCTGACGTCCGAGACGGATTTAAGCCTGTTCATCGGCGTATTCTTTTCGGGATGTCCGAATTAGGGAATACATCAGACAAACCGCATAAGAAATCGGCAAGAATCGTGGGTGAAGTCCTCGGTAAATACCATCCTCACGGCGATTCATCGGTCTACAATGCCATGGTGCGCCTGGCCCAGGATTGGAGCATGCGCTACACACTGGTTGATGGCCAGGGGAACATGGGAAGCATTGACGGCGACAGTCCCGCAGCCATGCGTTACACCGAGGCCAGGATGAACAAGCTTGGCGAAGAGATGCTGCGGGATATCGACAAGGAGACGGTAGATTTTCAATTCAATTTCGACGATACATTACAGGAGCCTACCGTGTTGCCGACACGGATACCCAACCTGTTGATCAACGGTGCGTCGGGTATCGCAGTGGGTATGGCAACCAATATGGCACCGCACAACTTGACGGAGGTAATCAACGGTATTGTAGCCTATATCGATAACAACGATATCGATACCGCTGGCCTGATGCACTACATCAAGGCGCCCGATTTCCCCACCGGTGGTTACATCTACGGGTACAAGGGTGTGATAGATGCTTTCGAGACGGGTAGGGGACGCATCGTGATGCGCGGCAAGGCTGAAATTGAATCGGGAAAGACGCACGACAAGATCATCATTTCAGAGATTCCCTATCTGGTCAACAAGGCCGAGTTGATCCGCCACATCGCCGACCTGGTAGCCGACAAGAAGATCGAAGGCATCTCCAACATAAACGACGAATCGGACCGTCAGGGGATGCGGATTGTCGTCGACGTCAAACGCGACGCCAATGCCAATGTAGTACTCAACAAGCTCTACAAGCTGACCGCCATGCAGTCGTCGTTCAACGTGAACAACATTGCTTTGGTAAAGGGACGTCCGCAGCTGCTCAACCTGAAACAGCTGATCGAACTCTTTGTCGAACATCGCCATGATGTGATTGTTCGGCGCACAAAATATGAACTCCGCAAAGCGGAAGAGAGGGCACACATACTGCAGGGGCTGATCATAGCTTCCGACAATATCGACGAGGTCATCTCCATCATCCGCTCGTCAGGCACACCACAGGAGGCTATCCAGCGACTGGTTGAACGTTTTGCGCTCTCCGAAATCCAGGCACGCGCCATCGTCGAGATGCGGTTGCGCCAACTTACGGGACTTGAGCAGGATAAGCTCCGGGCCGAATTTGAAGAGATTCAACGGCTGATCGCCCACCTGAACGATGTCCTGAACAATCAGGATCTGCGCATGCAGATCATCAAGGAGGAGTTGATCGAGATCCGCGACAAATATGGTGACGAACGCCGTTCCGAGATCATCTATGCATCGGAAGAGATGAATCCCGAAGATTTCTACGCAGACGACGAGATGATCATTACCATTTCTCACCTAGGTTACATCAAACGGACTCCGCTCTCCGAATTCCGTACGCAGAACAGGGGAGGGGTAGGAACCAAAGGATCGCAGACCAGAGACGAGGATTTCGTGGAATATATCTATCCCGCCACCAATCACAACTATATGCTCTTCTTCACACAGAAGGGAAAATGCTACTGGCTCAGGGTATATGAAATTCCGGAAGGAACCAAAACATCGAAGGGAAGAGCTATCCAGAACCTGCTCAACATCGATTCGGACGACAGCATCACCGCTTTTGTACGGGTTCTCACCCTGGAGGATGAAGCGTATATCAACTCCCACTACCTGGTATTCGGAACCCGGTCTGGAATCGTGAAGAAAACATTGCTCGAGGCCTATTCCCGTCCGCGTCAGAATGGAGTGATCGCCATCGGATTGAACGAAGACGATCAGGTAATCTCCGTAAGGTTGACCGACGGCAAGAAAGATATCATCCTGGCCAACCGGAACGGCAGGGCCATTCGTTTCCACGAGTCGGATGTACGGCCAATGGGGCGTACTGCTACCGGTGTAAAGGGAATGACGCTGGACGATGATGGCGAGGATTATGTTGTCGGTATGATCTGCATGGATCCCGATTCGAAAGATACCATACTGGTAGTATCGGAACAGGGATACGGCAAGCGAACCATGCTTAACGACGAGGATGGTGAACCGGTCTACAGGATCACCCACCGTGGCGGTAAGGGGGTTAAAACCCTGAACATTACCGAAAAAACAGGTAAGCTAGTCGCCATCAAAAGTGTTACCGATGACAACGATTTAATGATTATTAACAAATCAGGAATTACAATACGTGTGAAAATTTCCGATATTCGCACCATGGGACGTGCTACTCAGGGAGTTCGGCTTATTAACTTGGAAAAACGGAACGATGAGATTGCCTCGGTATGTAAAGTAAACTCTGAAGAGGAGGAAGAGGATGTTGAGATCGTTTTGGCCGAAGAAAATGAGGAAAATCTAACCGAAGAGAATGAGGAATAGTATTGGAAGTTTAAACTTTTTGTAATTTTACAGTCAAAAGAACCAAAGTAGAGAGAGATTCCCAATTTTAGAGAGAAACTTAACTTAAAACGATGAATAAAATGAAAAAATTATTTTTCCTTACCGCAGCGGCTATTTTTGCAGCAGGTTCCTTGTTTGCGCAAAAGTCGGCTGTGAGAGATGCCAAGAGATCTTTGGGAAGCAACGACCTGAACGAGGCACGTACATTAATCAAACAAGCAATCACAAACCCCGAGACAGCCAACGATCCGGAAACCTGGAAAATATACGGCGATATCGGAAACAAGGCATTCGACAACGAACGGACCAACGAGATGCTGGGAAAACCTGCCAATCAGGAGGTGATGTTCAACGGGCTGTTGGAATCATACGAACCGTATGTAAAAGCCGATTCACTGGGTGAGTTGCCCGACGCCAAAGGCAGGGTAAAAAACAAATTTCGTAAAGATATCTCTGGAATTTTAAAGGCAAATCATCCATTCTACATCAACGGTGGGGTATTCTTCAACGAAAAACAGCAATATAGCAAAGCTGCCGATTTCTTTGAAATTTACTGGAACATACCCACGCTACCGATGTTTGACGGTCAGAAAGATGCTTTCCAGCTCGACAGCACCTATCAGACCATCAAGTATTACGCCATCATCACCGCCATCCAGGCAAAAGATCACGACCGGGCTTTGAAATTGCTAAAAAGAGCGGCCAGTGAGCCTTTTATCCCCAATAGCGCATACCAGGAAAGTGATATTTACGAACTTATTGCCAGTGAATATATCCAGCAGGGCGATACCGCCAAATATATTGAGACCCTTTACGAAGGTGCTGAAAAATTCCCGAAAAGCAAGTATTTCATTCCCAATCTGGTAAACGTATTTATTCGTCAAGGCAACAACCAGAAAGCAATGGAATACCTGGATGAAGCCATCAAGAACGATCCCACCAACGCATGCGACCTGAACAGTGTAAAGGGTGCATTGTTGGCTGAAAAGGGGGAATTTGCAGCAGCTGAAGCTGAATACAACAAGGCGTTGGCTCAGGATGCCAATTGCGAAAGGGCTCTCGAAGCGCTGGCTGTAAACTTTATCCTCCAGGCACAAAACCTGAAAGAGAAAACGGCAACGATTACCGACCGTAAAATGCAGTTGGAAAACGACAAGAAAACAGTCGAATTCTATCAGGCAGCTCTGCCGCACCTCGAAAAATTCACCCAGCTGCTGAAAGACCGGAATGCCGATAAAACTGAAATCGATGGAGCTTTGATGAAACTGAGAAACGTTTACTATAACCTGAGCATGATGGGCGTAGACAAGTCCGTACAATTGAAAGAGGTGGAAAAAGAGCTCGGATTATAATATGTGTAGAACTTTCACTACAACAACATTTATGAGAGGTGTCGAAAAATCGGCACCTCTTTTATTTTCCACATCGAACCGAAGAGAGTAGACTTTTCCGAATAGACAATTAAACATAATAGTAATTATAGGAATTTTATCTCTGTTTTTTAAGGAGCAAAAATTCGCACTTTTTTATTACTTTTGTACCGTAAGATGAATTGAGACTTACTTCGCACCCGATATGGATACAACAAACGATCAACGATACAATCTTCGCGGCGTTTCCGCATCGAAAGAAGACGTGCACAATGCCATAAAAAATATCGACAAGGGAATCTTCCCGAAAGCATTCTGCAAAATTGTCCCGGATATCCTGGGCGGCGATCCCGGCTACTGCAACATTATGCATGCCGACGGTGCGGGCACCAAATCGTCACTGGCATACGTCTACTGGCGCGAGACCGGCGATCTCTCTGTCTGGAAAGGAGTTGCACAGGATGCGCTGATCATGAATATCGACGATCTGCTGTGCGTTGGCGCGACCGACAATATACTGCTCTCGTCCACCATCGGACGCAACAAGAACCTGATACCCGGCGAAGTGGTTTCGGCCATCATCAACGGCACCAACGAGCTGTGCGAGGAGCTCTCGTCGCTTGGGGTGCATATCTATCCTACGGGCGGAGAAACGGCCGACGTTGGCGACCTGGTAAGGACGATCATTGTAGACAGCACGGTGACCTGTCGCATGAGACGTGCGGATGTCATCGACAATGCCAATATAGCAGCCGGAGATGTGATCGTGGGACTCTCCTCCTCAGGCCAGGCCACCTACGAACGCGAGTACAACGGTGGCATGGGGAGCAACGGATTGACCTCCGCCCGGCACGATGTTTTTGCCGGTTACCTGGCGGAGAAGTATCCCGAAAGCTACGATGCGGCCATTCCTGAATCGCTGATCTACTCCGGAAATATCGGGCTTACCGATCGGATCGCCAATCTGGGAGTGGATGCCGGAAAACTGGTTCTCTCCCCTACCCGCACTTACGCTCCAATCATATCGTTGATATTAAAAGAGTTACGTGATAAAATCCACGGAATGGTACACTGTTCCGGAGGGGCACAAACCAAGATCATGCATTTCCTGAACGACGGGCTGCGTGTTGTCAAGGATAACCTTTTCCCGCTCCCACCCCTGTTCGAGCTTATTCACGAACAGTCAAACACCGACTGGAAAGAGATGTACAAGGTATTCAATATGGGGCACCGGATGGAGCTCTACCTGCCAGAGAAATATGCGTCGAAGGTAATTGAGATCTCCAAGTCGTTCAATGTGGATGCACAGGTGGTTGGCCGCGTGGAAAAATCGGACGTGCGGGAACTGATCATCGAGAGTGAATTTGGGAGATTCACCTATTAACATTAAAACCTTTACTAGGACATCAGAGACAAATTATGTCAGACAACTCACTATTGGATAAACTCAATCACCTGGTTACCCGTTTCGAGGAGATTGGAACCCTGATCACCGATCCTACCGTTATCGGCGATATGAAACGGTTTGTCAAGCTCAACAAGGAATACCGGGAGCTGGAGGCGATTGTAGCTGCCCGGAACGAATATAAACTGGCATTAGACTCCATCGAGGAGGCGAAAAAGATCCTGGAGAGCGAGTCGGACAGCGACCTGCGTCAGCTGGCCAACGAGGAGCTCGCTCTCAATACCCGGAAACTGCCCGAACTGGAAGAGCAGATTAAGCTGTTGCTGATTCCGGCCGACCCCGAGGACGATAAGAATGTGATCATGGAGATCCGTGGCGGGACAGGTGGCGATGAAGCGTCGATCTTTGCCGGAGATCTATACAAGATGTATACCCGTTATTGCGAAAGCAAGGGGTGGAAGACCGAAGTCTCCAGCTATACCGAAGGAACGGCGGGAGGTTTCAAG
>ENA-UOYA01003308-UOYA01003308.1-activated-sludge-metagenome-genome-assembly--contig:-NODE-3308-length-14496-cov-5.396302_pt1 | contig 14496 bp, 22 predicted proteins | sample MGYA00238163_ERZ764804 | MGnify/ENA primary metagenome ERZ764804 (study PRJEB28919, sample SAMN05720223) | activated sludge metagenome | isolation source: Anaerobic digester | place: Hong Kong...
GTTGTAAAACCAGGTCGTGTGTTATTTGAAGTCGCCGGAATTAATCGGGAAGCCGCTGAAGAAGCTATGCGTCTTGCAGCGCATAAATTGCCAATAAAAACAAAATTTGTTTCACGACTCGATGAAGGTAAATAACGAGGAATGTGATGAAAGCATTTGAATTACGACAATTATCTGATGCAGAGTTATTAAAACGGATCCAAGATGAGCGGGAAAGTCTATCGAATCTCCGTTTTCAAAAGGTCATTGGTCAGTTAGAAAATCCAATAAAGGTACGACTGGTAAGACGTGATATTGCGCGGATGTGTTCTATTCTTAGAGAGCGTTCCATAAAAAAGGTTTCTGTTCAAGCAGAGCCGACAGAGAAAACAGAATAAGGTATAAAGTACAATGACAGAAGTAAATACAGAAAACAAACGTGGGCAACGGAAGATTAGAATCGGTAAGGTCATTAGCAATAAAATGACAAAAAGTATAGTTGTCGCAATCGAGAGGCGAGTTGCTCATCCACTATACAAAAAATACTATCGTCGAACAACCAAGCTCATAGCACACGACGAAAAACAGGAAGCTGGTATTGGAGATATCGTGAAGATTATGGAAGTTCGTCCTTTGAGTAAAACAAAACGTTGGCGATTAGTTGAAATTGTAGAAAAAGCAAAGTAGTTCAAAATAGTAGGTAGACAACAATGATACAGGAAGAAACAAATTTAATAGTAGCCGACAACTCGGGAGCCAAGAAGGTTCGATGCATACGAGTGCTCGGTGGACACGAAAAGCGATATGCCACTGTTGGCGATATCATCGTTGTATCTGTCAAGAGTGCAATACCCGGGGCTCCTGTGAAGAAGGGAGAAGTATCGAAAGCTGTTGTTGTACGGACAAAGAAAGAGATTCGCAGAAAAGATGGTTCGTACATTCGGTTCGATGAAAATGCTGCAGTTCTTCTCAACCCTCAAGGAGAACCGCGTGGCACGCGTATTTTTGGACCCGTCGCACGCGAATTGCGTGAGCGACAATTTATGAAAATTATATCCTTAGCACCGGAAGTGCTGTAAAAATTATGTCAAAGAATTTACATGTTCATAAGAATGATACAGTCCTGGTTCTCTCAGGAAATGCACGAGGAAAAAAAGGGAAAGTATTGAAGGTGTTCCCTGAAACAGAGCGCGTCATCGTGGAAAATGTGAAGCTTGTAAAGCGTCATACACGACCCTCTCAAAAAAATCCACAAGGTGGAATAATACAAAAGGAAGCGCCCATACATGTATCGAACGTAGCGGTAATATGTCCAAAGTGTGGTAAACCGACTCGAACAGGACATACCCATGTGGTAGATTCAGCTAGCGGTAAAAAAGGAACAGTACGGGTGTGTAAAAAGTGTAATGAGATGTTTTAGGATTAGCGACTATGGCAAAAGAAAAAACACAGAAGAAAAAAACAGTCGAAACCGGAACAACCGAGAATAAGACAAAAAGTGGAAAAGGCGCTGCAGAAAAAGCTGCGCCACCGAGATTGTTCATACACTATAAGAGCAATGTTATTCCAGAGCTTATGAAACGGTTTGGCTATAAGAGTATTATGGAAGTACCGCGTTTGGAAAAAATTTCTATCAATATTGGTGTTGGAGACGCCACACAAGATCCGAAGTTGCTCGATGTTGCAGTACATGAACTAGAAGCAATTACAGGGCAAAAACCTGCAATCACGAAAGCCAAAAAGGCAATTTCTAATTTCAAGTTGAGGGAAGATGTGCCAATTGGATGTCGAGTAACGTTACGTCGTGCCCGAATGTATGAGTTCTTAGATCGATTTGTGAGCGTAGCGCTTCCCCGTGTACGTGACTTCAAGGGTGTATCGGATAAATCATTTGATGGGCATGGAAATTATACCGTTGGCGTGAAGGAACAAATTATTTTTCCTGAAATTAATGTTGATAAAATTACACGTATTAATGGAATGGATATTACATTTGTTACTACCTCTAAAAATGACATTGAAGCATACGAACTTTTAAAGGAATTAGGAGTGCCTTTTGTCAAGCGACAAGAGGTCGTTCAATCACAATCTGACTCAAAATAGTAATTGAAGGAGAATTTGTGGCTCGATTAGCAATGAGAGTAAAGGCGAAGAAAACGCCAAAATTCAAAGTACGACAACATAATCGATGTAGTATTTGTGGTAGGTCAAGAGGGTACTACCGAAAGTTTGGAGTTTGTCGTTTGTGTTTACGAAAGTTGGCGCTCGAAGGTAAAATTCCGGGCGTGAGAAAAGCAAGTTGGTAATATAAGGAAGGAATGTATCTAATGTCGAACACAGATCCTATTGCAGACTATTTGACGCGTATTCGTAATGCTATCAAAGCGCGACAGCGCCGGGTCGACATCCCTTCTTCGGGATTAAAAAAGGCAATGACTCAGATTTTATTGGAACAAAAGTTTATTGCTAACTATACAGTTTTAGAGGATGGCAAGCAAAATGTTTTACGAATTTTGTTGAAATATCAAGAAGGCAAGCCTGTTATCGAAGGATTGCGACGTGTAAGTCGCCCAGGCATTCGTTATTATAGGTCAGCAGATAAATTGCCGCGTGTCCGGAACGGATTGGGAATTGCAATCGTTTCAACATCGAAAGGCGTGATGACTGATGCACAGGCTCGAAAACAAAACATTGGCGGCGAAGTAATCGCATATATATGGTAGAGAGTTAAGGAGAAACAAACGTGTCACGAGTTGGACGAAAACCGATTAAAATTCCTAAAGGCGTAACAGTTCATTATAATAACCACACCATTCAGGTTAAAGGCGCTAAAGGCGAGTTGCAAGATACGGTTCATCCGTTGATTGATGTTGCCATTCAAGACGATGAAATAGTTGTTGTGCGAAATTCGGATGAGAAGGAGGTGCGCTCTCTCCATGGTTTGTGGCGAGCGAATATTCAAAATATGATTGTTGGCGTTACAGAGGGTTATTCAAAAAAATTAGAGATCGTCGGAGTAGGATATCGTGCAGAGATGAAGGGGAATAAGTTGAATCTTGTGTTAGGATTTAGTCATCCAATTCTATTTGCGCCTCCGGAAGGAGTTAAAATTGAAGTTCCAACACAAACTAATATTATTATAAGTGGAATTCATAAGCAACTTGTCGGCTTGGTTGCAGCAAAAATACGTTCGTTCAGACCGCCAGAACCATATAAAGGAAAAGGCATTAAATACGAAGGTGAATTCATCCGCAGAAAAGCTGGAAAAGCTGCTGCTACAGGTACGAAGTAAGTTTATTAAGGATAGTGTGATATGATAACAAATAAATCACAGAGTAAGAGAATAAAAAAGAAAAATCGTATTCGTAAAAAGATACAAGGCACCCCTGAATGTCCTCGATTAGTTGTGTTTCGGAGTACAAAGCATGCGTATGCGCAAATTGTTGATGATCTAAGCGGAAAGACCTTGTTGTCTGTGTCGACTCTCTCGAAAGAAGTTCGAGATGAAGCGAAGACTATTGCAAAACCGGTCGAACGTTTTAAGTTTATCGGAAAAGCAATCGCAAAGAAAGCAATAGAGAATAATATTACTAAAGTTGTATTTGATCGTAATGGTTACTTATACCATGGTCGTATAAAAGCCCTTGCCGATGGAGCGCGAGAAGGCGGATTGAAATTTTAATGTGGACGAAATGATATGACAAAAGTGAGAGCAAGTGAACTTGAATTAAAAGAACGATTAGTAACAGTAAATCGAGTCGCAAAAGTTGTCAAAGGTGGACGTCGGTTTAGCTTCAACGCTATTGTTGTTGTTGGCGATGGCAATGGGCATGTCGGTATTGGTTTAGGAAAAGCCAATGAAGTTGCAAATGCAATTTCTAAAGGCACCGATGATGCAAAGAAAAATGTGTATAAAGTTCCAGTTGTGAACGGCACAGTACCGCACGAAATCATTGGAAAATTTGGAGCGGCAAAAGTTCTCATCAAACCAGCAAGACCTGGAACGGGACTGATTGCCGGCGGTGGCGTACGTGCAGTGCTTGAGATGGCTGGCGTCAAAGATGTTCTCACCAAACAACTTGGATCATCAAATGCACATAACGTTGTGAAGGCGACGATGAGCGCTTTACTTAGTCTTTCGGATGCTAAAACGACTGCTTCACATCGTGGAATGACTTTGAAAGAACTTTTTAACCAATAAATTGTTGAGTAGGTTCGCATGGTAGAACAAAAGAAACTAAAGATAACGCAAATAAAGAGCGTTATAGAACAAAAGAAAAATGCAAAGCTCATCATCGAAGCGCTTGGGCTTGGAAGACCAAATTATTCTGTGATCAAGAATGATACGCCACAGATTCGCGGAATGATTAAAAAAGTAAGTCATCTAGTAAAAGTTGAAGAGGTTCAGTAATGGCAAAGGATATTTTAAGTCGGTTAACCCCTGCAGAAGGATCTCGAAAAAAAATGAAACGAATTGGCCGTGGGCAAGGTTCCGGCCACGGTGGAACAGCGACACGCGGTCATAAAGGCGCCAAGTCGCGCTCTGGCCATAAATATAAACTATGGTTCGAGGGCGGTCAGATGCCGCTGACACGACAAGTTCCGAAGTTTGGATTTAAAAGTCGGAATCGTATTGAAATGCAAATTATCAATGTTGGCAATCTCTCAAAACTTGTTGAAGAGAAAAAAATTGCTGATGGCGTTGTAACGCCAGAGATTCTATTTTCATTAGGCGTGCTGTCGAAGAAGAACAACCCCGTCAAAATTTTGGGCGATGGCACGCTCGATGTGAAGTTAGCTGTGTCGGCCCATGCCTTCAGTAAAACGGCAATTCAAAAAATTGAATCTGCTGGCGGTAAAGTTACAGTACTTTCAACAACAACCACAAAGCCATGAGCAAACTGACAGATACTTTTACCAATATTTTTAAGATTCAGGAACTTCGAGAGCGGCTGATTTTTACTGCTCTTCTCCTTATTGTTGTGCGTATCGGCTCTCACATCACGTTACCCGGAGTCGACGCAGTGCTCCTTGCAGATAGCATTCGAAAATCATCGGAGAATACGCTCTTTGGACTCTATGATTTGTTTGTGGGCGGCGCATTTAGCAATGCCGCAATCTTTGCGTTAGGCATTATGCCTTATATAAGTTCATCGATCGTAATTCAGTTGCTTGGAGCTGTTTTCCCTTATTTTGCAAAACTGCAGAAAGAAGGAGAAGAGGGAAGGAAAAAAATTACTCAGTATACGAGATATGGTACAGTGCTGATATCGATGTTACAAGGTTGGGGAGTTGCAGTAAAACTTGTACATACGAATTCGGGTGGATTGCCGATTGTTCCCGCTGAAATTCAAGGAATGGGATTCTATCTATCGACAATGACTTTTTTAACGGCTGGTACTATATTTATGATGTGGTTGGGCGAGCAAATAACTGAAAAGGGAATTGGGAACGGAATTTCACTCATTATCTTTATCGGAATTGTCGCACGCTTCCCCCATGCCGTCTTCGATGAGATTCAGCTTGTCATTGCTGGTTCGCGAAACCTCATCGTTGAAATTGTTATTTTCATTGCAATGGGATTCATTGTGGCTGGCGTTGTTTATTTAACGCAAGGAACTCGGAGAATTCCTGTTCAGTATGCAAAACGAGTCGTTGGAAGAAAAGTTTATGGCGGTGTTACCCAGTACATTCCGCTTCGCGTCAATACTGCTGGCGTTATGCCAATTATTTTCGCACAGGCAATTATGTTTATTCCTCAAATTATTTTTTCGTTCTTCCCTGAAAGCGAAGTTATGCAGACGCTTGCAACAGATTGGTTTGGATACACATCATGGCCGTATTCAATTATTTATGCAGTAATGATTGTTTTCTTCACGTACTTCTATACGGCGGTAGCTTTCAATCCAAAAGATGTTGCAGATAATATGAAGAAGCAGGGTGGATTTATTCCGGGTATTCGACCTGGCGCGCATACTGCTGAGTATATAGATAATATTCTGACAAAAATAACATTGCCTGGTTCAATTTTTCTTGCTATAGTTGCTATTCTGCCAACGATAATGATGCGCTTCGGGATTACGCCTGCTTTTGCGTCATTCTTTGGCGGAACAAGTTTACTCATTGTTGTTGGCGTAGCGCTCGATACGCTTCAACAGATAGAATCTCATTTATTGATGCGCCATTATGACGGATTTATGAAGAGCGGAAAAATTCGCGGCAGGCGATAATGAATGGTGGTATATGATCTCGCTTAAGACAGATGAAGAAATAGAAAGAATGCGAGAGAGCAATCGAATTGTTGCTGATGTACTTAAACTTATAGGATCAATGCTTCAACCTGGCATAACAACAATGGAATTGGATCGTGTTGCAGAAGATTATATTCGATCGAACGACGGTGAGCCCGCATTTAAAGGATATGGATGGGATAAGCAGAATTTATTTCCTGCGACACTCTGTACATCAATTAATGAAGAAGTAGTCCATGGAATACCGAGTCATCGTGAATTGCAAGAAGGAGATCTACTTTCCATTGATGTTGGAGTAAAGAAGAATGGGTACTATGGAGATGGAGCTTGGTCTTTTGCAATTGGACGAGTTACGGAAGAAAAACAGCGCTTGCTTATGGTAACACAAGAAGCGCTTGAAAAAGGAATTGAACAAGCACGAGTTGGAAAGAAGTTGCACGACATTTCCGCGACAATACAACAATATGTGGAAGCAAATGGCTTCTCGGTCGTACGTGATTTAGTCGGGCACGGCATTGGCGCCCAGTTACACGAAGAACCATCAGTGCCGAATTATGGGAAACCAGGAACTGGTCCTGAGTTAAAGAATGGAATGACGTTGGCAATAGAGCCAATGGTGAACAGTGGAACGTGGAAAGTAAATGTTTTGTCAGATGGTTGGACGGTTGTAACAGCAGATAAGAAACCATCGGCACATTTTGAGCATACGATTGCAATGGTTAATGGCAATGCAGAAATATTAACTCGATCGGAGTAAATGGCAAAGCAAGGTCCAATTAAAATGGATGGTATTATCATCGAAACATTGCCGAATGCAACGTTTCGAGTGAAGCTTGATAACGGAGTGGAAATTCTTGCTCATATCTCTGGTAAGATGCGTATGCATTATATCAAGATTTTAGTCGGTGACAGAGTAACGGTAGAATTATCGCCGTATGATTTATCAAAAGGGCGAATTACATATCGTTACAAATAAACTGTTTTTGAATGGATTTAAATTAGCAGTGATCGTTGAGGAGATTTGAATATGAAAGTTCGATCATCAGTAAAAAAATTATGTGAACATTGTAAAATCATCCGCCGTAAAGGCGTTGTTCGGGTGATCTGTAAAAATCCAAAACACAAGCAACGACAAGGATAAACAAGGAGTACGTACGTGGCTCGTATAGCTGGAATTGATTTACCAAAAAATAAACACATTGACATTGCATTGACCTATATCTATGGAATTGGAAGATCAACTGCAAAAGAAATATTGAAAGAAGCCAATGTTAGTAGCACGAAGCGGGTTTCGGAACTTAACGATGAAGAAGTTGCCGCTATTCGTTCTATTATCCAATCCGATTACAAAGTTGAGGGAGCTTTGCGAAGCGAAGTTCAACTGAACATCAAGCGACTCATGGATATTGGATGTTATCGTGGAATACGGCACAGAAAAGGATTGCCGGTTCGTGGACAAAGGACGCGTACCAATTCCCGCACACGGAAAGGTAAACGGAAGACTGTGGCAGGAAAGAAAAAAGCTTCTGAAAAGAAGTAATACTATAAATTGATTTAAGTAACGAAAGGAAAACGTCTGTGGCTAAACAAGGTTCAACGCCTGTAACGAAGAAAAAAAAGAAAATACATGTTGATGTCAACGGGAAAGCCTTTATTACGGCTACGTTCAATAACACAATTGTAACGTTGGCTGATATGTATGGGAATGTAATTGCGTGGTCTACCTCGGGGAAAAATGGTTTTAAGGGCTCCAAAAAAAGTACCCCCTTTGCCGCACAGGTTGCCGCCGAAGCTGCCGCCAAAGAAGCGTATGATCTTGGATTACGACGAGTAGAAGTGTACATCAAAGGTCCCGGCGGTGGACGGGAAGCGGCTGTTCGATCGCTGCAAACAGCTGGATTGGAAATAACCATTATCAGAGATATAACCCCAATTCCACATAATGGATGTCGGCCTCCAAAACGACGACGAGTATAACGAAAGAATACTGTGTTACAGAAACGACACATGCATTTGAATTTAATGTAGGAGAATTATGGCGCGATATATAAATGCCAACTGTAAATTGTGTAGAAGAGAACGACAGAAGTTGTTCCTCAAAGGAGTAAAATGTTTGACGGAAAAATGTCCAATGGAGAAGCGGAACTATCCACCCGGTCAACATGGACAAAACCGACGGATGAGAATATCTGAATACGGCTTACAGCTTCGAGAAAAGCAAAAAGTACGCAAGATGTATGGAATTTTGGAAGCACAATTCCGAAATTATTTTGAGCGTGCTTTAAGTCAACCAGGCCGCACAGGAGACGCACTGGTTAAATTGCTGGAACGCCGGTTCGACAATGTTGTCTATCGTTTGGGATTTGCTCCTTCTAGAAAAGCAGCACGTCAATTGATCATTCATCGTCACTTTACGATCAATAATAAAATTGTCGATGTCCCCTCATATCTTCTAAAGCCAGGGGATGTTATTCAGGTGCGGGAAAAGAGCAAAAAGCTCACTCTCATTCACGATTCGATGAAACGCGTGAAAGACGCATCAATGCTGCCCTGGTTAAGCATCGATAAAGCAACGATGACAGGAACGTTCCTCAACATTCCAGAACGGGCAGATATTCCACTGAATGCAAATGAACAATTGATTGTTGAATTGTATTCAAAGTAATTAACAAAACATTTTATCCTCGAACGAATACGAGGGAAAGAAAGGTATGAGCACAATGCAAATGCCAGAAAATGTCGAACTTGAACAGTCGACGGCAACACCAACATTTGGAAGATATATCCTTCAGCCTTTAGAAAAGGGTTTTGGCGTTACGGTAGGAAATTCTATGCGGCGCGTATTGCTCTCGTCGCTTCCAGGAACTGCTATTACAGCCATCCGCATTGAAGGCGTTCAACATGAATTTTCTACGGTTAAGGGAATGGTAGAAGATATTGCAGATTTCATTTTGAATTTGAAACAGGTGCGGTTTAAACCTATTAGCAAGCGTGCAACAAGAGCAGTGATTCACATTAAGGGTCCGTGTGAATTCTTTGCGGGCGATATTGCTAAATTTACTGATGAAGTAGAAGTACTGAATCCTTCGTGTCACCTTGCAACTTTGAACGCTGAAGCTGATTTTGAACTCGAATTGCGGTTTGGCAGAGGCAAGGGCTATGTAACAGCCGAAGAAAATAAAATGGTCGATCAACCAGTAGGTACAATACCGATCGATTCCATATTTACACCAATTAAAAACGTAACGTTTGTTGTTGAGCCAACACGCGTTGGTGGACAAACAGATTTTGAAAAACTTATACTGGAAATAGAAACCGATGGCTCTATTACGCCTCAAGACGCAGTCATTATGGCTGCAAAGATTCTTCGAGATCACATCCAACTCTTTATCAATTTAGGAGCTGAACCGGAAACAGATAAACAGGAATCGGATCAGGAAGCTGAAGTTGCTCGCATTCGGAAAATTCTTCAGATGTCAGTTGATGAATTGGAACTTTCTGTGAGATCACACAACTGCCTTCGATCTGCAAATATTAAGACGATGGCGGATTTAGTTCGTAAGAGTGAAACAGAATTATTGAAGTTCCGAAATTTCGGCAGAAAATCTTTAGCTGAATTATCCGAAATTATTGAGCAATATGGGCTGAAATTTGGCATGGATGTCGAAAAGTATTTGAAAGACTGAACACAAAGCGTTTATAAGGATATTGAACTATGCGTCATTTGAAAGCAGGTAGAAAATTAAAACGAACAGCGAGTCACCGTAAGGCTACACTCTCAGCGTTGAGCGTCTCTTTACTTATCCATAAAAGAATTCGAACGACAGTTGCAAAAGCAAAAGAGACTCGAGTGTTTGCTGAAACACTTATCACACGTGCAAAACGTGCTATTGCCAGTGAAATTGATGGAGCGCCAAAAGATGTTGCTGCAAGACGTCAGGCTTTCTCTGTGCTACGTAACCGCGCTGCAGTGGAGGAATTGTTTAATGAAATCGCTCCTAAAGTCCTTAATCGTAATGGAGGTTATACTCGTGTAGTAAAACTCGGTCGGCGATTTGGCGACAGCGCCGAATTAGCAATCTTAGAATTAGTAGATTTCAATGTCAGCGCTGGCTCGAAGCCAAAGAAAAAAACGATGCCAACTCCAAAGGAAGTGCAAGGGGCAACTCCTCAAGAGCCTATGCACTCTGTTCCACAAGAAGAACCAAAACCGGACGCAGAGGAGACATCAGAAGATAATTCTCAACAATCAAAGGATAGTGAATAACTATCCTTTGCTGTTTTTGTTCCATGAGGGAGAAGGATGACTATGTTAAAAATAACTTCTGCTGAATTTTTACAAGGGGTTACAGATCTTCGTCAACTACCCAAAAATGAATTGCAGGAAATCGTATTTATTGGACGATCGAATGTTGGTAAATCATCACTGCTGAATAAAATCTGTAACAAAAAAAATCTTGCTCGTTCGAGCTCGACACCAGGGAAAACCCGTGAGATAAATTATTACATCATCAATAATCAGTTTTATTTTGTCGACCTTCCAGGGTATGGTTACGCCAAAGTTCCCGAACAAATGAAAGCAGGTTGGAAGCGGCTTATCGAAGATTTTCTTAAACGGGAAGAACAGATTGCATTAGCGCTCCAGCTCATTGATTCTCGTCAGGAACCAACTCCGTTGGACTTGATGATGATGGATTGGCTGGAATACTATGAAGTTCCATACTTATTGGTGCTAACGAAAGCAGATAAATTGCCTATAAGTAAATTGGCGCGACACATTGATGACTACAAAGAACGATTCGAACAACAGTTGACAAAGGGCTGTTGTAGAGGCATAGTTCCATTTTCGATTATTAATGGTACTGGAAGAGTGGAACTAATGAAATCTTTTGAAGATCATTTACAGGTTTTGCTCAAGAAGCGCAAAGAAGCTGTATAAAAAAGCAGTCATTGATGGTTCCTATCAATCCTTGAAGAATAATTCCATCTTTTGTATATTGCATCTGTAATGATGATGCAAAAAAGATTACCCCAAATTTTATATCCTGCCAGTTTTGTATTCTTCTCACTTGTGATGATAGGATGCAGCGTTGTAAAGCCAGTTGGGCGCGCAATATCCTCCGGATATGATAATACAGTAGCTTACTTTAATGCTTACTACAATGCAAGTAGATTGTTTCGTGATGCAGAAAGAGAAATTAAGGAGGATAATGTAAAAAGGCGAGGTATGGAACAACAAAAATCGCAATCTACTGTACCGATACCAGCTTCTGCTTCACAAAAACTTACGAAAGTGATAGATAAATGCTCCAATATTCTAGCGTTTCATCCTAATAGTCGTGTTGTGGATGATGCGCTCTTTCTCATCGGAAAGTCTTTTTACTATCAAGGGCAATTTGAAAAAGCAGAGCGCAAATTTGTAGAATTGCTGACGCGATTCCCTGATGATAAATTAACGCAAGAAGTAATGGCTTGGTACGCCCTTTCATTATATAATCAAAATAAATATGATGAAGCGTCTGAAGTTGGAAAAAATTTTCTCAGTATGAGAATAACAAAAAAGGCATTGCCTTTCTACAATCGTGTTAATCTGATGATGGGTGATATTTGTGAAAAGCAGAAAAACATGTCCGAAGCTCAAAAGTATTACAAAGATTGTATCGAAGAAAGCGATAAGGAATCACAGATTCAGGCTTTGATGAAATTAGGGGATATTGAATATTTGTCTGGCAACTACGACTCTGCTGCAAATTGGTATCTAAAGGCTTCCAGTGGGACAAAAGATCCATACTTTATCTACATTGCGCAAACTCGAGCATCTGACGCTCTTCGTAAGAAAGGGGATTGTGAATATTCCCTTCAGATTCTAAATAATCTCTTGAAAGATTATCGAATGAAAAATTATCGAGGATTTTTGTATTTAGAGAGAGGAAAAACTTTCTTAGAACTTAAAGATACAAGCGAAGCTCTTGCAGATTTTATGCTTGTGGATACAGGATATACAAAATCCCCTTATTCAACATTTGCTTCTTTTGAGCTTGGAAAACTTTATGAATACACGCTTGGCGATTATTCGAATGCGCTAAAGTTCTATACTAAAGCAACAAAGAGCTCGGATGTAAATCTTGCAGATAGCGCTCGGCAGAAAACTAGAATTTTTACACGGTACTTCGATGTACAAAAAAGAAGCATGAAAGCGGATACTCTGTTGCTTGCGGCACAAGCATTTGATGATTCTCTGTCCATAGATTCACTTGCTAAGGCGGTAATTGATACGACTCAGAAATTGAAAAAAAATTCACCGGTAATTTCAAAAGATTCTGCGCAGGTACTGAAGTTCTATGCAATTCAGGAATTGGGAGATATATTCTTTACTGAACTCAACAATCCTGATTCTGCCGCTTATTATTATATACTAGCGGAAAAAATATGCCCTGATAGCGCCTTATTACCTCGGCTCTTTTTTATGTCCGGACTACTGGCGCAGACAGTCCCTATGCCACGAAGCTCTTTAGATTATTTTCGCGACATCGTTACTCGATTTCCGAATTCTCCGTATGCAACCCCAGCAATGAAAAGTCTTGGGTATGAAATCGCTGAAAATGATAGCGCCGAGCAACTCTACCGTAATGCTGAACAGTTTCTCGATTTACATGAATATCATAAAGCATTTTCGATTTTTGATTACATCGAAAAAGAATATCCCCTTTCTCCCTATGCTCCGAAAAGTCTTTATGCAAAAGCGTTTACGTATGAATATTATTTGAAAAACTATGATAGCGCCGTTGTTCACTATAAGAAACTCCGCGCTCAGTATTCAAACTCACAATACGGTTTACTTGCAAAGAAGATGATTCTTGACTCGACTGAAATTCCAACAGTGGCGCCAGATACAGTGGCTGCGAAAAAAAATCCACCCAAAACAGTAACACAACCAGAGATGAACAATCGCACAAAGGATGTAATGCCTCCAGATGGTGGAAGGAAAGAAGAGCCTGTGCCCTCGAAATACCAGCATTCAAGGAAGCCAAGAGAAGATTTTGAAATGAAGAAAGAGGAATCCGAAGAGCCATGACTCAGGAGTTTGCGAAACTTAATCATAAAGAATGTATTGCCGAGAAGACTTACCTTTTGATCATTGAATCATCCAATATTGCGCAGTATGGACGCGCTGGACAGTTTGTTAACATTCGTATTGATAGTCAGGGTTCAAATCCATTACTTCGCCGACCGTACACAATTTCAAATGTGTCAGATTCTTCGTTTGAAATTATTGTGCAGGTGGTGGGAAGAGGCTCTCAATTGTTAGCTGAAAAGAATTGCGGCGAGATGCTTGATATTATTGGTCCGTTAGGTAATGCATTCAGAACTGGTGGAGATTTTGATACTGCATGCTTGGTCGGAGGCGGGGTGGGAATAGCGCCCTTTCCATTCTTGACGCGTATGCTTATATCAGCAGGTAAAAATGTTGAAACGTTTGCAGGATTCAAATCGAAAGCGCAAATAGTTACACGAGAACTAAATAATATTCACATTGCAACTGATGATGGTTCTGCTGGCTTCCATGGTAATGTCGTCGAGCTATTGCACCATTATTTTGACGAGCATTCGATTGTAAAACCAAAAATATTTTCCTGTGGTCCAATGCCAATGCTTCGCGCTTTGACATTGTTTACAACAGAGCGAGGAATTTGTTGTGAAGTATCATTAGAAAGTGAAATGGCATGCGGAGTTGGATTGTGTCAGGGTTGTGTTGTTGAGCGCAATGGGAATGGCGGAAAATTTGCCTTAGTATGTAAAGAGGGACCGAATTTTTTTTCTGATGAGATTAAATTGTAATGGAACATAGTGTTCGTACATCGTTTTCGATTCGAGGAGTTGAATTTAAGAATCGAGTTTTTGTCGCTTCTGGTACATTTGGTTATGGTGATGAAATCCGAGAGGTAGTTTCAGTCGAAAAACTTGGCGGCATTATTACCAAATCCCTTTCGTTGAAACCAAGAGATGGAAATCCGCCTCCTCGTACTGTAGAAACTGCAAGCGGAATGCTCAATTCAATTGGACTTGCAAATATCGGCGTGAAGGCGTTCATCGAGACTAAACTTCCCGTGCTGCGTACTTTCAAAACTTCTATCATTGCAAATATCGCTGCAAGCTCGATTGACGAGTACTGTGAAGTTCTAGAGCTTCTTGAAAGTGAGCAAGGAATCGATGCTTATGAAATCAATGTTTCCTGCCCAAATGTAAAAGAAGGCGGATTGAACTT
>ENA-UOYA01003310-UOYA01003310.1-activated-sludge-metagenome-genome-assembly--contig:-NODE-3310-length-14489-cov-6.061452_pt1 | contig 14489 bp, 10 predicted proteins | sample MGYA00238163_ERZ764804 | MGnify/ENA primary metagenome ERZ764804 (study PRJEB28919, sample SAMN05720223) | activated sludge metagenome | isolation source: Anaerobic digester | place: Hong Kong...
AATCATTTACCCCAAATGCTTTTGTGGAAGATTGTGTAAACGAGCTAAAAGAAAAACTAAATGATGATAAAGTTGTTCTAGGTCTTTCTGGAGGTGTAGACTCCACTGTAGCAGCAGTTTTATTAAATAAAGCAATAGGCAAAAACCTCTATTGTATTTTTGTAAACAATGGTTTGCTCCGCAAAAATGAATTTGAAAATGTTCTACATCAATACAAGGATATGGGATTGAATGTAAAAGGAGTTGATGCTTCAGAACGTTTTCTTTCAGCTTTAGCTGGAATTGAAGAACCAGAGAAAAAAAGAAAAACTATAGGCAGGGTTTTTATAGAAGTTTTTGATGATGAAGCCCATAAAATAGAAGATGTAAAATGGCTTGCCCAAGGAACTATTTATCCAGATGTTATCGAGTCGGTTTCGGTAAAAGGTCCAAGTGCTACCATAAAATCACATCACAATGTTGGTGGTTTACCCGATTATATGAAATTGCAAATAGTAGAACCACTTCGAATGCTTTTTAAAGATGAAGTTCGCAGAGTTGGGAAAACATTAGGAATAGATGATGAACTCTTAGGAAGACATCCATTTCCTGGTCCAGGATTATCAATTAGAATCCTTGGCGATATTACTCCAGAAAAAGTTCAAATTTTGCAAGAAGTTGATGCCGTTTTTATCAACGGGTTAAAACAACATGGTTTGTATGACAAAGTGTGGCAAGCAGGTGCAATTTTGCTTCCTGTAAATAGTGTTGGCGTGATGGGTGATGAGCGAACTTATGAAAAAGTTGTTGCTCTTAGAGCAGTAGAATCTACTGATGGAATGACAGCAGATTGGGTTCATTTGCCTTATGATTTTCTGATGAAAATTTCGAATGAAATTATTAATAAAGTTAAAGGTGTAAATAGAGTAGTATATGACATTAGCTCAAAACCACCTGCAACAATTGAATGGGAATAAATTTTTAAAGCCACTGAAAGTTAGAGTTTTAGTGGCTTTTTTGTTTAATTTTTTTGTGATTGATTAAGTTTGGCAGTTGTTTTGATGATTGTATTAAAAAATTATCTTTAAATTTATACCATATTTCTAAAATAACAGCGCATGAAAAACAGGTTAGAATATACTTTACTTCTAGTTTTTTGTTTTACATTTTCACTTTTTGCTAAACAAGATAAATTCATAAAACATACTGTATCAAAAGGAGAAACCATAAATTCTATAGCTCAAAAATATAAGGTTACTCCTTTTGATATCTATAAACTCAATCCTGATTCTCAAAACGGGATTCAACAAGATAAGGTTTTACTAATCCCATCTACGGTAGTTACCAACTCATCTATTGTTGAAAAAAAACCTAGCGAACATCAACCTTCAAAAAAGCATTTGGTACAGCCAAAAGAGACACTTTACAGTCTTTCAAAACAATACAATGTAACTGTTGATGATATAAAAAATGCTAATCAAGAATTACTCAAAGATGGTCTGAAAATTGGACAAACCATTACAATCCCATCTACTGGAGAAACAAACGCAAAAGAGGAACAACCTGTTCGTATTGTAAAAGCAACTTCTGTTAAAGAAGAAGAACCAAAACAAATTATTATTGAAACAAAAAAGCCTTCAGCTACAACTTTTCATTTAGTAGAACCAAAAGAGACTAAATATGGTATTTCTAAAAAGTATGGAATGACAGTTGAAGAATTAGAACGATTAAATCCTCAAATTGTTTCTGGCTTGCAAATAGGTATGAAGTTAATGATTACTGGAAATCCAAACACAGTAGTTTCTGAAACTCCAAAACCAGTAAAAGTTGAAAACAATACTGCTCCTGCGGTTTCTACAAAGAAATATTTACAAGAATATGTAGTTAGACCTAAAGAGACTGTTCAATCACTTGCAAATGATTTTGGTTTAACAGAACAAGAATTATTGATTTTGAATCCTGAATTGAAAAAAGGCGTCAAACAAGGAATGATAATCAGAGTTCCACAAGGAGAGAAGAAAAATACACCAAAAAAAGAACAGTCAAATTTAATTAAAACACTCAATAACAGTCAGAAAAAAGAATTAGTGATGTTATTGCCATTTAACATTTCAAAAATTGAAAGTGATACTTTAAATTCTATTCAATCACGATTGAAAAAAGATAAGTTTTTGAATATGACCTTGGATTTCTATTCAGGAGCTTTGATGGCTATAGACTCTGCAAAGGTGCTAGGTTTGAATATTGATGTTAAAATTTTCGATTCTCAAGAAACTAAAAATTCATCAGGGATAGCAGGTATTGTTCAAGAAAAAAATATTGACAAAGCAGATGCAATCATTGGCCCTTTTTATCAAACCAATGTAGAAAAGCTTGCTGAGTTTACAACTAACAATGTTCCTATTATATCGCCTTTGTCAAAAGAAATGGGTAAAGAATTCTCAAATTTATATCAATCAATGCCACCAGCAGATGTTTTAAAAACATCAATTTTTGATTATATGAATAAAAAACAAGGGAATATTGTAGCTGTAGTAGATCCCAAAAAAGGAAGTATTAAAGAATATTTGCAACAAAATCAAAAAAACTGTCGATTGGTTGGTCTCAATGCCCGAAATACTGTTGTTGCCGATAGTTTAAAAGTTTTGTTTCAAAAAGACAGAATGAATTTTGTTGTTTTAGCTTCAGAGAGTACAGGTATGATTTTAGCAACAACAAATGCAATGCTCAATTTGCAGAAAGAATATCAGGTACAGTTAGTTATAATGGAACAAAATGAAACATTGGATTTTGAAGAAATCTCATTGAATAGATTAACAAAACTGAAGCTTCTCTATCCTTCCTTGACAAAACCAAATGAAACAGAGGAAGCAAACACATTTGATGAAAAATACAAAAAAATCAACAAAGTTTTGCCCAATCAATTTGCTGTTAGAGGATTTGATGTAACTATGGATACATTACTTCGATTGTCACAAGATGTATCATTTGAAGAGTCAGTTCAAACAACCAGTACTGAGTTTATAGAAAATAAATTTGACTACGAACAAGCATCACAAGGTTATGTAAACAAAGGAGTTTATATATTGTATTATGATGATGACTTGAATATTAAAGAAGCAATATAAAATGTCAACATCAAAAGTTACCTATTTAGGAGATTTAAGAACATCTTCTATACATTTTCAGTCAGGAAATATTATCATTAGCGATGCTCCATTGGATAACAATGGAAAAGGCGAAGCTTTTTCACCAACAGATACTGTTGCAAATTCATTAGCAAGTTGCATGTTTACAGTTATGGGAATAAAAGCTAGAGATTTAGATGTTGATTTTTCTGGTTCAACTGCAGAAGTGACTAAAATTATGGCAGCTGATCCAAGAAGAATATCAGAAATTCATGTTGTCTTCCAAATGAATTTATCAGCCGATGCTAAAGTAAAAACTATTTTAGAGAGAACAGCCATGACTTGTCCTGTTCACTACAGTTTGCATCCCGATATCAAAAAAGAAATTATTTTTAATTGGAAATAATTTGAACACACAGCAAGAAGAATTAATAAAATTAGCACATACTAAAATGCCCTTCGGAAAATACGAAGGGTATTTTCTTATTGACTTACCCGAATATTATTTGGTCTGGTTCAAAACGAAAGGATTTCCAAAAGGAAAACTCGGAGAACAACTTCAATTGGTTTATGAATTAAAGCTAAATGGTTTAGAAGAATTGATTCGAAACATCAGAAAAAATTTTCCTAAATCATAAATAGATTACACCAATTTAGATTTAATAATTAGACAAAATCAAATTCAGTATTTCAATTAATAATCGTATTTTTGAGCCGTTTTTAAAACAACAACAGCAACAACAACACAACAAAATTTTTAAAAATGAATCAAACGAAATACATTTTTGTTACAGGAGGTGTGACATCATCTTTGGGAAAAGGGATTATCGCAGCATCACTAGCAAAATTGCTTCAAGCAAGAGGTTACAGAACTACTATTCAAAAATTTGATCCTTATATTAATGTTGATCCAGGAACATTAAATCCTTATGAACATGGCGAATGTTTTGTAACTGATGATGGAGCAGAAACCGATTTGGATTTGGGGCATTATGAACGATTTCTTAATGTGCCAACTTCACAGGCAAATAATGTAACTACAGGTAGAGTTTACCTTTCGGTGATTGAAAAGGAGAGAAGAGGAGAATTTCTTGGTAAGACTGTTCAGGTTGTTCCACACATCACAAACGAAATCAAAGAAAGAATGCAATTGCTTGGTAAAACAGGCGATTATGATATTGTAATTACCGAAATAGGTGGAACTGTTGGTGACATCGAGTCATTGCCTTACATTGAATCTGTTCGTCAATTGGTATGGGAATTAGGAGAAAATAATAGCATTGTAATACATTTGACCTTGGTGCCATATTTGGCAGCAGCTGGCGAATTGAAGACAAAACCTACGCAACATTCTGTAAAGACCTTGATGGAAAGTGGTATCAAAGCTGATATTTTGGTTTGCAGAACAGAGCATGAATTATCTGATGATTTAAGGCAAAAATTGGCTTTGTTTTGTAATGTAAAACGTGAAGCAGTTATTCAATCTATTGATGCATCAACTATATATGAAGTACCAAGTTTAATGCTCAAAGAAGGATTGGATGTTGTAGCTTTAAAAAAATTAGCTTTATCTGAAAAGTCAATTCCAGATTTGACTCAATGGAATGAATTTTTACATCGTTTGAAAAATCCAAAACAAACCATTAATGTTGGTTTAGTAGGGAAATATGTTGAATTACAAGATTCATACAAGTCAATTCTCGAGGCATTCATCCATGCTGGAGCTGCAAACGAAGTTAAAGTAAATGTAATTAGCATTCATTCAGAGTTTACAAATTCTGAAAATATTGCAGAAAAATTAAAAGGAATAGACGGAATTCTAGTTGCGCCAGGTTTTGGAGAGCGAGGAATTGAAGGGAAAATAGAAACCGTTCGATATGCACGTGAGAACGGAATTCCTTTCTTTGGAATTTGTTTAGGAATGCAAATGGCTGTTATTGAATACGCTCGAAATGTATTGGGTTACGCTGACGCCAATTCAACCGAAATGAATTTACAAACACCATATCCTGTAATTTCGTTGATGGATGAGCAAAAAAATATAGTAGACAAAGGAGGAACAATGCGCCTTGGTGCTTGGAAATGTAACATCGAAGAGAACTCTTTAGCTTATGAAATTTATAATAAAAATGTAATTTCTGAAAGACACAGACATCGTTATGAGTTCAATAATGAATATAGACAATCATTGGAAAACGCAGGATTGAAGTGTTCAGGAACAAATCCAGATACTGGTTTGGTGGAGATAATAGAACTAGAAAATCATCCGTTTTTTATAGGTGTTCAGTATCATCCAGAATATAAAAGTACTGTTGCAAATCCACATCCAATTTTTGTTAGCTTTGTGGCGGCAATAAAAAAGCATAAAAATAATATGATTACTGCCTAAAGCAAGTTAGTTGCTCATGGCTTAAATTTTTAATAATGGAACAAAAAAAGTTTGATTTAAATTCGTTCATAGGTTTTGCATTGATATTCGGTATCATCTTTTGGATGATGATGAATAGTCAAAAAAATGAAGCAAAAGAACAAAAAGAGAAAGCCAAAAAAGAGCAACTCAAAAAACAACAAAACAGTAAACAAAATGAGGCTAAACTAGCCTCAACTATCGCTACAGACTCTACCGTAAGTGATACTTTGAAGCTTCAAAAACTTCAATCAACATTGGGTAGTTTTGCGTATTCTGCAACTTTGCCATCTGCAAAAGAGAATTTTACAATTCTTGAAAATGAGGTTTTAAAACTAAAGATATCCAACAAAGGAGGTTATATTGCTGAAGCGGTTTTAAAAGATTATAAAAGATTTGATAAAAACTCAAAACAACTGGTTGAATTGATAAAAAACAACAATGCTCAACTCAATCTTGAATTACAAACAAAAGATAATAGAACACTCAATACTAAAGACTTATTCTTTGAACCTACATTGACAAAAAATGGAGATGACCAAGTATTGTCAATGAAGCTTAAAGCAGATGCAAATTCTTTTTTGGAATATCAGTATGTGATGAAACCAAAAGAATATATGCTCGATTTTGACGTAAAATCTCAAGGATTAGGTAAAGTTCTTAATACATCTAAACCAGTTGATTTTCAGTGGGAACTGAAAACATATAGAAACGAGAAAAGTATATCTTATGAAAACCGCTACGCAGAGATTATTTTTGAATATGAAGATGGAAAAGATGATTATGTTGGTCAAGGAAAAGATAAAGAAGAAACTGCTGATAAGGTTACATATGTTGCATATAAACAGCATTTCTTTAGCTCTATTCTCTTAACAAAAACACCTTTTGAAAAAGCAGTTTTTCATTCGCATAACTTAGTAGATGATGAGAAAAAAGATACTATTTTCACTAAAGACTTCAAAACTACATCTGCATTAGCATTTCAAAATGGTGAGTTAGATTATAAAATGAATTGGTTCTATGGACCTACAGATTATAGACTTCTTGATAAATATGATAGAAATCTTGACGAAATTGTACCACTTGGTTGGGGAATATTTGGTTGGATAAACAAATTCATTTTTGTGCCATTGTTTGGTTTGTTAAGCTCTTTCATGCCACTAGGAATTGCAATTATCTTGTTTACAATACTCATAAAAATTGCGATGTCGCCTATTACATTCAAATCGTTTTTATCACAAGCAAAAATGAAAGTATTGCGCCCTGAAATTAATGAAATCAACGAAAAGGTAAAAGACCCAATGAAGCGTCAACAAGAGACAATGAGCTTGTATAGCAAAGCAGGTGTAAACCCAATGGCAGGATGTATTCCAGCATTAATACAAATACCATTTATGTATGCTTCGTTTCAGTTTTTCCCATCAGCTATAGAATTGAGACAAAAAGGATTTCTTTGGGCAGATGATTTATCATCATTTGATGAAATTATCAAGTTGCCGTTCCGAATTCCTGTATATGGTGACCATGTTAGTTTGTTTCCAATTTTGGCTGCAATTGCAATTTTCTTTTACATGAAAATGACTTCTGGAGATCAAGCCGCAATGTCACAACCACCACAAGAAGGAATGCCAGATATGACTAAAATCATGAAAATGATGATTTATATCTCGCCAATAATGATGTTGTTGTTCTTTAATAATTATGGTTCTGGATTGAGTTTGTATAACTTTATTTCAAACTTGATTACAATTGGAATTATGCTTGTAATAAAAAAATACTTTATAGATAGCGATAAAATTCACGCTCAAATTCAAGAAAATAAATCCAAACCAAAAACTGAAAGCAAGTTCCAAAAGAAAATGAGAGAAATGATGGAGCAGGCTGAACAGCAAAAACAATTACAGAATAAGAAAAAATAAAAACAAAATGCTTCTTTTTAGGAGCATTTTATTTTTGGAATTGAATTTGATATAATAAAAGAGACTGTTTTAACGTTTAAAGAAAAAAATATTTATGCGATATACACTGATTTTTTTAGTTTTTACTTCTGTTTTGTTTTCTCAGGAATACAATAAATTTGACGAGCAAGGAAAAAGGCATGGTCTATGGAAAGGTTATTTTGAAGAGTCAAAAAGACCTCGATATGAAGGGAATTTTGAGCATGGAAAAGAAATAGGCTTATTCAAATATTTTGATGATACTAAAGCTGGAACAGTTATCGCTACACGCCAGTTTAATGAAAAAGACAATTCTTGTTATACTATTTTTTACAATCAAAAAGGCAATAAAGTTAGCGAAGGGAATGTTGTAAATAAGTTGTTTGAAGGCGAATGGAAATATTACCATGAAGACTCTCCACAAATAATGACGACAGAGTTTTATGTAAATGGCAAGCTCAACGGTATAAGAAAAGTGTATTACAAAAGTGGAAAAATTGCCGAAGAGACAACGTATAAAAATGGAGTTAAAGAAGGACAATACAAAAAATACACCGAAGAAGGAGTTGTATTAGAGGAGTCTGTTTATAAAAACGATGTTTACGATGGTTTAGCTATCTACAGAGATCCAACTGGAAAAATTGAATCGCAAGGACTTTATAAAAATGGGAAAAAGTCTGGAATTTGGAAGTTTTGGAAAGGTGAAAAAGTGATTTCTCAAAATATGGATAAGCAAGGAAAAAAATTCAAAAAAAGAACTAAACCTCTTTCTGAATAAACTTAATAAGAATTACCTATAAAAAGTATATGTTTTATCAATGATTGAACTATACTTTTTTCTTTTTTTAATAATACCTTTGCATCAAAATTTTTTTGAAGTAAAATGAAACGAGTTGTTGTTGGGCTTTCTGGAGGTGTTGATTCGAGTGTTGCTGCTTATCTTTTAAAAGAGCAAGGCTATGAAGTCATTGGACTTTTTATGAAGAATTGGCACGATGATACAGTTACAATTTCCAACGAATGTCCTTGGCTCGAAGATAGCAATGATGCATTGTTAGTTGCCGAAAAATTAGGGATTCCGTTTCAAACCGTTGATTTAAGCGAACAATACAAAGAAAAAATCGTGGACTATATGTTCAGCGAATACGAAAAAGGAAGAACTCCAAATCCTGATGTATTGTGTAATCGCGAAATCAAATTTGACGTTTTCATGAAAATAGCGTTAAGTCTTGGTGCCGATTATGTGGCGACAGGTCATTATTGCCGAAAAGGAATAATCGAAAAAGATGGAAGCCAAATATATCAATTGCTTGCTGGGATTGACGGAAACAAAGATCAATCCTATTTTTTATGCCAATTATCACAAGAACAACTTTCCAAAGCGTTGTTCCCAATTGGTGAATTGACTAAACCACAAGTTCGTGAAATTGCTTCCAAATTAGATTTAATTACTGCCGAAAAACGTGATTCGCAAGGATTATGTTTCATCGGAAAAGTGCGTTTGCCCGAGTTTTTACAACAAAAATTACAACCAAAAGAAGGTTTGATTTATGAAATAAATGGCAGTAACGAAATCTACAATCAACCGAAACCAACTTTCAATTCTCTAGAAGAACAATTGCAATTTGAGGCAAAACCAATTTCTTATTCGCCAGAAAACGGAAAAGTAGTTGGGAAACATCAAGGTGCGCATTATTTTACCATTGGTCAACGAAAAGGGCTGAATGTTGGCGGAACCAAAGAAGCACTTTTTATCATCTCCACAGATATTGAAACCAATGCTATTTATACTGGTCAAGGTCATAATCATCCAGGATTATTTAGAAATGTTTTGAAGGTGAACAACGATGAAGTTCATTGGATTAGAGAAGATTTGACTTTGAAAAATGGTGAAACATTAGAAGTAAAAGCTCGAATTCGCTACCGACAAGAATTACAAAAAGCAACCTTACATCAATTTGAAAGCGGATTATACGTTTCGTTTGAACAACCACAATCAGCCATCACCGAAGGTCAATTTGTAGCATGGAATATTGATGACGAATTAGTTGGTTCAGGAGTAATTTCGTAATTTAGTCGAAATTAGAACTTGTTAATGTTTCAAAAAACTTTCATATTATTTTTGATTTTCTTTCTACAAGGTTTTTCTCAAAAAATTGAGAAAAAAGTTGGCGCATATAAGATTACGGAAGAAATTTTTCTAACAGAGAACAATAAGAAAATTGCAAAGCAAGTTTTTTATTTTAATGAGTCGGGAAATATTCTCGAGAAAATAAAATTCGGAAGACATCATTACAATAAACTTAATATTATAGGAGAAATAGAGCAATTTTTTTACAAGGATGATAAATTGCAGTTGTCAAAGAAATATATTTCCAGTTGTAAAAGTTGTAAGTTCTTTCAATACTATTCTAAATATGAATATAATGAAGGAAAATTAATTAGTGAAAATGTATTTTATGCAGAAAATGATTCACTCTTTATGTCAACTAATTATGTTTATAAGCCAAATTTAAAAGAAATACATTTTAATTCTTCAGTATATTATTTGAATAAGTATGACGATAAAAATAGAATTATTGAGCAAAACCAAGTTTACGAAGAAACTAATAAAATACGTTGGAAAAATGAGTTTTCATATTCAGATAATTTTAGAGTAGGTAAATTCCAAACTTTTTATAATGACGGAAAGGATCGTTCTGAAATTGAGATTGTCTCTTATAATTCCGACCGAATAATTGCTTCTAAAGAAATAATCAGAGAGAAATATAAAACAAAGCTTTTTTATTTTTATGATAAATATGGTATTATAAAAAAGATAGAAGAATATGAAAGTTTTAGTGAGGATGATTACAAGTTAATATATACTACCGTTTTTAAAGTTAATCGAAAAGCAAAAGATATTGATAAATCTGTTATTACTGAATTGAATTCGGCTTTAATGGAAAGTAATTAAATGACTTTTCTTTTGGAGTTTGTTTTTATCATTGAATGTATTTCGTAATTTAGTGCTTTCAAAAACGAAAGCTATGAAAAAAATCGTTTTACTATTACTGTTTTTTTTATCCCAAAACATCTTTTCTCAGGAAGATGCATGGGTTTATTTTATTGATAAACCAGATGCACAATTCTATTTAGATAATCCACTTGAAATGCTTTCACAAAGAGCACTCGATAGAAGAACAGCTCAAAACATTTCTTTGGATATTACTGATGTGCCCATTCATCAAGCCTATTTAGATGAACTTGTTAATCAAAGTGGAATTCAAATAAAAGCAAAATCTAAATGGTTCAATTGTGTTCATGTTCGTGGTTCTGTTGAAGCTATAAATTCATTGCTCAATCTTTCATTTGTGCAAAGTGTTTTCTTTGCTGATAGGAGTTTAAATTCATCAAATAGGTTGATGACCTCTAAAAAAGCATATAAGCCAGTAAATAAGCAAATGGATGTTTTGACTAATTTTAATTATGGTACTTCTACTAATCAGATTCAAATGTTGAATGGTCATTTGCTTCATCAGCAAAATTACACTGGGACTGGAAAAATAATTGCTGTTATGGATGCAGGATTCCCAGAAGTAGATGTGATTACTCCTTTTCAAAGAGTAAGAGATAATAATCAAATTTTAGGTGGATATAATTTTGTTGATAGAAATGAAGATTTTTATACAAGAAACTCTCATGGAACAATGGTGCTTTCTACCATGGCTGGTTATGTTGATAATCAACTTGTAGGAACAGCACCCGATGCAGGTTATTATCTTTTCATTACAGAAGATGTAGGCTCGGAAAATCCTGTAGAAGAAAGTAACTGGGTTGAAGCCGCTGAGGTTGCAGATAGCTTAGGCGTTGATGTTATAAATACATCATTAGGCTATTTTGAATATGATAATCCAAATTATAGTTATACTTATGAGAACTTAAATGGAACAACAGCTTTCATGTCTCGTGGAGCCAATATGGCATTCAGTAAAGGAATGATTTGTGTTACTAGCGCTGGAAATTCAGGAGGAAGTTCAAATCCTTATGTGGCAGTACCAGCTGAGGCTAGTTATAATCTTGCAGTTGGAGCTGTAAGAGGAGATGAAAGCTATGCTTCGTTTAGTTCTGTTGGACCAACTTTCGATGGGAGAATTAAACCAGATGTTATGGCACAAGGACAGAACTCTACGGTTTCTTCAACAACTGGTGTAATTACAACAGCAAATGGTACTTCATTTTCAGGTCCAATTATGGCTGGAATGGTAGCTAGTTTTTGGCAGGCAATTCCTTGGGCAACCAATCAGCAAGTTGTGGATTTTGTTCGTCAATCAGCAGATAGGTTTTCAAACCCGAATGAGTTCTATGGTTATGGAATTCCTGATTTTAATTTAGCTCTTCAGAATGCATTACTTTCATTGCCTAATAACCAAAAACCTATCTATTTTGTATATCCAAATCCATTTAGTGAAAATTTGAATATTTTAAATTCTAACAGTTCCGAGGATTTTAATTTCTCTGTTTACAATGCCTTAGGACAACTAGTTAGAAGTTATACTGTTTCTAAAAATTCAAATACTATTAACGTAAATGATTTAGAAAGAGGTTGTTATTTTTATAAAATAACAGCTCAAGGTATTAATCAAGCAGGAAAAATAATTAAGAATTAAATTTTATAATGAACAAAATCACAAAACTTTTCGGTATTAAATACCCAATAATTCAAGGAGGAATGATTTGGAATAGTGGATATAAATTAGCAAGTGCTGTCAGTAATGCCGGAGGTTTAGGGTTGATTGGGGCAGGATCTATGTATCCTGACGTTTTAAGAGAACATATTCAAAAATGTAAAAAAGCAACTGATAAGCCATTCGGAGTAAATGTCCCAATGTTGTATCCAAATATTGAAGAGATAATTCAAATTATCATTGATGAAGGCGTAAAGATTGTTTTCACATCTGCTGGAAATCCGAAAACATGGACATCTCATTTGAAATCACATGGTATAACTGTTGCGCATGTTGTTAGTAGTTCAAAATTTGCCTTAAAAGCGCAAGAAGCGGGCGTTGATGCTGTGGTTGCAGAAGGTTTTGAAGCAGGAGGTCATAATGGTAGAGAAGAAACAACAACACTAACTTTAATTCCAATGGTTAAAGAACAAATTTCAATTCCGTTGATAGCTGCTGGAGGTATAGCTTCAGGAAGAGGAATGTTGGCTGCCATGGTTCTCGGAGCAGACGGTGTTCAGATGGGTTCAAGATTTGCTGCTTCTCATGAAAGTTCTGCTCATGAAAATTTCAAAAAAACAATCATAGAAGTTAAAGAAGGTGATACATTAGTTACTTTGAAAGAACTAGCTCCAGTTCGATTAATAAAGAATAAATTTTATAATGACTTACAAGATTTGTATGCAAAATGCCCAACAGTCGATGAGCTAAAAAATTTGTTAGGACGAGCAAGAGCCAAAAAAGGAATGTTTGAAGGAGATTTGACAGAAGGCGAGTTAGAGATTGGTCAAATCTCAGGATTGATACATGAAATAAAATCTGTCGATGAAATTTTTGAGGATATTCTAAATGAATTTGAGAATTTGAAAAATGAAATATCATCTTTATCTTTTTGATAAATTTCTTAAAGGAAACAAATGTTAAATGATGTCTTTTTTATCAACATTTTGTCTATTTGCTTTAATTGTTGATATGTTTAAATGTTTTCTTTTTTTTTATCAAAATATTGAATTTTAATATTTTATAATTGTATAACAAACAACTTACAATGTTAATAATGTTGATTAATTTGTTTATAACATTTTAATAACTCAAATTTTGCTTTTCTTTTTATCCGTAATATAGTTGAAGATTTTTTTACTTGGGTTTATTGTGTCTAAAGCACTTTTTTTTGAGCTGATTTTTAGATGATAACCGAAGTATTTGATCGTAAATAAAATCAACTTTATGAGGATAATTACTCAAGTCAAAAATCTTATTATTTCTTCTAAGCTAGCAGCATTGTTCTTTGTTGTTTTTGTAAATACTGTTTCGGGACAATGTCCGACTATTACAAACTCTATTCAAACTTTTTGTGATTCTCAATCGCCTACAGTTGCTAGTTTAGTGGCAACAGATAATGGAGGAGGTATTCGTTGGTATGATACGGCTTCATCAACAACTCCTTTGTCTTCTTCAACTTCTTTGATTTCTGGTGAGGATTATTTCGTTGATGATATTACGGGCACTTGTGGTACTAGACAAAGCGTTGTAGTCTCTATCGTTTCTAGACCTTTTGCTTTACTTGGAGCAACAACTCTTTGTAGAGCATCGGTTGTTTCAGATTTAAATGCATTTGTCATTGGTTTTAATATTAAATGGTATACGACTTCAACAGGCGGTTCACCTTTAAGTGCAACAGATAATGTTGTTAATGGAACTTATTACGCAAGTCAAACAAGCCCTGTTACTGGTTGTGAAACAACAAGAACACCTATAATTGTTCAAGTCTTGATTATTCCTCCGCCAACTGGTGATGAAAATCAAGTGTTTTGTTCGTCAAATTCCCCTACTGTAGCAAATTTATCAGCAAATGGAACAAACGTTTCTTGGTACCCTTCTCAAAGTTCAGGTTTTCCATTAGATCCTTCAACACCTTTGGTTAATGGACAAGTTTATTTTGCCGAGTCTTTTGTTTTTCCTTGTCCAAGTACTTCTAGACTTCAGGTTACTGTCACCATAAATCAACCAAACAATGCAGGTAGTAATGGTTCAGTTGGTTTTTGTGAAAGCACAATATCATCTCAACCTTCAATTAATCTTTTTGATTTATTGTCAGGGAGTCCGCAAACAAATGGTGTTTGGTCAGGACCTTTGACAACTTCAAGTGGTCATTTAGGGACTTTGGATGTGTCAACTTTGAATTCAATTAATTCGCCTTATGTTTTTACCTATACAGTTAGTTCTCCTCCTTGCCCAGACTCAACTTCTAGCGTAATTATAAACGTGATACCGCAGCCAACAGCGAGTGTATCAGTATCACCAACGACGATATGTTCGAATGAAAGTGCGA
>ENA-UOYA01003311-UOYA01003311.1-activated-sludge-metagenome-genome-assembly--contig:-NODE-3311-length-14482-cov-5.902197_pt1 | contig 14482 bp, 13 predicted proteins | sample MGYA00238163_ERZ764804 | MGnify/ENA primary metagenome ERZ764804 (study PRJEB28919, sample SAMN05720223) | activated sludge metagenome | isolation source: Anaerobic digester | place: Hong Kong...
ATCTACACACAGGCATACACTCTTTCCCTACACGACGCTCTTCCGATCTCACCACATACGCCAGAAAGATGACAATGCGGATTACGCCCTCCAGCAGATTCTGCAGAAAATACCCCGGCACGTACTCTTTCACCAAATGGGCCAGCCCTGCCGGTAACAGTGCAAAGAGAGCAGTGCCGGCCACCAGAGCAAAGGCCACGGAAAGCCGAAGTTCCCATGGGCTCAAAGTCTCTCCTTCCTCTTCGCCCTCCACCACCTGGTTCGCCGAATAGGTAAGGGTTTTGATCCCTTCCACCATGGATTCAATCATGGCAACGACGCCCCGGATAAAAGGCAACCTTAAAAGCCGATAGCGTTCGGTTAACGAATTAACATCCCGCAGGTCAAAAACAATCTCCTCCGGAGTGCGTCGCACCGCCACGGCCATCTTCTTTTTACCGCGCATCATCACGCCTTCAATTACTGCCTGACCTCCGTACAAATAACGGGCCATGTAGCAGACCACCTTTCCCCTACCCGCAATTAATTAAAAGTTAAATAATCCTGCGAAAAACAAAGCCCGCGCCATGATAAATATAGCAGAGCCTGAGCTCTGCTATATCTGAACTTATTCTAGGCCGTACTTGCTCTTAAATCTTTCCACGCGTCCGGTAGTATACACTGTCCGTTGTTTACCGGTGAAGAAAGGATGACATTTTGAACAAAGCTCCACGCGTAATTCCTGCTTTGTTGATCCGGTCTCAAAGGTTTCGCCACAAGCACAGGTTACCGTGGCCTTATGATATTTTGGATGAATACCCTCTTTCACGTTTTCACCTTCTTTCAAAAACCCTTACTTGGATAAGTCCTGTTTTACCGTATAAATCATCACATTAGAAGATTATAACACAGGTGAATTAAAAATACAACACACAGAATAAGAGAGAGTCTCTCCTCGGCGGAGCCGCTCTCTCTTCTGCCTACAATACTAGGAACGTCTGGTGTATTGGGTCTTCTTATCAACCCGATGCCTGGATTCCAGGAAGCGAATGGTTCCCGAAACACCACGCATGACGACTGTATGGGTAGTGGCATAATTCCCGTAATAGCGTACACCCTTGAGAAAATCCCCGTCGGTAACGCCGGAAGCTGCAAAAATCACGTCATCACCGCTCACCAGATCATTGAGAGTAAGAATCTTTTTGAGATCCTTCACACCTAATTTACGGGCCCGCTGAACCTGTTCCTCGTTTTCCGGCCACAGCCGTCCCTGGAACTCGCCACCGGTACACCGTTGGGCAGCAGCGGCCAAAACCCCTTCCGGAGCGCCCCCAATCCCAATCACCATATCTACGCCAGAACCCGGGATGCTGGTAGCCACCGCCGGCGACACATCGCCGTCACTAATCAGTTTGATCCGCGCTCCGATGCGTCTTAATTCCTCAATAATATGTTCATGCCGCTCCCGGTCTAAAACGACCACAGTCACATCGTTAACCTCTTTATTTAAACTCTTGGCCACGGCCTTTACATTTTCCGTAACGGTGGCATCCAGACTGATTTTCCCCCGTGCCGCCGGACCGGCCGCAATTTTCTCCATATACATATCCGGCGCGTGCAGCAGACATCCTTTCGGGGCCACCGCCAGAACAGTAATCGCCCCCATTAAACCTTTGGCCACAAGATTGGTACCCTCTAAAGGATCAACCGCCACATCAACCTCCACATTTTTCCCGGTGCCTACTTTTTCCCCGATATAGAGCATCGGGGCCTCGTCCATTTCCCCTTCGCCAATTACGACCGTCCCATCAATATTGACCGTGTCAAACATGGCCCGCATGGCTTCCGTGGCAGCATCATCAGCCGCGTTCTTGTCACCTCTCCCCCACCAGCGGGCGGAAGAAATCGCCGCAGCCTCCGTAACCCGCGCAAATTCCAGGGTCAATTCTCTTTGCATCAACGAGACCAACCTTTCAGTCGTCATTACCTTTTCCTCCTCTTTATCTTACACCTTTTCTTTTTCTCTTTTTTTCTTTTTCTCTTTTTCTTTCTTTGTATCTATTTAAATTTGGCTTCCCAGTCCTTCCGGAACTTGGCCAGTCCCAACGCCGTCATGGGATGCTCAAAAAGTTGTAAGAAGACCTTATACGGGATCGTAGCAATATGGGAACCGGCCCGGGCTGCCTCCAGCACATGATTGGGATGCCGGATGCTGGCGGCAATAACACGGGTCGTCAGCTGATGAAGGCGAAAAGTATCCACAATATCCCGCACCAGGGAGATTCCGTCATAGCCCACATCATCCAGTCTCCCCACAAAGGGGCTCACAAAAGTTGCGCCGGCCCTAGCCGCCAATAAGGCCTGGTTCAGAGAGAAAACCAGAGTGACATTGGTCTTGATTCCCTCTTCCGCCAACCTGGCCACACACTTGATCCCTTCACCAGTCATGGGAATTTTGATCACAACGTTTTCCCGAATGCCGGCAAGCTGTCTGGCCTCCTCCAGCATTTCCCCGGCCGTGGTTCCCATCACCTCTGCACTCACGGGTCCGAGCAGTAAACCGGTAATTTCCCGCAGAATGGCGAAAAAATCCCGTTCCTTTTCCTGTGCGACTAAAGAAGGATTCGTGGTGATTCCCGTAATAACTCCGTATTGAACAGCGTCTCTGATTTCAGTAAGATTAGCCGTGTCTAAAAATAGTTCCACCAAACATCACCTCGCACAAATTTAAACGGGTACAGGTAGGCTTCCTGTACCCAAACCCGGCCTCCGGGGTATTCTGCTTATGCTTTCCCGCTGCTGCCAAAAACCCGCATCTTTTCTCTGACGATTTCCGTCATGGCTTCCCTGGCTGGTCCTAAGATTTTCCGCGGGTCAATTTCCCCAGGATGCTGCGCCAGCACCTCTTTCACGCCGCGCACGAACGCTTCGCGAATATTTGTATCGATATTGACCTTGCGCACTCCGAGGGAAATGGCCTTTTGCACGTCTTTATCGGGCACACCCGAGGACCCGTGCATTACAATCGGGACATTCACGAGACTCTGGATTTTGGCCAGCCGGTCAAAATCCAGTTTGGGCTCCGCCTTGTACTGCCCATGGGCTGTCCCAATGGCTACGGCCAGTGAATCAACGTCAGTCTGTCCGACGAAATATTCCACATCGGCTGGGTCGGTTAACATGGCCTCCCGGTCGGAAACGGTGATATCATCCTCTGTTCCGCCTATTTTCCCCAGTTCCGCCTCCACGGAAACGCCAACCGCCCGGGCTATTTCCACGATTCTTTTCGTGACGGCAATATTCTCCTCCAGGGAAAGCTTTGAGCCATCAAACATCACCGAGGAAAAACCCTGCGCGATACACTGCACCACCTGCCGGAAATCTGTGCCATGATCCAGATGCAGGCAAATGGGAATCCTGGACTTCTTCGCCCCTGTATGTACTAAACCTACAATATAGTCCAGTCCGGCATACTTGATCGCGCCCTGGCTGGCCTGAATAATCACCGGTGAATTTTCCGCCTCGGCAGCGGCAATAATTGCCTGGATAATCTCCATGTTGTTGCAATTAAACGCCCCCACTGCATAATTGCGTTTAACTGCATCCTCTAAAAGCTCTTTCCCTGTTACTAATGGCATCCTCCCAAGCCCCCAATTCTTTTCATGATTATTTGTTCATGTTCAATTTTACCATAAATCTTTTTGGCGCTATAAACTAATTTTATGTCGTTTTACTTATTTTTAACCTTCCTTTTTCCGCGAAAACTGCTGTCATCCAAATATTTGCGGGTGGCGGCCGCCAATTGAATGGCCTCCGTTTTGTGGATATTCCGCAGATCACGAACCGATTCCGCAAAGACGATCCCCACCGCCTGACAAGCCGCGCAGCGGATTTCCACCCTGTCCGGATAGGTTTCAAAATCCAATTCGGCACCGCCACAACTGCAGGAGATTTGCCCCCGCTCGGAAATCCTTCGCAAAGCTTCCAGTACCTGCAGCATAATGGCCGAATTCACATAAAAATCCCTGTTTTCCAACTGAGCGGCAATTTCCCAACTGAGGTCCGCCTCTTCATTAAGCGCTTTCATTACTTCTCCCTTGCTACCCAGATAACCAAGCACGATCCGGGTGTTTTCGCAATAAAGGGGGACCGCTTTTTTCTGCCAAATCTGGGCGCCCGAGAGATGAAAAACATGGTTCGTTTCACACAAATGGCACAAAACACGCAGGCAGTAGACTTCCCGCCCTTTTCTGGAGATCTCCAGCAGGTTGCTGCCGCATTCACAGTGCAAATGAAAGGGGTCCCTTTTCCCGCAACGGAAGCGAGACAAGGCATATATATTTGTTTTCCCGCACTGCGGGCAACGCAGGGTCAGGATGGAATTGGTCATAACAAGCACTTTTCTTACCCGCTTTCTTTTTGCTCTTCATGCTTCGCACTTCAGGCTTTTCGTACCTTCGTTTCGGCTTATTAAAAATTATTCTTCATTCTACCGAAAAATCCTGCCCTTTTTTCTGCTTAGGCTTAATTCTGGAGAACTTTTTCTAAGATATCTTTAAATTCTTGCAGATCAAACGGTTTGTTCAGAATATAATTCCCTTCCATTTTCCTTAGTCCATAACCGGACATAAATACGCCTTTCAAATCCTTTTTCTTCTCCTTTAGCCGCTTCATGGTTTCCAAACCATTTAAACCACCCATTTTCAGATCAACAAGCGCAACATGAAATTCCTCATGCCCAATCATTTGCAACGCCTCATCCCCATTGGCTGCCGTTTTTGCCTCATACCCCAATAAGGCACAGACCTCCGTTAACAACTGCCGGATTGCTTCCTGATCATCAACAATTAATAATTTTTTAACATTTGTAGTATTCTCCATACTCAGCCCCCTTTTCCCCACTTATCCCAGATTCTCCCGTCTCTCCAACATTTGGCCGTTTTCCAGATAAACCCGCCTAATGCCGGCGTTTACCGCTGTTCTTCTGGCCGGAATACTTGCCACCGTCCCGACGGTAACTCCCTCCAGCCCTGAAACGTCAACCATCAGCAGCTGCATTTCCACCTTACCCGCAATCCTTCCCGCCCCTTGCGGGAATTGGACGGGTGAGCCTAATTTCTGATAGCCGCAATACCTTAAGAGCAGTTTAGCCATGCCCTTGATTAAATCCAACAGCCCCGCCGGTTTTAAGACCGGCTCCACCTGAATGCCATCCATAAAACCTACGGGCAAAACCGCAAGGGTGGTCGTCCTGCGGGCTTTAAAGGTCCGGCCATAACCTGCCGTATGCCCGGCCGGTAAAGTTTTGACATAAATTACTTTCGCTTTTAAACTCCAGGAATCCTTTAAGCTGATCTTTTGCGCGAGGCGTGGCACAGGTGCTTGTCCATAAAGCAAAGTCCCCGCCCGCACCATGTCTAAATGCATTTCGGGCAGTTCCAGGATCGCCGCGCTATTGGCCAGATGCTTCACCAAGCCCTGAATGCCCGCTTCCTCCAACGAGGCACAGACCTTTTGAAATATCGCAAACTGCTTCCGGGCATAGCTTTTATCCTTCCACATGGCCGTCGCCAGATGGGAATAAACCCCTTCCAGGCACAGCTCCGGCAGAGCGGAAATTTCCCGGGCCACAGCCACAACCTCCTCAGGCCATAAACCGAAACGCCCCATGCCGGTTTCTACTTTGAGATGAACGTTGATCCGGCACGCGGATGCGGCCGCCGCCTCCCTTAACCAGCCCACTGCTTCCCGGCTGGCCACGGTGGCCGTTAAACCATAGCGGGCATAATAAACGGCTTCCTCGGGCAAAAAGGCCCCAAAAACCAGAATCGGCGCAGTAATCTTTGCTTCCCGCAAAACCCGTCCTTCCTCGGGGGTGGTTACCCCCAGCATATCCGCGCCCAGCCCCGTGAGCTTGCGGCTTACTTCCACTGCTCCGTGCCCATAGGCATCCGCCTTCACCACGCCCAGCAGCTTGACCTGCGGGCCGATTATTTGCCGGATCTGCTGATAATTGCTGGCAATCGCGTCCAGATCCACCTCTACCCACCTGCTGTCATTCGGCATGTTTTCCTGTGTCATGGCGCGTTCCTCCCTGACCCTTTATTGCCTTTTTCAGAGCGATTAACCGCCGGATATTCTTTTGGTAAACCGGCTCCAGCGTTGTCCAGAAATGATAATAGAAATTGGAAAAAACCAAATCATATTCGCCGACAAATTCCGTAAAAGTCCCGTTAAAACCCTTTTTAAAGCGGTACAGCCCGTAAAGGGGATTGTCCTCCGATAAATCACCGGAAACCCCGCGGAAATCGTACATGCGGCAGTTGTTTTCCTTCGCCCACTGAATCATCGTCCACTGCAACAGATAATTGGGCATCACGTGCCGGTCCCGGTTCGAGGACGCCCCATAGATGTACCAGGCTTTGTCCCCGAAGAGAAAAGCCAGCGTACCCGCAATCGGCCGGTCTTCATAATAGGCCATAAATAGCTTGAGATAACCTAAAGGGGCCAAGAGATCCCACATTTCTGCAAAATAACCATACGGCCGCACTAAAAATCGATCCCGTTCGGTTGTTTCTTTGAGGATCTCATAAAAGAGCGGCAACTCCTCTTTCCCGCAATCCTGCCGGATCAGCACCCCTTTTTTGGTGGCCAGGCGGATATTATAGCGGGTTTTTTGATGAAAATTATTAAAAAGCGTCTCCAGATCCGGCGTGATATCCAAACGAAAAACGAATTTCGGCTGAATCCCTTCAAAACCTTCCCCTTTTTCCGCGGCCCGAAAACCCCGGGTGCGTAAGTATTCGGCAAAGTCCTGGTCTTCCACAGAAATATCCGGATCAAGCTTCAGGAAAATGGCGCCCTTTTCCCGGGCGAATTTCCGGACTTCGGCAAATAAAAAGTCCATCAGTTCGGCATTATGCACATCCCCCACCGGCCCACGGGGCGCATAAAAGATGTACTTCCCCAGCACAGGGATGCGTCGGGCTAAAATACTGATGGCAGCAACGGGTTCTCCACCCCGCTCCTGCCCTGCCGCGTTTTCCTCTTCCTGCTCCACGAGCAGACGGTAGGGCTGCCATTCCCCTTTCCCCTTTAACTCGCCCCATTCCCACGACTGCAGAATATGCCCTTTGGGGGCACGCAGGAGAAACTGATTATAATACTCCTTTTCCTCCAGTGTCAGTATCCGTGCCTTATACATAAGCTCCTCCTTTAGTGGCCTCTTTAAAGAAACAGGCGCAACCCCTGCTGCGCCTTGAATATCTTCCGCTTTTTCCTGTATAGATGAATTACCCGCAACCGCACCGTTTTATTTTTTTTCTTTCAAAGCAGCGCCAATAAAATCACGGAACAAAGGATGGACTCTGTTCGGTCTGGATTTAAACTCCGGATGGAACTGACAGGCCACAAACCAGGGATGATCCCGCAGTTCAATGATCTCGACCAGCTTATGATCGGGAGATTCGCCGCTAATCACCATTCCGTGCTTTTCTAAAATGTCCCGGTACTCATTATTGAATTCAAAACGGTGTCTGTGTCTTTCCCCAATTTCTTTGCGTTCATAAGCCGCGTAGGCTTTGGTGTTTTCATTCAACACGCAGGGGTAACTGCCTAAGCGCATCGTTCCCCCCAGTTTCTGAACATTCTTTTGCTCCGGCAACAGACTAATCACCGGATGCGCTACCTCCGGCTGATATTCGGTACTGCCGGCATCCAGCCCGGCCACATTCCGGGCGAATTCCACCACGGCCAGTTGCATCCCCAGACAAATGCCCAAGAAGGGAATTCTCTTTTCCCGGGCATAGTTAATGGCTTTCAGCTTGCCGGAAATACCCCTGTCCCCAAAGCCGCCCGGCAATAGAATACAATCGGCATCCTTGAGAAAAATCTCCGGATCCACTCCATTTTCCAACTTCACAGAAGAAATCATGTCCACTTCTACATTGACATTATGATAAATCCCGGCATGGGTTAAAGCCTCACAGACACTGATATACGCATCCGGAAGCTCTACATACTTACCCACCAGCGCAACCTTCACCGTGCCTTGCGGATTTTTAATGCGCTGGACAATCTTCTCCCAGTCGGCAATCTGCGCCGGTCCGCATTGCAAGCCTAAACGTTCCACCACAAAATCGTCAAACCCCTGTTCTTTTAATTTCAACGGTAATTCATAGATGGTTTCGGCATCAACAGCCTGAATGACCGCATCCTTTTCGATATCACAGAATAAAGCGACCTTTTCCTCCAATTCCTTGGAAAGAGGTCTCTCGCAACGACACACAATAGCATCCGGCTGAATACCGATGCTTCTCAGTTCCTTCACGCTATGCTGCGTAGGCTTTGTTTTCACCTCTCCGGCCGCCTTAATATAAGGCACCAGGGTCACATGAATGTATAAGATATTATCCCGCCCCACATCGCTTTTGATCTGCCGGATGGCCTCCAAAAAAGGCAGGGATTCAATATCACCAACAGTGCCGCCAATTTCCGTGATGACCACATCCGGATTACTCTCCTTGGCCACACGCAGAATCGACTCTTTTATTTCATTGGTAATGTGGGGAATTACCTGAACCGTCCCGCCCAGATATTCACCTTTCCGTTCCTTATTAATCACCGACCAGTAAATTTTACCGGTGGTGGTATCGCTGTTTCTGTTCACATTTATATCAACAAACCGCTCATAATGACCGAGGTCAAGGTCTGCTTCCCCTCCATCATCAGTCACGAAAACCTCCCCGTGCTGATAAGGGCTCAATGTTCCGGGGTCAATATTAATATAAGGATCAAATTTCTGCATCGCCACTTTCAGCCCACGGCTTTTTAACAAACACCCCAAAGATGACGCTGTAATACCTTTTCCCAGGGAAGACACAACGCCGCCTGTTACAAAAATAAATTTTGCCATAAACCCTTTCTTTCCCTCCTCCCGAGAAATCCTGTGCTTGGAGAAATCCCGTGCTTGATGATGACAGCTCGCTCGTGTTAACACAGCACTCATTATCCGTTATCACGCATTCCCAAACTTGTCCTTCTAAATTTTATACTTCCCTCTTGACCGCGTCAACAATCTTTTTTTTAAACATTTTTTATAGAAAAATTACCCGTCCTAATCGTTATCCCAGTCATCATCGCCGTCGAGAGTATCATACTTATCATACTTGTCAAGAGAATCCTTTTCTTCAACCTCATCCAGTAAAGAACGGCGACGGTACGGAATAGTACGGGAGCCATAAGACAAATTCCGTCTGACAACTTTGGCCTGACTCCATTCTTTTAAACCCCAAAGTCCTTGTCCTAAGTTGACAATCCGGTTGTCCAAGATAAGCTGGGTGTGAATGGCGGCCATTTTCTGGTGATCATCCATCGACCACCCTTTAATCTGAAATACCGCCTGCAGTAGCTCTTTCAGTTTTTTGCCCTGGTGATCTGCAGAACCCTTTAATACCTGATAGATGATGTCCACTTCAGATAGACTAGGATTAATGCTTTCTAATTCTTCCATCGGCAAACACCCCTCTTATAATTCTAAACAATCCATAATTCTCATTAATGTTACTGTTTTCCTGCATATCAGACAAATATTTTCGAAAAAAGATAAACTACATCCTGTCCGGGGCACTCACGCCTAATAATTGCAGGACATTCCGCAAAGTGATCCGGGTCGCTTCGATAAGGAGCAGCCGCGCCTTGCGCAGTTCCACATCATCAATCAGCACACGGCAACTGTTATAAAAGCTATGAAAAAGCGAGGCTAAATCATGGGCATAGTAGGTCAGCCGATGGGGTTCATAGTTTGCGGCGGCGCCAATAATCTCCGCAGGCAAATCAGCGATCTTGCGGAGCAAATCTATTTCCGTCTCCTCCTTTAGCAAGGAAAAGTCCACCTGGGTATAATCCGGCAATTCGGCAATGCTGGCTTTGAGGATGCTGCAGACCCGGGCGTGGGCATATTGCACATAATAAACAGGATTTTCCGAGGATTCCGCTTTCGCTAAATCCAGATCAAAATCCATCTGGCTGTCCGCACTGCGCATCACAAAAAAGAACCGGGCGGCATCCTTGCCTACTTCGTCAACCAGTTCGGAAAGGGTAATATACTGGCCGCTTCTCTTGGACATCCGCACAATTTCCCCGTTGCGGAAAAGACGCACCAATTGCATCAGAATAACATCCAACGCCTCGGGAACATGGCCCAGGGCCTGCATGGCGCCCTTCATCCTGGCCACATGCCCGTGATGATCGGCCCCCCAGATATTAATGACCTTCTCGAAGCCCCGTTCAAACTTATTGCGATGATAAGCAATATCGGCGGCAAAGTAGGTGGGTACCCCATTGGAGCGCACCAGCACCTCATCCTTTTCATCGCCGAACTCGGTGGTCTTTAACCAGAGGGCCCCTTCTTTTTCGTAGATATATCCCTTCTCCTGCAATTCCGCAATTGTTTTGGTAATGGCCCCGCTATCATGCAGGGTCTGTTCGCTGAACCAGACATCATACTCCACGCCAAAATCGGCCAAATCCTTTTTGATGTTATTCAGTTTTTCGGTCAGCGCCTTCTGGATTAAAAATTCCCGCCGCAAGGCACTGTCCACCGTTAAGTACTGATCGCCCACCTCGGCGATAATCTTTTTCACGGTGTCCACAATATCCTGCCCGTGATAGCCCTCCTCGGGGAATTCAACCTTTTGCCCCAACAACTGAAAATAACGGGCTTCCAGCGATTTGCCGAAATTCTCAATCTGATTGCCGGCATCGTTAATATAAAACTCCTTTTGCACATCGTACCCGGCCGCTTTCATCACATTGCACAAAGTATCGCCCAGGGCGGCGCCGCGGGCATTCCCCATATGTAAAAGTCCGGTGGGATTGGCACTGACAAATTCAATCTGCACCTTCTTGCCTTGTCCAAAAGCGGAATGCCCGAAGCTGTCGCCTTCCCGCAGCACCTGCGGCATTACTTCGTATATCCAGCTTTTGTCCAGATAAAAATTGATAAAGCCCGGCCCGGCTATTTCCACCTTTTCAAATAAAGCGCCGGCCTCTCCCAAATTGGCTGCCAGAATCTCGGCAATTTTGCGCGGCGGCATTTTCGCCTGCTTACTTAATAGCATCGCGATATTCGTGGCAAAATCGCCAAAAGCTTTTTCACGCGGTGTTTCCACCGTAAAAGCCGGGATTTCCTCAAAAGCCAACTGGCCGTTGGCTCTGGCCTGCTCTAAAGCGTTTTTTATCTGCACATGCACTTGTTCTTTTTTCGCTTCAACAATACTACTCATTTTTTTGCTCCTCTCTCCGTCTTGCTAATCAAAACAATTATATGTTCCTTCTTCGGTGAATGTCAATGCTCAACTGGCCACCTCAAAGGTAAATTGTGGCGAAGGGGTTATGCGCGTGATATTTTCTTCAATTCCGGAGTTGGCATCATAGAAAATGGCAAATTGCTCTTCAAAAAATTTACCCCGTACTTCCCAGGTGAGAACCTCTTTCCCCCATGTATTCACGATTAAAGCCGGACGGACAAGTTCAATCGAAAGACGAGAGCTGACGATCTCCCTGATCTCACTCTCCGTCAGCTTGGGGGCGGACAACTCCCGCGGGCGGTTATACATATAATAGGGAGTGCCTTCATACCCGGTTATCTCGCCATCTTCCAGGGAAACCTGGAGTTTAATCTGATCGGGATACAATAAGACCTCACCCTGCCGCGGCACAAAGGTATAGACCGCCGTATTGTCTTCTTTTTGCGCCTTTACCGCCACAATGTCCTCCAAATTATGTCTGGCGAGAAACTCCCGGCCCTTTTCTTCCCCCTCACTGAGACTCAGCTTGCTGTTTTCCGACGTCTTTTCCTTCATGGCCCAGATTACCGCGCCATCTAACTTACTGATGTCCACATAGACCGGCCCGCCCTCGTCTTCGCGCAAAGGCGCAATCTCCACCCCATAAGTGGGAATATCCCCTACTCCCTCGTAGCTAATCCTGGCTTGATGGGCGCCGGGAATGCCGAACCACCAATCAAGGGCGATCTGCAGCGCCTTTTGCTGCCCGATTTCCTCTTTGCCGCGCATTTTTTTCGGTTCCGGCTCCACAGGACTAAAGTCCTCATTAAGATTAATCTCCGGATACTCCTCAATTTTTTGTTCCATGAGCTTAAAACCATCGAGAATGGTATTATCCTCTAATTCTTCCCCGCCGGCAATGGAGGCCACCTCCACCTGCGTCCAGCTTAACTGGCAGCTCAGGATTTTGGCCTGCATTTTGCTTAATTCCTCCCCTAGCGTCTTAGAGCGGTGATATAATTCCTCAAGCACTTTACTGTTTTCTTCCTGAAGGGTTGCCTGCCCGCGGGCGGTTTGGGCCAACAGGGCATTGGCCACCTCGCTCGTATCGGATAAAAATTTTTCCGTCTTGGATAACGGCACATAAGCCAGGGGTAAGCCGCCCAGATTCGATTGGGCGGCAAACACCTGCCGCCAGACCGTGGCCAGCGTCAGGACGGTCTGCTCTTTGGAGGAACTGACCAGGGCCTGGGCTAACTGCCCGGAAATGTTGTCCAGGTGCCAGGTCAATTCATGGTAGGCCTTTTGATACTGACTTTCCGCCCTGTTCTGCAGTTCCTGCCTTAGTCTTGACTCCTGGTATCCCCACACGCCAACACCGATTAGCGCTAAGGTCAGTAGTCCGGGTAATAACCAATATCTTAAAGTCCACCGCTTTTCCATCAACAAAACCTGCCTTTCTTAAAATAACCGGCCTTTCTTGCAATAACCCGCCTCACATCTTTATTAACGGGCAAAAACATGCCTGCCAATCCGGGCAATAATCGGCCGGGACCAGATCCACCTGGAAGTAGCCGTCGCGGGATTCCAATAATAAATCGCGCCGCCGGTCGGATCCCACCCGTTAATGGCGGCACGGGCCGCCTTGACGGCCGAGGCGGCGGGGGGACGATAATACTGCCCGTCCGAAACGGCATCAAAGGCTCCCGGTTCAAATACAACGCCATAAACGGTGTTGGGGAAATTAGGGTTTTTGACGCGGTTAACAATCACCGCCCCCACCGCTACCTGTCCGATATAGCTTTCTCCCCGCGCCTCCCCGCTGATTATTTTCGAAAGAACATAAGTATCATTACTGGATACGGTCCCTACTTTACCCTGGGCCTTCTTCGCCACCTGGATGGCCCCCTCCGGGGGTTCCTTTCCTTCGCCGCGGTCCATTAATTGCTGCCACACCCCCGCGGCCACCAGCAGAATAAGGGCGGCCAGCAGGATCAAAATCTTTCTCTTCAAGCTCTTTCCTCCTTTAAGGTAAAGTAAACAGCAGTTCATTCTTCATTAAGGATAGTATGAGTAGATTTCCTTTTTTTATTAAGGAGGCGCGTGAAAAATGGGCAAAAAAATAGAGGAAGCCTTCTTGGCTTCCTCTTCTTTCCGTTACTTAATCATCGGCTTCCTGCGCCGCAAACGTCTCCCTAAGCACCCACCAGTTGCCGGTATTGGTCATATCCACGGCCCACCTGCTCCACGGCATGGGAATCCGAGCCATAGATCAGGGGGATCTTCATCTGCTTGGCCACCTGCACGATCCAGGGGGACAGGTAGATTTCCCGGCAGTATTTCTTATATAAGCCGGCCACATTAACATCCAGGCTATACCCGTGCTCATACATATAGTTCAACACGTTGAGGACAACCGCCTTCGTTTCCTCGCTGATGACCCCTTCCTGCTGAAAATAATACTGAAATTTATGGCACAAGTTTAAATGCCCGATCCTTTTCGGCTTGTATTGACCCAAATCAGCGGTGAGCGCTTCCTGGACGGTCTGAAAATAGGCTGTTTGTACCTTTTCATAAGAGCCATAGTAATTGATGAGGCCCTCCGTAAAATCGGCCGGCCCTACATCAACACAGCGGAATCCGCCGGTCCCTTCGATGATATGCACAGAAAGAAGTGCATCCTCCAGATAAGGGCCATATTCTTTTAACATCATCCGTAAATAGTCAGTCTCCGATGATAAATAATCGATTTCCAGGCCCACTTTGAGGTCAATCTGATCATGGTATTTTTTCTTTAAGGCGTACATTTCCCGGAAATACCCGTCCAGATCATTGTTCCGCAAGCCTAATTGCCTTTTTGTTTCCTCGGAATAGGGAAAGTGAGCCCAAAAGCTGTCCGGAAAAGGCAGATGCTCGGTAAAGGAATACATGGTAAAGCCCTGCGCAATGGCCTTTCTGACATATTCCTCGGCATGCTCTCCCGAAGCATGCAGGCAATAATGGGTATGTGTATGTCCGTCTCTTTTGCTTATTTTCGACATTTAGTCCAGTCCCTCCTCACCTCCCCATTATAACAGATATCACGGGTAAATGAGCACGAACTTCCATGCGCTTAACCAGACTCAAATATTAAATCCTGTTGACCCTTACCTCATTTCTGCCGATAACAGTGATCAGGGCCTCTCCCTCGCCAAAGGTTACTTCACCCAGCAAGG
>ENA-UOYA01003313-UOYA01003313.1-activated-sludge-metagenome-genome-assembly--contig:-NODE-3313-length-14480-cov-13.692964_pt1 | contig 14480 bp, 15 predicted proteins | sample MGYA00238163_ERZ764804 | MGnify/ENA primary metagenome ERZ764804 (study PRJEB28919, sample SAMN05720223) | activated sludge metagenome | isolation source: Anaerobic digester | place: Hong Kong...
GGTGTTACTGTAGGAGCTTTAGTAACTGTCGGTCTTACTGTTGGTGTTAGTGTAACGGTAGGTACTTTAGTAATTGTTGGAGTAATTGTAGGAACCTGTGTAGGAATTATAGGAGTTCCTCCATTAATAAGAGTTAATACTAATCCACAATTAATAAATCCACCAGATTTGATATTATTTTGAGTAGAATTAGTTTGTGTAGATGCACTCTTACTAATAATATATCCCTTAATAGATGATTCACTTAATCCAGGATTAAAAGCTTTAATTAAAGCTACCAACCCTGCAACATGTGGAGCGGCCATTGAGGTTCCTGAAGAGTATGCTAAATATCCATTAGGATATGTTGAAAGAATACTTACTCCAGGAGCAGCAACATCTACAGTATTTTTACCATAGTTTGAGAAATTTGCCAAATTTCCATTACTATCGACAGCAGCAACGTTAATTTGATTTTGCAAGTTAAGAGTTGCTGGATAACATGGAGTCAAATCTGTATTATTAGACTCATTTCCTGCAGCAGTAACAACAATAATTCCTAAATCATTAAGTTTCTTTAGGTATGTTTCCATTAATTGATCTTTACTATATGTCCCAAATGAACAATTAACTGAAACAATGTTTACCCCAGACTTCTTAAGTTTAACAATATAATCAATAGCCTTTACCATCGCGTAGGTATTTCCTCTTCCTGCATAATCCATAAATTTTACAGGAAGAATTTTTACATTCCAGTTAATACCAGCGACGCCAATAGAATTATTTGCGGTTGCTCCGATAATACCTGCACAATGAGTTCCATGGCCGTTATCATCATACATTTCACCAGTATTTGTTACAGTATTCCATCCATTAAGATCATCAACGTATCCATTTCCATCATCATCTTTACCATTTTTTACTTCTTTAGGACTTTTATAAATAATAACAAATCGTAGTGAAAAGTGATGAAACTCAGCTAGAATTAGCCAGTCGCAACAAATTTTCTCTACGCTGCTGAAAAGCAGGCTCTGCTATTATGTCTTCTAAGTGAGATTTTAAAACCTCTTTTTTCATATAAGGTTTAGGAATCCACCAAGATGATGTGTCTTTAACCAACATTTTTGGTGTCAGAACCTCTGACTCACCAATAAGGCTTATGTTGATTGAAGAATTGTAATCGGCGTTTCTTTTTTCACCACATACTGAGCATTCGAACAACTCTTGAGTCTTTCGATTTTCTCGGCTAATAGTACCACATTTTGAACATAACTGTGATGTGTAGTGAGATGGAATTTTAGTGAACTGTACTTTTTTCTTTTGGCAAATAGATCTTACAATATTGTTAAGATTTGATAGATTTAGCAATCTTACAAGTCGTGAGAATTTGAAGCCTTCAAATTCAGCTCCACGAACCATACTTTTTCCAAAAGAACCAAGATCCTCCATGACGATGTGATCTTTACCATGAGAAATAGTTAGCTGGACTAATTCTGAACTCTTCTGTTGAAGCATGGATTTTATTCTCTTTTGCCATAACGTGAACTGCTTTACTTCACCTTTGGTTTTCTTTTCTTTATCAATTTTTTTAAGAAAACTAACATATCTTGAAAAAAGTTTTCTATCATAATCAATAGTTTTGTCTAACGATGTACTAAAAAGATTGTGTTTAAGATTCGTATCCACACCAACAAAATTAGTCTTTTGCGTGCTAAAGTTTCTAGTAACAGGTTTTGTTGTAATGAAACGAATTCTCTTCTCTTCAACCACGACTGTGTATTCTCTGCTCTTGTATTGATTTAAGTGACCATGATGCGAGATAGAAAACTTAGTTGGTACGACCATTTTTCTTCCATTCATTCCAGGTATGATTATAAAAGCATTAGTAAAACCTTTATGATTCTGGATAAATGGAGCCTGGGACTGCAAAGCTGATCGATATGAGAGAGATTTGAAAACAATTGGCTGAGTATATTTTTCAAGAATCGAGATTCTTTTAGAGACTGCTAATCGTAAAAGCCTTTCTTCTCCATACTTTTCTAAGTAGTGTATCACATCTTTGAAAAACCTTGCTTTGTCAGATGAATCTCTAGTTCTAGACTTCAAATCCTCAGTGATTCCTGTGAAACCGTATTTTCCAAGAAAAGTCATAACCTTAGTGAATTTAGTTGATCGAAAGACAATTTCTCTTGTTCGAACATCACCTTTTTTGTTAAACCCTACTTTTCTTTTGTAATACGTAACTTTTAGGGTTTTTTGTATAGAAAAAGAAATCTTACTTCTCACTTGATCAAATCGATTTTCGTACGCAGTCATCACATCGACAACGGCTTTTTGAATTTCATTTCCTCGTAAACAACTATCTGGATTAAGAGGATTATCTTTCTGAGTACCAAATCTTTTAATTATATCAAATTTAGAAAGATCAAGAAAGTTTATCAAATCAGACGAAATCAATTCTGATAACCGATTCTTGAATTCTCTAATTGCAATGGCTTTCTTCAAAAACTCGTCATATTTATTCTTATTCAATTCTTTAGAATAAAACGAATAACTGCCAACCGACTTCATCTGATTTGATTCACCTACTTTCTAATTCGACGTCTTTAAAGCTGAGTTAATTATATCAAGTTCTTTTTGAAATTCCTAAACGTTTAGCAACTTCTGAAAGTTTCATCAATTTCATCGAATCCATATTTCTCACCTCTAGTATTAAGTTACAGTTAGAAGTGATATTTCATTGTAATTTTCATCTGAATTTCCTTAATTTTCATAGATTTAAGTTACAGCTCGTTTATATTATCTTTTAAATCTGGGTGATTAATATCAACCCCAGAGTCAAGAACAGCCACTACATTAGTAGTACCACCAACACTACGATCCCAAAATGTTACAGTATTAAATTGAGAAATTTGAAGATTTTGCTGAAATATAAACTTTGGATCATTTGGAGTTTTAAATGTTACATATTCAATATTAGGCTGAACATATTCTACATTATTCTTATCTTTGAGATAATTTCCATCCACAATTTTTGCTTGCTTATTTCTACTATTAGGACTCGTAGTGACCAATTCAATATTACCGTCTTTATAGACAATAATATATTCACTAATTGGTCCTTCAGTTTTTGTTCGAATTTCTCCTCCATAAACAATAGAAGAAGACCCAACAGAAAACATAAATATCGACAATAACAACATTAGAAATTTTTGCATTTCTTTCCCATCCCCTTTACTATAATTTTTACATCTACACAAGTATTATAACACAAGAAGAATCTCTATTAAACTGCTAAAGAATTGAGATTTTCTACTTTGCTAGGCCAAAAATACTCTAGATTTGGTCCAACGTCCCAGCCAAATTTAGAATAATACTCTAAATTTTTTCTCAATAAATTAGATTTATGTGAATCATGAAATAACTGATAACCGATAAACCAAGGTTTTTTGTTTTCTTCAAATATCTCAGGATTTCTATTACCTAATTCTATTAATTTATCTAATACAGTATCTTTGTATTTTCTATTTCTCCATTCCAAGCAGACGGCTTTTGTGTAGTCGTATAATGTACCTGCGCTCCCTACCCACATCAACCTAGCAGGATGATTAATCCATCCTTTTTTGTCATACTCTTTAGTTAAACTTTTTAATAAAAATATCGCTTCTATTCGTTGTTTGCCTAACCGACGATAATCAAGAACTTTAGCACTTTCTTCAAAACTTTCTAAAGGCAAAAAAGTCTGCATTTTTTAATACCTCCTTAAAATGTTTTTCAGTTAGGAAGTATTTTATCACAGTTCTTAATTTTTGAAAACCCCGTCTTCAAAATTAGAAGAAAAAACAAAACCTAATAACGTTGATATTATTTTCAAAACATAAATTTTGGTGCTATCAAAATTTTCATTAGAAAACTTTGAATTATGACAATAATCAAATCCTATATATCCATAGAAATCTCCTGTTTGAGAAATTATAGGTAATATTAAAATTGAAGATATATTTTGTTTTTCCAATAATGTCACATCTATTAGATTTTTATCTAAATCTTCAATTTTTCCATTTATTATATTTCCATTTGCGAGATAATCATATAATAATCCATTTGGGGATACTGCTTTGTAATCTATACATTTTAATTCAGGATTATTTATCTCTTTATATGTAGAAGAAGAAACCCACTCGCTATTGTGAACCATATAATGGATGTCACCTATATCTTTATTTATAAAAATATAACTTCTATCTACTTCTAAAGAAACTCCTAATATTTCTAAAACTAAATTAAGCATTTTATCTATGGAATGTTCAGAATTTATAATATTTATAGATGAAATTACAGCTTCCCAAGTATGTATTAATTTTGATATACATTTTTCATAATTATTTTCATTAGTTATATCACTTAGGAGAGTTATTATTAGATCAACTTCACCATCTTTAGAAAGTATTGGAGATTTTAATAGTTTTATATATTTACCGTCTCTTTTTTTAACTGTTGATTCTATAGATTTCTTATTATCTACAACTTTTTTATTTAATTCTAAAATATTATTATATGATTCTTCTGTATAATCATTATTTATAATACTTAAAATTGGTTTATTTATTAAATCTTCTATTTTTTTTATTCCTTCTAAATTTCTATGTTTAATATATTCCAAATAATATTTATTTGCATATTTTATTATTAGATTTTTAGGATCATATATAATTATTGGAATAGGAGTATTTTCTAAAATATTTTCGATTAATTCTTTTTGTTTTGTATATTCTATTTTTAATTTTTCTTCTCTGGTAATATCATTTTCTATATTTAAGATATATTTGTTTTCTCCTATAGTAACTGGGATTTTAACAGAATTAACATAAATATATTCATTTTTATTAATATTTTTAAAATTGTTTATAAAAAATGATCTTATAGTTTTATTCTTATCAATAACTTCTTTGTTTAAATTTTTAATCCTATTTGATAATTCAGGATTGGTTCCATCTAGCTCTGGAAATATTTCAAATATTGTTTTTCCTATAGATCTATCTATTTTGAAATCAGAAGCTAAAGAAACTCTTCTTTCAAACTCTTCATTTGAAAATATAATCCTGAAATCATCTGTAGTATACATAAATAGTGATATAGGTATATGATTCACTACAGAATCTAATAATAAGTTTTTGTATTTTATCTCTTCTTCTTTTTTCTTGGTTTCAGTAATATTTCTAAATACAAATAAACTTCTAATTTTTTTAGTGTTATATGGAGATATTGCTACACTATAATACTCAATATCTCCATATAATTTCATTTTTACGTCTACATAATTAACTTTTTTTGAAACGATGGCTCTAGTCTGGGCAAGTCTTAACTTATCTTCATCCTCAGGAACTACGAAGTCTGAAAAAATATTCTTTCCTAGGACAGAACTTAATTTTGTGGATGTCTTTATTTCTTCGACAATATATCCAGATTCATCTATAACAAACATAATATCAGATAAAGTTTTAAAAATAAGAGAAAATTCTTCAATTTTATTATTTAAAAGAGTATTTTCATTTTCTTCTCTTTTTTTCATAAAATCTGATAATTCTTCAGCTTTATTTATATTATCAATCAATTGGGAAGAGAGTCTTTCTTCTTTGTTTTTCAATTGAGCCTTTTTCAAGAAAATTTTAGATTTTCTTACCAGTTTACGACCCTCTTTTCCGATGATATAATAGGCAACGACAAGATAAAAGGCGTATATTATCAAATGGGAAATTTTAGATAACAGTTCATTGTCCAACATATTATTCCTCTTCTTTTTCAGTTGTTTCTGATAGATCTTTTATTAGAATGTGGGCCTCTATAATAGATGTGATTTTATCGCTAAGTTTTTTGAGTTCAACAGATGTTTCTAATATATATATCAGATAGTTGTCGGTGGATCCTGGGTATGTATTCTTTAGGTTGTTTATAAAACTTTCGGTCTCGGTGGATATAAGTTGTTTAGCTTTAATATCTAATAACATTCTAGAACTATCATAAAGATCTTTTATATACTCTTCAGATAAGTTTTTTAACTCTTCTGTTAAAGTATATACTCTAGTTTCTCTCACCCGGGCACTATTATTATTAAAGCATGCATCTTTTAAAAGAGTTATTATAAAATTAATTTGAAATAATATAGTTTTAGATATTAATAATTCTAGTAATACATCTTTATTAGGTATTTTTTTCATATAATTGTTTATTTTTATTAAATTTTCTGTTGATGTTGCCATCATTTTTCCTAAACTTGCTAAATTTTCCATCATAATTCTCTGGTTTGATAACACTGAAGAATAATCTATTTCAACATTTGTTTTAGATTTAATTATATATTTAAATAAAATATAATTAAACGAAAGGTATATTATTCCTATTGTAGTTATTTTATACCCTTCTAAGTATTTCCAAATTCCTAAAAAAAACTCTTTGATATCAATTCCTATATAGTGAAATACTACTAGAGTACTTAAAAATAAAACAGCCAAAGAAAATTTTTCAAATAAGATTTTTAGCATTTCTAATATTATTTCGTGCATTATACTACCTCAAAATTAGCAGATTGGAAAAACAATAATTGATAGACTCTTAATTAATTTTAGTATTGGTGGGTTATTAATATATGAATGTTGAATACATAGCAAATTTTGAAGTTCTTATAAGTGTTTTATTTTTTGGTTTATTTTTTAAACTTTCATTGAGCATATTTAAAAGTAATATATCTTGTCTGTCTCCAGAATATTATTTATATTCTAAATATGCCTTTACAAATTTATTCTGGGCTATTCCGTTTTTATTATCAATATTAGATTCAACTTTTGGAATTTTTAATAATAACTATTATTGGTCTTGGTTATCTAATATAAGTGATACTATAGGATCGGTTTATTTGTTATCATATACTTTAGTATTATCTTATTCTTGTATATTCACAAATAAAATAACATATACTTTACGATCTTCTTTTTGTAATAAAAAAAATTGTATTGGTAGATATATAGTTACAGGATCATATTTAATAATATTTTTAATTTGGACTGTCTCATTATTCGGTCTTTATAATGAAATTCATAATCCTTATAGTACTGCACTTTCATCTAAAGAATCTGTAAATATATTTTCTTATGAATTGTTTTTTACTTCTATTGGGGTTTGTTCATTAGCAATTTCAGGGTTATTGCATATATTTAAAATAGGCAGAAAGAGGATTTCTAACTATAATTTTGGAATAGGAATTGGATTATTAATTTTTGCAGCATCTGATGCTTTACAACCTATAGAATTATATATTAATAATTCATTATATTTGACAGAAACAAATCTTTGGTGGATTGAATGGATATTGGCTCTTATAGGACTAATATTTTATTATATTGGATCAAATAAAATGATAGAAAACGAGATAAAGAAGAAATTTTATTAGCAGTATACAAGATTTTTGATGTGTGATATAATAACTATTGACTCGATCTGGGCAAGATTGTGTTCACTTTAATTTTATTTTGGAGGAAACCCTTTTGCAAGCTAAAAAATTAAAACAGTTTTTAGAAAAGACTCATCCTGAAGCGGTACAAGCTAAAATACAAAGTACTATAACATGGTTAGATACAGGAATTCCAGCTTTAAATGCTATGATTTCAGGATTACCAAAAACTGGAGGTTTCCCATTATCTGGAAAAACTACGGTTATGTTTGGGCCTGAAGGGTGTGTTACTGGGGATACTTTTATATATTATAGAATTTTTGATATAAAGGAAAAAAAGATTGTCTTTAATAAAGGTGGTACAATAAAAGAATTATATTCAAAATTTACAGGAATTGAGGAAGAAAAGAGATATTTATTTTTTATAAAATCAATAGATGAGGATTTATCTTTTGTTCTAGAGCAACCAATATTACAAGTTGTGAATTCAGGAACCAAAGAATGTTTTGAAATAGTTACAGAATTAGGAAAAAAAATAAAAACAACTAAAGATCATAAATATTTTGTAGGAAATAGAGTATTTAAATCATTAGGAGAATTAAATATAGGAGATTCTATATTCATTTTAGAAAACGGTAGTGGATTTTTTAATGATAAACCCCATTCTGATGAATGTTATGAAACCTTCCAAGATAAAATTATATCTATAACCCCTATAGGAATGCAAGAAACTTATGATATTAAATGTTTTATGCCTAATAACTATATTGCTAATGATATAGTTGTCCATAATAGTGGAAAAACAAGTATAATGTTACAATTAATGTCTCAAGCTCAAAAAGCCGGAGTAACTCCTGTTTGGATTGACTCAGAAAGAACAATAATGGAAAGAAGAATAAAGGATAATTTTGATATAGATATTGACAACCTTGTATATATCAAACCTAATTCTATGGAAGAAGTATTTGAAATAATTGATAAAATCTGTGCAAATAAAATCAAAGATGCTGATAAAGATCCTTTAATGGTTGTTTGGGATTCTGTAGCTGCTACTCCAACTGCTGATGAAATGAATAGAAAAGCCGATCAACAAGAAATAGCAAGCCAAGCTAGGGTCCTATCTAGAAATATGAGAAGAATTAGATCTATGATAGATAATGCAGGAATAGGATTATTTATGATAAATCAGGCTAGATCTAATCAAAGTCAATATGGTGACGTTATTACAATGTCAGGTGGATATGCTCTTAAACATAACTGTGATGTTATAATAAGAGTTAGTAAGGTAAGTCCTGATGAAATTGGACAGACCATAAATTTGAGTGTTCCTGGTAAGAATAGACTATTTACGCCACATAGAAAAATGTCTATTAAATTTGAGTATATTAATGGTTTTACTAGAAGCAATATTATAGAAAGTCTTAAAGATCTTCTAGTAGAAGGAGATATTTTAGGAAAATCTGGCGCTTGGTGTTATTTGAATACTGAAGTGGATTTATTAATGAGAGAAAATAAATTAAGTAAAAAAGAAGCAGTTAAAGCGGCTAAAAAGTTTTATGCTTCAGAGTTTACAGCTAGATTAATATCTGATCCTGAGTATTATGATAAAACATTACAAGAAATTGAAGATTATATGGTTAGAAATACTTATAAAATATCTCAGGCTTTAGAAGAAAACTCGGATGAAGAATATGATGACGATGGTTTAGACGGTTATATTATTAGAAAGAAAGAAAGAAAAAATAAAAAAGAAGAAAAATTTGATGATGACGAAGAAGAAAAGGATGGAGACAGTATAGATGAGTCTAGTAACAATATTACAGAATAAAGAAAATATCATAAATACTATAATAGAAAGAACTAAAAATAATGTTAAACAGTCTTTATTTATAAACCAAGAATCAAATTTTAGAGCTCAGAGAGCTCTTGAAGATTGTTTACAACTACAATATTTGTTGATGGTTGAAAATCTTAATGAAAATGGATTTCGTAGACAGGAATATTCTAAAGATTTACAAGGAAAAAAATTAATTCTGAAATATTATTCTCATGTTTATATGCATAATTATACAGCTATTAATGATGAATTTTATGAGGTGCTTGCTGCTCTTGATAAATATGAAAAATCTCTAAAATTGAACGATCCTGTTAAATTCGAAAAAGCTGGAGCTTTAATTATAGAAGAATTAATAGATGTTTTTCATTTTTTAATGGAATATCAAATATTCTTAGAAGAACATAAATATTTCTTGAATTGTGATAATGTTGATAAGTTATCACAAAATAGATTTGTTTATAATATTTCTACTGTTGATTATATTGGTCCTATTTTAAAAAGAAAATTATTAGATTCTGCGGTTAATACTATAAATAGATATAATACCATTAAAAATACAGATGAAGATAAAAGTAAAGGAGAAATTGTCTTTACTTCTGATCCTCTTGTTGTTATAGATTTTATAAAAGATAGTATTTATAAAATGCTTAAAATCAATCAAAATTTTATAAGAAAAACCTCTTTTAAAGATTGGAAAGTTTATAATCCTGATACATATTATAATGATGAAAAATTTGAAGAACTCAATAAAATTTATCAAGAATTAGCTTTAGAATACTTTAATTTAATGAAAAATATTGCTAAATTTGATATACTGAACTTAGGTTCTTTAAAACTACTATTTTATGATTTTTATGTTAGTATACAAGAAGAACTAGGCTATTCAAATAAGTACAGAACACCCAATCCTGATATTAGTTGTGATGACCTATTGGTTATTATCGCTGGTATATATATGGATAAAAATAAAGAAAATGTTAGAAGACAAAAAGAAGATCCTAGATATACAGGAAAAGAAGCCGGTAATATTGTAGGAGAAAAAGTTTAGAAAAAAAATAACCCTTAGGATTTTTTAAGTCCTAAGGGTTTTATAGTATATAGCAGTGAAGCTGCGCTAAGCGAGACTTAGCACTTTCCTCGATCATTAATGTATGAATGTTAGAATCCTTGTCTCATTATAAATATCTTTTTGGATATGATTGGTGTTATTTGATTTTTATTTTCTGTTATGATGCCGTTCGGCCCGGCAGCGTAAAGCGCGTCGATTTCGGACTGCGATAGGGCATGGTCGTAGATCCGGGCGTCAGCCAATAGGCCCTTCCAATAGAGCCCGTTATACGCACCACACCGCCCGATTGATACCGTATTTGCGCCAGATCCATATCCTGAAATCACCTTAGAAGCCACATTGTTCATATTTCTGTAGTACAGAATGTTACCGTTCTCGAACGTAAAGGCCATGAGCGTCATGGCACCGGGGGGATATTTGACGTCTGTCATTTCGGACGAAATTTCCAAAAAAGTCTCACCACAAGAGAAGACCCATAGCGTACTGGTATTAGAGGTTTCAAACCCCCATATCGAGATGAAATTTCCCTCTATGTCGCTACCAGCGAACGGAACCATTCTATTGCCAAACGCTACGGACTGAACCCAAATACTCATAGAATACGATGCTGGCCGAGTCTTCGTGAAACTTAGGCACTGATTGGAGCCGTTAAAGTGCCCGCCATCCGGTCCGAACGTCACCCCGCCGTTGTTAGTTGTGACGAGTCCACCAACCACATCCTTCGGTCCGCTGGTCAGCGGCCAACGATGGATTAAAGCCATACTAAAATACTCCAATTACTTCATAATGTTTTAAGTTTAATATTCCACTACTTGAAGTAATTCTACCATATATTTTAATTCTTGGGGTTGGATCAGGAACGGATATATGTGGAACTCTAACTTTTATTATTCCAGAGGTGTTAACATTTGTTATAACTTCTTTAGAATCTGAAAGGTTTTCATCATCTTTACCTTCCATAACAATCTTAAAACTTCCACTACTTCCTGAAGTAATATCACATTGAATTATAACGTCCAAAGCTGTAGTATTATCACCTAAATATGAATGTGAAATATATCTGCTACTATCTAATAAATAATAAGCTTTACTGTCTGTAGAATTATCTAAGGTATTATTAATTAGTATAGGATAATTACTTTTAGCTGTTAGTGTTGTATATAAGTAAAATCTTGTTATCGATGTTATATTACTTGTTGTATTTTTTAAATATGCCTTTATAGTATATATAGTATTATCTAAAAGTGATGAACAATCAATTTTATCACTTATTAGATTACTAATAGAATTTGTTAGATTTACATATTCTTTAGATACTGTTGAAGTTCCATCACTTATGTCTATTTTTATAGAACCATTTCCGGAGACTACTAATTCTTCTATTAAATATTCAATTTTACTACTTAATCTAGAACTTTCAAAATAGAAAAATCCCACAAATACTTCTGTATATGATTCAGAAGTACTACTAAAATTTTTAACAGAATTAAATAGTGTTACTGTATTTTTACTAGAGTTAGAATCTAAATAATCTTTTATAACTTCAGATTTAATAATTTTTCCAGAAGTTCTTAATTCAATATCCTGAACTGTAGAATATGGGACATTTGAAACTCCAGAAAAATCTACAGCTTTTGCTGTTTCAGCTTCAGTAGCAACAGCAATTCTATTTATATTGATATCCGGATAAAAATATATTGATATCCTTTTATCTGATGTATAACTTAGTTTTGAAAGTTACTATTTTTGATGTTGAATTCCATACATATTCACTAATACCTGACTCAATACCATCGATAAATAAAAGTATTTTATCTGTTTTATTAACTATAATGTTGGTTAAATCTAGTGTTGTAGTATTAGCAGGAAGAGTTGTTGAATAATTTTTAAAATCCCCAAAACCTGTTTTAGAAACAATATTTCTACTCATCTATAAAACTCCATTACCATTTTGTTTGTATTAGAGCAGCACCAATCATTGCAGCTTTAGCTCCATTATCGTCAGTTTTACTTGCTCCGTATATAAGAGCTCCTGTAGATAATAAATTAATCAAAAAGTTTTTGCTTTTAGCAGCTCTAAGTTCCTGCTCAGTTTTTTTGTTTAAATCTTTATAATTACTAATCTGATACTCTAATAAATTATTTTTTTCATTTTTTGCTTCTATTATATCATCTTTAAGTTTTAATCTCTCTTTTTGTATTTCATTTAATTCAAAAGCTTTTTGATATAATTCTTCATATTTACTTTGAAAATATGAAGCTTTTTCTTTATAATGTTCATTTTCTTCTTTTAACAATATAACAGTCTTTTTAGCTTTTACTAAATCATTAAAAACATCTTCTCTTACTAGTATACCACCAGAAACTTTTTTTGCAGGAATTTGTATTTTTATCTCTTTTATTTTTTGTGGTATTGGAGTAGGAGATATTGTGGTATTTGTTTTTATTCTTTGATCTCCTGAGGTTTGAATAGAAGCCTGTTCTTTATTGTCTGTAATTTCTAGGTTTTTAGGATTTATTAATTCTAAAGGTACAGGAGGTAAATACTTTGAATTTTCAGAATATGCTGGACTTGTTAGTATTAATATAGCACTACATATTAAAAATAGAATTTTACTCTTCATTATTTACCTCCTATTTAAATTATACTCCAACTATAACAAAAGGAGCTGAAGTAGTAAGTGGAGTTGTAGGTGGCATTCCTGTAGGATTCATTGGATCTGCTATTACTGCCATAGGACCTGCAGTAAATGTTCTTTGTACTTCCTCTAAAGAAAGTGCTGTATTATATATTCTAAAGTCCTTTATTGTGCTATTTAACCAGTGACATATATAATGTCCGCCAATTATTATTCTTCTAATTGGAACTGAAGCGAAGGTTTCAGATATCCCTGCTCCTGTAGGTGTTAATTTAACTCCATTATTTACAAATAAACTAAAGTTTCTATCTTTATTAACAGATATTGCATACATATCATAGCCAGAAGCGGATTTTGTAAATGAATAGTTAAAGTAATCTTTGTATGTTCCTCCTGAATTAGCAGAATGACCAGAATATAATAAAGTTACAGTATCACTTAGATTTGCAAAATCTAAAGGACAGGCTCCTGAAATATCAGGTCTTTCGTCAAAACTTACGTATTGCCCAAGACTATTAGATTTTTTAGCCCAAAATAGTACAGTAAAAGGAAAAGTTATATTAATATCCGCTTTTAATATACCCGCCCCAGTAAAAACTGCTCCATCTGTAGCATTTAATGTTACTGTTCCTGTTTTGGATAATACCGTTTTTGCGCCTACTTCAGATGCTAAATCTGTTGTTAATTTCCATCTATGAACTAGTGCCATCTCAAATCTCCTATCAAGAATTTTCCTTATAAATACTATTTAAGTATTCTATATTTTCGTCAGTAGTTGAAGTTGAATTTATTTCTTCTTCTTTCTTATTAAATTCTTCTTCCTTTTTACTAAACTCTATTTTTTTATTTTCTATTTCTTTGTTTAGATCAATTATTTCTTTTTCTTTATTTTCAGCTTTCTCTTGTAAAGGTTTTTCTTTGTTTTCTAATTCTTTTATTTTAATATCTACTTTGTCTATTTGCTTTTCTGTTTCTTTTATTTTTCCTTTTATTTCATTTTTCTTATTTTTGTTTGAATCTTCGATTTTATTAAAAATAAATATTGCACTAATGAAAGCGACTATTGCTCCACCAAAAGAAGTTAGAAAATTTAAGAACTTCTTTATAGGTTTAGTTTCTGTTGTCATTATTCTGCCCTTCCTGTTAATAGTTCTGTTGGAACAGCTGTTGGCTCTTCTTCAGGAGTTATAACAGGTTTTCCCATTTCTGTAAATTTCTTTACCATATAGCTTCCTCCAGAAGCACCATTCCAAGCTATAAGCAATCCAAAGTGTTCAAAGTTATATCCTAAGAACTGCATAGCAATCCAAGATACACAGATACAAATTCCAGAAAAGAAGAAGTTGAATCTTGGTAATGACATAACTTTGAAGTCTTGATCATCATATAGAGTTGAAGCTAGATCTACAAGAAATTTTCTGAATAGTTTATATATCTTAATTATTAAATTTTTCATACATTAATGGTCGAGGAAAATGCTAAGTCTCGCTTAGCATAGGAATCGACCTT
>ENA-UOYA01003314-UOYA01003314.1-activated-sludge-metagenome-genome-assembly--contig:-NODE-3314-length-14468-cov-10.192535_pt1 | contig 14468 bp, 13 predicted proteins | sample MGYA00238163_ERZ764804 | MGnify/ENA primary metagenome ERZ764804 (study PRJEB28919, sample SAMN05720223) | activated sludge metagenome | isolation source: Anaerobic digester | place: Hong Kong...
TATTTGCAAATATACGGCTATTTTATAAACTTACAAAACTTTTAATTGGAAAATTGCAAACTCGACATTACATTTATATCTGTTTACGCAAACAGACAATATCAAAACAACAGTCACAATAAAATCAAACAATTTACAAGCAAAAAATTGTGCACATCTATTATTTGTTTTGCAGATACATGTTTTATAGACTCTAATTCATTCAAATAACTCTGAAAAGATGAAATTCCCTATTTTATCGAAGCATTTTTCAAAAATAATGTGTAAGTTTGCAACTTAAAACAAAAAGTATGACAAGAAGCAAAAAGCCATTACCTATTTTAGAAAATATTACCATCACAGACATCGCTGCTGAAGGGAAATCCATTGCACGCGTTGATGACATGGTCGTATTTGTCCCTTTCACCGTACCAGGTGACGTCGTGGATTTACAGGTGCGTAAGAAAAAGCATCATTATTGTGAAGCTGAAGTAATACGTTTTATCAAATATAGTGATGTTAGACAGCAACCTATGTGCTCACATTTCGGGATATGTGGTGGCTGCAAATGGCAAAATCTGCCTTACGAAGAACAATTAAGAGCAAAACAAAAGCAAGTCTTCGATCAACTCACTCGTATTGGGAAAATTGAATTGCCGGAATTCCGTCCTATTATGGGTTCAGCTAAGACAAAAGAATATCGTAACAAATTGGAATTCGGATGTTGCAACAAACGTTGGTTGACAAGAGAACAAGTAGCATCAGGCACGACCTTTGATAACATGAATGCTATAGGCTTTCATATAACGGGTGCATTTGATAAAATATTACCAATAGACAAATGCTGGCTGATGGACGACCTCCACAATGAAATCAGAAATGAAATACGTGATTTCGCACTCAAAAATAATTATTCATTTTTTGATCTCAGACGACAGGTTGGACTACTCCGAGATATTATGATCCGCAACAGTAACACTGGAGAATGGATGGTTTTGGTACAATTCCATTACGAAGAGGAAGGTGATGAGGCTAAATCGAAACTTTTACTTCAAGATATTGCTGACAAATTTCCGCAAATAACTTCATTGTTGTATGTAGACAACCAAAAATGCAATGATACTTTTGGAGATTTGGACATCCAAGTTTTTAAAGGCAATGACCATATATATGAAACGATGGAAAACTTAAAGTTCAAAGTAGGGCCAAAAAGTTTTTATCAAACCAATACAGATCAGGCTTATCATTTATATAGTGTAGCAAGGGAATTTGCAAACTTGTCAGGCAATGAACTCGTATATGATCTTTATACGGGTACAGGTACCATAGCCAATTTTATTGCTCGTTCAGCTAAAAAGGTTATAGGTATAGAATATGTCCCAGAAGCAATAGAAGATGCAAAAGTGAACAGTTCTATAAATCATATAGACAACACCTTGTTTTATGCTGGTGACATGAAGGATATTCTTAACGATGAATTCATCAAAGAACATGGACGTCCAGATGTCATCATCACAGACCCTCCACGTGCTGGTATGCATCCAGATGTGGTCAAAACGATTTTAAGGGCAGCACCTCAGCGTATTGTCTACGTCAGTTGTAACCCGGCTACGCAGGCAAGAGATCTAGCTGACCTAGACTCTCAATACAGAGTAATCGAAGTACAACCTGTAGATATGTTTCCCCATACCCCACATGTGGAAAATGTCGTACTGCTTGAACAGAAATAAAAATCAAATTGGGATAAGAGTAGCGTCTTATCCCAGTTTTATGGAAATGACTACTTAATATGATGTCTATAAATTGTTTTTTAAGTAACAAATAATAACAAAAAACACATTATTAATGAATTATTTCCTGAGATTTTACTAAATTTGCAACAAAATATTAATTAATATACTTAATAACATGAAGAAAGTAATTTTAATAGCCATTATTGTTTCGACGACATTATGCGCAAATGCACAGGAAAAGAAGAGTTCATGGGTGGACAACGTTAAGTTATCTGGTTATGGTATGACCCAATATCAGTATAACGGTAATGAAAGTTCGAAATCGAATTCTTTTAATTTACGCATGGCTCGTATTTCTCTTGAAGGCCGCATCATGAATGACTTCTATTGGAAGACTCAAATTCAATTTAACGGAAACACATCCACATTAGGTAGTTCCCCTCGTGTTGTTGACCTATTTACAGAATGGCAGAAATATACATTTTTCCGAGTTAAAATAGGACAATTCAAACGTCCATTCACTTTTGAAAATCCTATGCATCCTATAGATCAAGGTTTCATGGGATACAGTCAGAACGTTTCCAAACTTGCTGGATTCAACGACAGAGCAGGTGCTCATGCTTCAAATGGTCGTGATATAGGTATTCAGTTCCAAGGCGATTTTTTACCGAATGCATCCGGTCGTAATCTTTTACATTATCAAATAGGTGTATTCAATGGTCAGGGTATTAACGTCAGTGATGTAGACCAGCGTAAAAATATCATTGGTGGTATATGGATTATGCCTGTTAAAGGTATGAGAATTGGAGCCTTTGGATTTGAAGGTTCTTATGCACGTAAAGGAGACTGGAAAGATGATGTGCACACCAACGATATTCGTAGCTTGAGTCAACATCGTTATGCCTTGAGTGCTGAATATTGTGTAGACGATTGGACATTCCGTTCAGAATATATCCACAGCACTGGATTGGCATTTGCAAAATCGTTAGTCAATACAGACGGAAGTGAGGCCAAAGACTGCACACTCTCCAGTGACGGAAGTAAGGCAGATGGTTACTACGCTATTGCTGTTGCACCTATTATCAAAAACAAACTGCATGCTAAAGCTCGTTATGACATGTACAGACCAACTGCTGATTGGGCAAAAGCCAGGACACAATATGAAGTTGGTATGGATTACGAATTCACTAAGAATTTTGAAATTAATGGAGAATTTGCTCGAATCAACGACCGAAGTTTGGCAAAACACAACTATAATATTGTAGATGTCGAAGTTGACTTCCGATTCTAATCTTTAGAAAGAAAGTTATTCCAGCCAGAAACTATATCATATAACTAATTATAAATAATATCATCATGAATAGCATTCCTATCGTATTTTGGTTAGTCCCCACAGCCTCTATCGTCGCATTAGCTATGGCGTACTATTTTTTCAGTAAGATGATTGTGACAGACGAAGGTACATCTCGAATGAGAGAAATCGCCGCACATGTGCGTAAAGGTGCAATGGCTTACCTTAAGCAACAATACAAAGTGGTAGCCATCGTCTTTATCATTCTTGCATTAATTTTCGCGTTTATGGCTTATGTGCTAAAGGTACAAAATCCTTGGGTTCCATTTGCATTCCTAACAGGAGGATTCTTTAGTGGACTATCTGGATTCTTCGGAATGAAAACTGCTACTTATGCATCCGGACGAACAGCAAATGCGGCAAGAGAAGGACTCGACAAGGGCTTGAAAATCGCTTTCAGAAGCGGTGCTGTCATGGGATTGGTTGTTGTAGGACTTGGTCTTCTGGATATCGCTTTATGGTTTTTAATTCTTAGTGCAGTATATTCAGGAGAAAATACAGCTCTAATTACAATCACGACGACCATGCTTACATTCGGAATGGGAGCATCTACACAGGCTCTGTTCGCCCGTGTTGGTGGTGGTATTTACACCAAAGCCGCAGATGTTGGTGCCGACCTCGTTGGTAAAGTGGAAGCCAATATACCAGAAGACGATCCACGAAATCCTGCTACAATAGCAGATAACGTCGGTGATAATGTTGGTGATGTTGCTGGTATGGGAGCAGACCTTTACGAAAGTTATTGTGGTAGTATCTTATCTACAGCAGCATTGGGTGCCACAGCATTTGCAATGAATGGTGATATGCAACTTCGTGCTGTTATAGCTCCAATGATTATTGCAGCAGTTGGCATATTTCTGTCATTATTAGGCATTTTCCTCGTGCGCACTAAGGATGGAGCAACCATGAAAGAGTTGCTTCGCTCTTTAGGACTAGGTACAAACATAAGTGCTATACTGATTGCAATTTCCACTTTTGCTATTTTATATTTATTAGGCATTGAGAACTGGTTAGGTGTATCATTCTCTGTTATCAGTGGACTTGCTGCCGGTGTCATAATTGGCCAAGCAACCGAATATTACACATCACAGAGTTACAAACCTACACAGAAGATAGCAGAAGCATCAAAGACAGGTGCCGCCACTGTCATTATAAAAGGTTTGGGAACTGGTATGATAAGCACTTGTATCCCTGTGATAACTATTTCCGCTGCCATCATGTTGAGTTATTTATGTGCGAATGGTTTTGACCTTTCCATGAGTGCAAAATCTATCAGCGTTGGACTTTACGGTATTGGAATAGCCGCAGTTGGCATGCTTTCCACCTTAGGTATCACACTCGCAACAGACGCTTACGGACCTATTGCCGATAATGCGGGTGGTAATGCAGAAATGAGCGAGTTGGGTGAAGATGTTCGTAACCGTACCGATGCACTCGATGCCCTTGGCAATACAACTGCTGCCACTGGTAAAGGTTTTGCGATTGGTTCTGCTGCTCTCACCGCACTTGCACTTCTTGCTTCTTATGTAGAAGAGATAAAGATTGCGATGACACGCGCAATGAATTCAGGTCAACAGTTTTTAGATGCTGCAGGAAACGTGTTTAATCCCACGAATGCGACAATGACAGATTTCATGAATTATTTCCAAGTAACCTTGATGAATCCTAAAGTTCTAGTTGGTGCCTTCATTGGTGCAATGGCAGCATTCCTGTTCTGTGGACTTACCATGGGTGCAGTAGGACGTGCTGCTGGTGCTATGGTCGAAGAGGTTCGTCGTCAATTCCGCGAGATAAAAGGTATCTTGGAAGGTAAAGCGACACCTGATTATGGTCGTTGTGTAGAAATATCTACTCGTAGTGCCCAACATGAAATGATTATTCCGTCGCTATTAGCAATCATTATTCCTGTTTTGGTCGGAATCATTCTTGGAGTTGCTGGCGTTCTTGGCCTGTTAGTTGGTGGACTTGCTGCCGGTTTCACTCTTGCTGTGTTCATGGCTAATGCAGGAGGAGCTTGGGACAATGCCAAGAAGATGGTAGAAGAAGGCAACTTCGGTGGCAAAGGAAGTGAATGCCATAAGGCTACTATTGTTGGCGATACTGTTGGTGATCCCTTTAAAGATACAAGTGGTCCTAGCCTCAATATCCTCATCAAGTTGATGTCTATGGTAAGTATTGTGATGGCAGGACTCACCGTTGCATTTATCTAGAATTATTTTTCTTTAGCATTCATAGATTCATTAAAACAATAAAGTCAAAAGGGACAGATAATCGGTTCTGTCCCTTTTCTTTCATATCATTCCGAGGGAAATGACAATATAAAAAGTTATAAATATAATTATGAAATCACTAACTGAATTGTTCCGTGTTGGTAAAGGTCCATCTAGTAGTCATACGATGGGGCCACAAAGAGCTGCTCAAATTTATGCTTCGCGTCATCCCGATGCCCACTCTTTTGAAGTAGTGCTTTATGGAAGTTTAGCTGCGACGGGAAAAGGGCACATGACTGATATTGCTATCGAGGATATTCTAAAGCCCATTGCTCCAGTAAACATAATATGGAAACCTTCTATTACTCTGCCATTCCATCCCAATGGGATGACATTTTCTTCGACAGACAATGGGAACAACAAATTAGATGAATGGACAGTTTATAGTATTGGTGGTGGTGCTTTATCTGAGGGCAAATCTGAAAATGATATGTTTTGCACACCTGAGGTATATGGAATGAATTCTCTCACTGATATTATGCAATGGTGTGAAAGATACGGACGAAGTTATTGGGAGTACGTCAATAAATGCGAATCAAATGATATTTGGGACTACCTGTTAAATGTGTGGAGAGTGATGCAAGCATCTGTTGAAAATGGTCTCAATCACGAAGGTGTTCTTCCCGGACCACTGAATTTACCACGTAAAGCAGCTACCTATTATGTTAAAGCGAGTGGATATAAACAATCTTTGCAAACTCGTGGATTAGTCTATGCTTATGCATTGGCAGTAAGCGAAGAAAATGCTTCCGGTGGAACAATTGTCACAGCACCTACATGTGGGGCATGCGGAGTTGTTCCTGCAGTATTATATCATCTCCACAAAGGTCATGGATTTAGTGATGAGCGAATTCTGCATGCCCTTGCTACCGCTGGTATTTTTGGCAATGTCGTTAAACAGAATGCATCAATTTCAGGTGCAGATGTTGGGTGTCAAGGGGAAGTTGGTGTGGCGTGTGCCATGGCTGCCGCCGCAGCTTGTCAGTTATTTGGTGGTAGTCCAGCTCAGATTGAATATGCTGCTGAAATGGGACTTGAACATCATCTTGGAATGACATGTGACCCTGTATGTGGACTAGTTCAAATTCCGTGTATCGAGCGCAATGCTTTTGCAGCCGCGAGAGCTCTTGACTCGAATTTGTATTCTGCTTTCTCTGATGGTAAACACAGGGTATCTTTTGATCGTGTGGTTAAAGTGATGAAACAAACAGGACACGATTTGCCATCTCTGTATAAAGAAACAAGTGAAGGAGGATTGGCAAAGACCTTTGGTTAGGCCATGTGGGAGAAAAGGAATAAAAAAAAGAGGATGCGTTCATTTTACACATCCTCTTAATTATTGAATGAACAATGAAATTAAGCCTCTGCTGGAGCAGCTTCTTCTGGAGCCTTTTCTGCTTCAGCTTCTGTGTTTGCAGCAGCTTCTGCTTCTGCCTTAGCAGCAACTTCAGCAGCTTTCTTATCAGCTACTTTTTTAGCTATAGTTTCATTAACTTTCTTTTCAGCTTCTAACTCTTTAGCCAAAGCCTCTTTCTTAGCCGAAACTTCTTTGTCACGGATAGAATCCAGTCCACTCTGCTTGTTCTGCTTCCATGCATCAAATTTGCTCTGAGCAGAAGCCTCGTCGAAAGCACCCTTCTTTACACCTCCACGGAGATGTTTCATCAGGTATACACCTTCATTTTTCAGAATGTTACGCACTGTGTCTGTTGGCTGCGCACCTGTCTCTACCCAATAAAGGGCACGGTTGAAATTCAAATCAACAGTAGCAGGATTGGAGTTTGGATTATATGTACCAATCTTTTCAGTAAATTTGCCATCACGTGGCGCTCTAACGTCAGCGATAACGATACTATAAAAAGCATTGCCTTTACGTCCGCCACGCTGTAATCTGATTTTTGTTGCCATTTTAATTTAATTATTTTATAGGTTTGAATTTTATGCTATTATCTCGTAATAGCGGGTGCAAAGGTACCACTTTTTATTGATACCAAGAATTAAAAGAATTTTAGTTTTCCGTGGATTATGATTAATTAACAAAAGTTACCCCCCGACACCAAGTCGAGGGATAACAACAACACAAACACAAAATATGACTCATCAATTCATGACAAGCCATTTTATCACATGACTCCGTCTTCACGAAGTTTCAATTGCCATTTCCAAGCTGATGCCAAAACGTCTTCAAGTGGAGTTTCTGCTTTCCAGCCAAGTACACGGTTTGCTTTTTCCACGTTACCCCATACTTTTTCAATATCCCCTTCTCTGCGCGGAGCATAAGTCCAATTTACTTTGACACCTGTAGCCTTTTCAAAGCCTTTAATGACTTCGAGTGTACTAACTCCTGTACCTGTACCGATATTAAAGTATTCGATAGGATCCGTATCCATATCCAATACACGTGCCATTGCAGCAACATGGGCCTTTGCCAAATCTACTACATAGATATAATCACGTATACAAGTTCCGTCAGGCGTATTATAATCATTTCCAAAAATCTTCAGTTGCTTACGTATACCAATAGCTGTTTGAGTTACAAACGGAATCAAATTCATTGGCACTCCATTGGGTAATTCACCAATGAGAGCTGACGGGTGTGCACCAATCGGGTTGAAATATCGAAGTACTATACTCTTGATTTGTGCACCACTGTGTATAAAGTCACGTATGATTTCCTCATTAATCTGCTTGGTATTACCGTAAGGAGACAATGCCGTTTGGATAGGTGCCTCTTCTGTTACAGGTAAATTCTCTTTGGTAGGCTGACCATAGACAGTGCAACTCGAAGAGAAAATGATACCCTTGACATCATATTTTGGCATCAGTTCCAACAGATTGATCAGAGAGACCACATTATTGCGATAATATAGTAATGGTTTTTCTACACTTTCACCGACTGCTTTGCTAGCAGCGAAATGAATAATACCTTGGATTTCCGGATATTTCTGGAAAACTTTCTCAGTAGCATCCTTATCACGAAGATCGACATTTTCGAAAGCAGGACGTATGCCTGTTATCTTTTCAATGCCATCAATTACTTCAATCTTTGAATTTGAAAGATTGTCTACGATAACTACTTTGTAGCCAGCCTGTTGCAGTTCTACTGTTGTATGAGAACCAATAAATCCGGTTCCGCCTGTCACTAATATTGTTTGTTTCATTCCATTAAATGAATTAGTTGATTACCTTATATTTATTTTCACACTATGTTTCGTTCTTATATATAACTCATTTTATAAGAATTTATTATATATATTCTGAAAATTGCACAATAATCATTATTTTCATTGCAATCCAAATAGAGTGCGTAGGCCTCCGTCTACTCCAGAGAATCCCATAAAGGCAAGTGAAAGCAGGCCGGCAGTTACTAGGACAATAGACATCCCTTGCATTCCTTTTGGTATATTTACCAATGATTGCTGTTCGCGGATTCCGGCAAAGACAGTCAGAGCCAATGCAAATCCCAATGCTGTAGAGAAAGCATAGACAACACTTTCCAGCAAAGAAAAATCTTTTTGGATGACAAGTATGGCAACACCCAATACAGCGCAATTAGTTGTAATCAAAGGAAGAAATATGCCTAATGCCTGATACAGAGGTTGGGACACTTTCTTTAATATAATTTCCACCATTTGCACGAGAGCGGCTATCACAAGGATGAAAGCCAATGTCTGCAAATATTGCAGACCAAAAGGATTAAGTATGTAAATCTGAACCAGATAAGTGACTATCGTAGACAATGTTAGAACAAAAGCTACTGCAGCTCCCATGCCAAGAGCAGTATCTATTTTCTTTGATACGCCCAGGAAAGGACATATTCCAAGAAATTGCGACAAAACGATATTGTTTACGAAAATCGCAGATATAAATATCAAAATATATTCCATGATGATTATGCTTTCTTGATTTTATTAACTATTGCTATAAGATAACCTAATGTGATAAAGGCTCCAGGAGGCAGAATGAACAAAAGGATGTTGACAGTTTCGGGGAACAAAACAACCCCAAAAACAGAACCGGCACCTAGTAATTCACGTACAGTACCTAATAATGTCAAGGCACAAGTGAATCCCAACCCTATACCGATACCATCAAATATACTATTTAGAGGAGTATTTTTACAAGCGAAAGCCTCTGCACGTCCTAAGATAATACAGTTAACGACAATCAGCGGAATATATATTCCCAGTGATTTGTCCAGCTCAGGTGTATATGCCTTGATGAGCATTTGCAAAATAGACACAAAGGCGGCAATCACAACCACGAAGACAGGGATTCTGACCTTATCAGGCGTTACATCTTTGATACAGGATATGGCGAAATTGGAACAGATAAGTACAAACATCGTTGCAAGTCCCATAGACAATCCATTAATAGCACTTGTTGTCGTTGCAAGTGTTGGGCACATACCAAGAAGAAGCACGAATGTAGGATTCTCCTTGATAAGGCCATTCATTAAAATTTTGATATATTTCATGATTTACCCTTTCTTTACTTGTTTTGAGGCTCCGCTATTCCCATCAACACTTTTCTGGCTATAGGCAGAATATGCTTGATTGACAGCTTTAAGAAATGCCCTTGAAGTTATCGTAGAAGCTGTAATCGCATCAACTTCACCACCATCCTTACTAACCGTCAACATTCCTTTTGCAGGATTCTTTCCAATAATACTCCCTTTTCCATTCTTTTGGAACCATTTGTCAGCCTTGGCACCAAGTCCTGGAGTCTCGGATGTAGACAGTATCGTGTAACCTAGGATATTACCAGTAGCATTGAAACCGACAAGAACTTTAAGGTCACCGCCAAAACCTTGTGTGGTACTTTCTACTGCCGCACCAATTTCTTTTCCTTTTTGAGAAGCCTTATGAATGATAAAAACGAAATCCTTACCATTAATCTTTTGTTTGACGGTATCATTAGCCGTTACTTCCAGATTTCCTCCGCCCATGACGGTTTTGATACCATCGGCAAGCGTCTTTTCAGCTTGAGTTTGGATTGGACCTTCTGTCGCATGATTAACGTATGCCAGAAGTCCTCCTGTGATCAATGCTACAGAAACGAGCACAATCACCATATTTTTAAGAGACGAATCCAATTTCTTCATTTCTTCACTACCTCCCCAAATCGTTTAGGTTTAACATAAGTATTAATAAGCGGTGTGAATGCATTCATAATCAGTATTGCGAATGACATTCCTTCTGGATAACTACCCCAATTTCTTATGATGACAGTCAACGCTCCAATCGATATGCCATAAATCAGTTGTCCTTTATGTGTCATTGGGGATGTTACATAGTCTGTAGCCATAAATATGGCGCCCAACATCAGTCCGCCGCTTAGGATTTCTGCTATAGGGTTAGCGTAAACCGGGTTAGCCAGATGTAGCAACCAAGTAAACACAAATACAGTTGCGATAATCGATATTGGGATGTGCCATGAAATTATCTTCTTCCATAGCATATATACGAGACCTAATATCAGTGCCAAAGCACAAACTTCACCTATGGTACCTGCACCACCTAAAGCATTATTACCCAGCAATAGATGCGTAGCATCAGGGAGTTTGTTCAGAACTGACGCATCGCCTGTCTTGATTGCTGTTTTCATCAAACTCAATGGTGTCGCACCTGTTTCTGCATCCAGATATTTCGACAATTGTCCTACAACGGGCCATGATGTCATTTGTGCCGGAAAACTTACGAGAAGGAAGCAACGGCCCAAAAGAGCTGGATTGAAAGGATTATTTCCCAGACCACCGAATGTCATTTTCCCAATGCCTATTGCAAATAATGCACCTATAAAGATAATCCATATAGGAAGATTGCTCGGCAGATTGAATCCCAGCAACAAACCGGTTAATATTGCGGAACCGTCAGAGATCGTCGGTTCTTTTTTCAATATATATTTCGCTATTGCCCATTCGAAAAATACACAAGCGGCAACACTTGACAGAGTGACCACCACAGAGCCCAATCCGAAATATAGGAAAGAGACCAACAAGGCAGGTATCAGCGCAATGATTACACCGAACATATTTCGCTCAACACTATCATTTCCATGAGCGTGAGGGGAAAGAGATACTATTAATTTTTCCATTTTAATTTACTTTTTTGCAGCATTACGCGCTTTGATCATACTCATTACTGTTGATTTCCCCAAACGTATATTATCCAATATGGGACGATGAGACGGACAAGTGAATTGACAAGAACCACACTCTATACATGAAGTGATATCTTCTGCTTCCACCTTTTCCCAATTTTGTTTTGCTGACAGGGTTGCCAATAAATAGGGTTCCAATCCCATAGGACACACATTGACACATTTCGCACATCGTATGCATGGTTGGACAGCCTTCCTTCTAGCATTATTATCTGTCAAGACTGTTACAGAATTGGTGCCTTTGCAAATAGGCACATCAATCGTTGTCAAGGCTTTGCCCATCATAGGTCCGCCTGCCAAAACCTTATTTTCACCATCAGGCATACCACCACAGGCTTCAATCAAATCACGCATTGGAGTTCCCATGCGGACAAGAAAATTGGCTGGATTCTTAATCTTTTTTCCTGTTACCGTAGTATATCTTTCGAACAAAGGCTTGTTCTTCATAACTGCCTGATATACAGCATAAGCAGAACCCACGTTTTGAACTATTGCTCCAACATTGACTGGAATTGCTGGCGGTGCTGGAACTTGACGCTTGATAACAGCATCAACTAATTGTTTCTCACCACCTTGTGGATATTTTTGGGCCAAAGGAACGATAGTGATTCGGCTATCATCAGCAGTCTTATTCTTAAACAAGGTGATAGCCTCAGGTTTGTTTTCCTCAATGCCGATGTATCCTTTGTCCACTTTAGCAGCCTTCATCAGCAAATCAAGTCCGACAAGAATTTCATCTGCATGTTCCATCATGAGTCGATAGTCGGCTGTGATATAAGGTTCGCACTCCACTCCATTGATGATGATGCATTCAGCTTTTGCCGTAGGCGGCGGAGTCAGTTTGATGAATGTAGGGAATCCAGCACCTCCCATACCGGTAACACCAGCATCTTTCACACGATTAATGATTGCCTCCGAGGTCAGTTCAGGATGATTAGCCAATGTCTCAAGTTTATCAGAACGGTCGATGGAATCTTCCCATTCGTCACCTTCGACATTGATGATGATGGCAGGTTTCCGATATCCTGTCGCATCAAAGATTGTATCAACCTTGAATACTGTACCGGAAACAGATGAATAAATTGGTGCGCTGACAAATCCTCCTGCCTCGGCAATCAAGGTACCGACCTTAACTTTGTCCCCTTTTTGGACAACTGGTTTCGCTGGTGCTCCTATATGTTGTGAAAGCGGATAAATCGCCTGTTTTGGCAGACTGGCAACTTTTGTTACCACATCAGAAGTAAGTTTATTTTCCTCTGGATGTATACCACCGATTTTGAATGTATGTAATTTCATTTTACTTCAGTCTCCTCTTTATTTATGCTGTTATCCGTGTTCGTTTTAGGCGTCTCGACAACTGTTTTTCGTTGTGGAAAATTAGTAGAAGCGATTGCATGTGTAGGACAAACGGATTCACACTTCCGACATAATCTGCATTTCGTGAAATCAATATAACTCAGATTGTTTTCTATTGTGATTGCATCGAACTGACATTCTTTCAGACATTTTCCACAACCAATACAAGCAGCCTTGCATGCTTTAGAAGCAATAGCTCCCCTATCCTTGTTTACGCAGCTGACATAAATGCGACGATTTTTCGGACCTTTCTTTCTCAGTTCTATAATATGTCGCGGACAGGCTTTAACACAGGCACCACATGAAGTGCACTTATCTTCATCCACTTCAGGCAGACCAGTCTCCCTGTTCATGTGTATGGCATCGAATTGGCATGCAGAAACACAATCGCCACAACCCAAGCATCCGTATCCGCAACCAGTCTCGCCTGCTCCACATGCATTCATAGCTTTACAATTCCGCAGACCGTTGTACTCAGAAATACGAGGACGCATCTCACAACTTCCGTTGCATCTGACAACAGCCGCCATTGGTTCTGTGTTGGAAATAGCCATCCCCAACAAATCAGCTACACGTCCCATGGTTTCCTGACCACCTACCGGGCAAAGCAAGCCATCCAATGAGCCGTTGTCTGCTGCCTTTACAAGAGCGTCAGACATTCCCGAACAACCTGGGAATCCGCACCCACCACAATTTGCTCCAGGTAATATTGACAAAACCTGTTCCAAACGCGGATCTTCTTTTACAGCGAATTTCTTGGAAACGACATATAATACCACCGACGATACCAATGCTATGGTTCCAAGAACAATTACTGCAATTAAAATGAAATTCATAATTTTTTATGTTTGTTTTAGTTACTCTATCTTAAATGTAATATGTTGACGAATCTTATTCCTCAAGATATATAGTATAATATAATAAGGTATGAGGGAACCGATGCTGACGAGTGCTGCAAGTGGTTCGCTTTTCGTCAATAGGGAAACTCCAAAAATAACGAAAATGAGAATTAGGAAAGGAATACCAAATCCTAATATCACGGCATTTCGTCCTGTGGACATGGAGGCGACAACAGTAACTTCGTCTCCCCTATTGTATTTGGAGCCATCGACATTGTATACGTCAATAATTTTCATTTTACTCTCGGATGTATTGCAATGTCCTGATATCTTACAAGAAGAACATGCTGAATTTTGAACAATTCGTACTTGAATATGATCATTCTCGATGGAATCGATTACACCGGAGTGTTTGATATTGTAGTTCATTTTATTACATCAAAATCAGTCCTATTTGCAAAGTCGAGTTTGCAAATGCAAAAATACCACTATATTTTTAATTGGCAAATAAAATTATAGATTAATTGAAAAAAACGACGTAATCGTTAACATATTAAAACAACATGATGAATGTAATATGAATTTACCCCATGTCTATTCGTCTATTATAATTAACAATGAGACAACCAGCCATTGATAGCCATGCTACTAACCATTGGCAGTCTCAATAGCAATCTGAATATGATTATGTTTTAGCTTTCATACATTAAAACCACTTTGCTTTTATGGCTCAGGCGATATTTAGTGGGGATAAGCAAAAACATTAGCAAGCCTGAAG
>ENA-UOYA01003315-UOYA01003315.1-activated-sludge-metagenome-genome-assembly--contig:-NODE-3315-length-14465-cov-17.831020_pt1 | contig 14465 bp, 10 predicted proteins | sample MGYA00238163_ERZ764804 | MGnify/ENA primary metagenome ERZ764804 (study PRJEB28919, sample SAMN05720223) | activated sludge metagenome | isolation source: Anaerobic digester | place: Hong Kong...
AGATACAGCCCGAACTCCTTCAGCTTACCGAGGATGTGGTTCTTAACAGGAGGAAAGATGCCACCGAGCGTCTTGTTAAATTCGCAGAAGGTCTGAAAAGTGAAGGGAAGAAGGAAGAAAAGGCCGACGAATGGCGTTCCATGCCGGTTATTGAACGTATAAAGTTCTCGCTCAGACGCGGTCTTGATGAATTTATTGAGCAGGATGTGGAAGAGGCCCGTACGATGTTTTCACGGTCAATTGAACTGATAGAGGGTCCGCTGATGGGAGGCATGAATGAAGTTGGCGACCTTTTCGGATCAGGTAAGATGTTCCTTCCGCAGGTTGTAAAAAGCGCACGGGTGATGAAGAAGGCTGTTGCAGTGCTTGCTCCGTATATAGAAAAGGAAAGTGAAGGAGAACAGAAGAAGAGCGCCGGGAAGATCCTTCTGGCAACCGTCAAGGGAGATGTTCACGACATAGGCAAAAACATTGTCGGGGTGGTTCTCTCATGCAACAATTACGAAGTTGTCGACCTTGGCGTAATGGTACCTGCCGATAAGATAATAGATACTGCAATATCTGAAAATGTCAGTTTTATAGGTCTTAGCGGGTTAATAACACCTTCGCTTGAGGAAATGGTACATGTTGCCTCGGAGATGCAGCGCAGGAAGCTTAGTCTTCCGCTGCTGATTGGCGGGGCAACGACTTCAGAGGTTCATGCAGCAGTGAAAATTGCGCCAGCCTATTCCAATACTGTCGTTCATGTCAAAGATGCCTCAAAAGCCGCCGGAGTTCTTTCTTCGCTTCTTCAGGAAGAAAACAGCTCATATATTGTGTCAATAAAAGATAAATACAGGAAGATACTCGATGATCATAATTCCCGGAAACCGGATAAAAAACTTATTCCACTTGATGAGGCCAGAAAAAACAGACTGTACACCGACTGGAACTCTGTGAAAATTACTCATCCCGAAAAGCCCGGATTACATCTGATCGAAGAATTTGACCTGAATGTTCTAAGAAAATATATCGACTGGACATTCTTCTTTTATGCATGGAAGCTCAACGGGAAATACCCTGCAGTTTTTGATGATCCTGTCAGGGGAGAAGAGGCAAGGAAATTGTTCAATGATGCTCAGCTCTATCTTGATAAGATCATTCAGAAGAAAATAATCAGGCCAAATGGTGTCTTGGGCCTGTTCCCTGCTGTATCGTCGGGCGATGATGTAAAAGTGCTGTCGGAAAAGGACAAAAGCAAAACGCTGGCCGTATTCAGGTTCCTCCGAAACCAGGAACAGAAGGAAAAAGGTGTGCACAATCTGTGCCTTTCCGATTATATAGCACCCGAATCATCAGGAATTGCAGATTATATAGGTGCCTTTGTTGTCACAGCGCCAATAAGCAGGGAAGCCGTTGAAGAATACAGGGATGATGATTATTCATTGATAATGATAAGGATGCTCAGCGACCGTATTGCTGAAGCTGCCGCAGAATATCTTCATGAGCAGGTCCGTAAGAAATTCTGGGGATATGCAAAAGATGAGGATCTAGGAATTGATGATCTGTTGAAGATAAAGTACAGGGGTATCAGGCCGGCGCCCGGATATCCTGCCTGTCCCGATCATACCGAAAAACGTACTATATTTGACCTTCTTGATGCAGAGAGACTGACAGGCGCCGGCCTTACGGAGAATTTTGCCATGACACCGCCGGCTGCTGTAAGCGGATATATCTTTTCGCATCCTGCCTCGGTTTATTTCAATATTGGAAAAATAGGGGAGGACCAGCTGAAAGATTACGCAACAAGGAAGAAAATGAGCGTTGAAGAAGCAGGCCGATGGCTTGCCCCCAATTTATGAAGATTATTTTATGAGCGTTATTGACAAGATCAGAAATGCAAAAGGACCTTTGTTTACATTTGAGCTGCTCCCGCCTCTAAAAGGGCACAGCATAGAAAAGGTCTATGCGACAATCGACAGGCTGATGGAGTTCAGTCCTGCCTACATTAATTTCACCTCGCACCGGAATGAGACAGTCTATCATGAACGTCCCGACGGACTTCTTGAAAAGCGGGTGGTTCGCAAGCGTCCGGGTACATTTGCCCTGGCGGCGGCGGTGAAGTACAAGTACAACATTCCGGTTGTTCCGCATGTTCTGTGCGGCGGTTTCACTAAGGAAGAGACTGAGAATGTACTTATCGAAATGAATTTCCTCGGGATAGATGATGTGCTCGCATTAAGGGGCGATCCGCAGAGGGGGAGCCGTACATTCATTCCCGAAAAGGACGGACATTCACATACATGGGAGCTTGTCCAGCAGATCGTCAACATGAACAACGGGAAATATCTTGAAGAATCGCTTGAAGATACCGCCCCTTCAAATTTCTGCATCGGAGTGGCCGGATATCCTGAAAAGCATTTTGAGGCGCCCAACATACTTGTCGATCTCGAAAACCTTAAACGTAAAGTCGATACAGGGGCAAGCTATATTGTGACCCAGATGTTTTTCGACAATTCTAAATTTTTCAGGTTCACTGAAGAGTGCAGGAAAATTGGAATTGATGTTCCGATAATTGCCGGTATCAAACCCGTCTCTGCCCTTAACGACATCAATCTTCTTCCACAGACCTTTCACATTGATATGCCTCACGATCTTGTTCTGGCGCTTCAGAAATGCAAAACAGACAAGGATGCCCGCGAGGTGGGGATTGAATGGGCCGTGATGCAGTCAAAGGAGCTTATCAGAGCGGGTGTGCCGGGAATACATTATTATACCCTGGGACGTTCAGACAACGTCGCAAGAATTGTTAAGGAAGCGTTCTAGTCGGTACCGCACGCCTCACGCCGCACGCCTCACGCCTTATTCAAGATTAAACGCCTTCTTTATCTTCTCCACATAATCAAGCTTTTCCCAGGCGAAGAATTCAACCTTCTTTTTCCAGGCTTTCTTGCCGTTATTGTTTATTGGCCGTGGCTTTGATCCGGGAACTTCATAATAAACTTCAACCTCCTCAACCCTGTAATCACGGCCAAAATGTCCGTATGAAGCCGTTGGGGAGAAAACCGGATTCTTGAGACCAAACCTGTTGACAATAGCGTAGGGGCGAAGATCGAAGAGATCCTTTATCCTGGCTCCTATCTCACTGTCGTGAAGGATATTTCCTTTTTTGTCCTTTGCCCTGGCAGTACCATAGGTATTTACAAAGATCCCTACCGGCTGTGCAACACCGATTGCATAGGCTATCTGTATAAGTGCCTGGTCGCAGACTCCGGCCGCAACGAGATTCTTTGCAATATGACGGGCAGCGTAGGCTGCAGATCTGTCGACTTTGGAAGAATCCTTGCCTGAGAATGCTCCGCCTCCGTGTGCCCCGTGACCGCCATAGGTGTCGACAATGATCTTCCTTCCGGTAAGGCCTGTATCTCCGTGAGGTCCGCCTATCACGAATTTGCCAGTGGGGTTGACAAGCAGCCTGGTATCGTCTCCAAAAAGATGCTTGAAATTGTCGGGAAGTGTCTTTTTAACTCTCGGGATCAGATATTTCCAGAGATCCTCCTTAATCTTTTCCTGCATTTCCTTTTCAGCAGCCTTTTCAGCTTTCACTGAACCATCCTTCGGGAGAATAAATTCGTCATGCTGCGTGCTGATAACTATTGTATCAATGCGTACCGGCTTGTTGTTGTCGTCATATTCGATTGTAACCTGCGACTTGCTGTCGGGACGCAGATATTTCATGTATTTACCTTCGCGCCTTATGCCGGCCAGTTCCTGCAGGAGAGTATGTGCCAGTTCAATGCTTAGGGGCATGTAATTCTCCATTTCGCGGCAGGCATAGCCAAACATCATTCCCTGGTCACCGGCTCCCTGATCCTCGGGTTTTTCTCGCTCGACACCCTGTCTGATGTCGCTCGATTGCTCGTGGATAGTTGAAATGACACCGCAGGAATCGCAGTCGAACCTGTATTCCGCCTTTGTATAGCCGATGTTCCTTATAACCCGGCGGGCAGTCTCCTGAACATCAACCCAGCCTTCTGTACGTACTTCGCCGCCGCAAAGGACAAGTCCTGTTGTGACAAAGGTCTCGCATGCAACTTTTGACTCCGGATCCCATTTGAGGAATTCATCTAGCAATGCATCTGATATCTGATCGGCAACCTTGTCGGGATGCCCTTCTGAAACTGATTCGGATGTGAATAAATAACCCATTGTTTGAATATTTGATTGTTATTTTATGATTCTTTACAATTATTTCATTTTATATTAATTAACGACTAAAGTCCCTCGTATTGGTGTTCTTTTGCAACGTCCCGAAGGCCATTGTTGCTGGTCTGCCCCACCTGTCCCCTAAAGGTGGATCAAGTTGACATGTTTTCCTTTTTTGTCAGCCTATTTCAGGACAGATCAGGTAATCCTGACCGGCATAACCGGATTATTTCAACGAACTTAGCTTTTTGCCGGTAAAATTGTTTAACCAAAATTTATGAGGTTAGCCCAGCCAAGGTCTTCAGGATGTGGCACCAGAAAACAATAAACCAGGCTTTAGCCCTTCAAGATATCAAATAAACAAATACTGGCAGGATTGGTTAATTGTAAAAATAGGAATCAAGGCATTTTAGCATTTTTTCCTGTGGTTGCAATCAGCTCAAATTTCTCCACCAGATTCTGACCGGCAAAGAAAACAAATAATTGTAGAATAAACAAGAAAAACTGATGCAGGATTTGTTACTGGCTGTTTGTTAGCACCCTGAAAACCTCTTCGAGATTGTTTTCCTTCTTTTGAAGCGACAGTACGGTAAGATTGTTGTTTACGGCAAAAGCGAAGATGGCAGGGCGTATATCCTCCTCTCCCCTTGATTCGACAATAAGGGTATTCTGCCGGATCCTCCTTACTGAACCTGCAAAGGTGATCTTCTTTATCAGATCTTCCCCTGGCTCGCTGTCGAACTCAACAAGGATCTCCTGTTTTGCCTGTTTTATCCTTGAATATATTTCGTTCTTGTCCTCGTCAGCAATGACAACCCCTTTGTCGATTATTATCACCCTGTTGCAAATGGCTTCAACCTCCTGCATTATATGGGTCGAAAGCATCACTGTCTTTTCCTTTCCTGCATCGCGGATAAGATTGCGGATCTCAATTATCTGGTTTGGATCAAGCCCTGTTGTAGCCTCATCAAGTATAAGGACTTCCGGATCGTGGATGAGGGCCTGGGCAAGTCCTACCCGCTGACGATATCCCTTTGACAGGGAGCCTATTTTCTTCTTCTGTTCCTGAGCCAGTCCTGTTGTTTCAATAATATTGTCAATCTGTTTTTTAATGGATTTGCCTGTCTTATACAACGATGCACAAAATGAAAGATATTCACGAACATACATTTCAGGATAGAGGGGATTGTTCTCCGGAAGATATCCTATTGCTTTCCTTATGTCCTTTGATTCATCTGTGACAGGGATTCCGTTAACAAGTACGTTTCCAGATGTCGGCGGGATGAATCCGGTTATTATCTTCATCATTGTCGATTTCCCGGCGCCGTTGGGACCGAGAAATCCCACGACCTCGCCCGTCTTTATTTCAAAAGATACGTTATCCAGAGCTTTCTGTTGTCCGTAAAATTTTGTAACACCCTGAACTACAATTGACATATGGCTAATCAAAAATAATGATGATGCGCACGAAGATAGTGTAAAGCGCCGGGTTTTCAAAATTACTATATTTATAGAGCCAAACCTTTCAAGCGATGGAAGATAAGTTCACCTTTTTAGCCGTAATGGTAACATATATCACCCTGCTTGTCTTATGGGGTGTGTACCAGGGAAGAAAAGTAAAGACAGGAAAAGATTTTGCAATAGCCGGGCGGAAACTGCCGGGATGGGCCGCGGCCCTTTCTGAAAGAGCTACGGGCGAGTCTTCCTGGGCCCTTCTTGGTCTTCCTGGAGCTGCTTATGCAATGGGCCTTACCGAAATTTGGACCGCTGTGGGATGTGTAACAGGAATTGTTACTGCATGGGCAGTTCTTGCCTGGCGGCTAAGAGATGAAGCTGAAAAATATAATGTTTCCACATTCACTGAATATTTAGCTGCAAAGCACGGCGAAAGCGGACGAACACTCAGGATCATATCGAGCCTTGTTATCGTTTTTTTCTTTTTCTTTTATGTGGGAGCACAATTTCTGGGAGGCGGAAAAACACTTCATACTTTGTTTGGCATCGAACCATGGATGGGCGCTATCATTACCGCTGTGATTATAATCCCATACACTGTTTACGGAGGTTTCCGGAGTGTTGTTTATACAGATGTGATACAGGCTGTACTTATGATCATAACCCTTATAGTTGGTCCGGTTGCAGGAATATTTTACCTTATGAACCATTCTGATCTGTATGCATCTGGCATTTCGGAGGCACTTATTAAAACAGGGGGAACATATACATCCCTGACAGGTGCAGCACAGGGATTCGGGGCAGGGCTGTTAATCGCGGGTGGTTTCAGCTGGTTTTTCGGATACCTTGGAGGCCAGCCCCAGCTAAGTGTAAGGTTTATGGCAATAAAAAATGAGAGACAGGCAAAAAAAGCCCGCAATATCGGGATTCTCTGGACTATTATAGCCTATACCGGGGCTCTGATGTTAGGCTGGATCGGACTTGCAATATTCGGTCCGGCAGGGCTCCCGGATCCTGAATATGTCATGCCAAAGGTGATCCTTGAATTATTTCATCCCGCACTGGCTGCCCTGCTGATATCCGGGGCAATAGCAGCCATGATCTCCACTGCCGATTCGCTGCTCATACTTTCTGCGACCGAGCTCTCGGAAAGTGTCCTTAAAAAAGCCGGGGAGGATGGAGAAAGCGCTGCTGCCGCGACTTTAAAACGTCACAGGATAACCACGGCCCTGTTAGCTGTTGTTGCCCTGGCACTTTCCTACTTTTCCCCGTCGGATCTGATTTTTACAATTGTGAGCTATGTGTGGGCGGGAATAGGGTGTACCTTTTCAGTTGTTATACTTTTCTCCTTGTTCTGGAAAAGGTTTCACGGACGGGCGGCCATCATTACAGTTGTTGCGGGCATGCTTTTTACAATGGTCTGGATAAGCGGGGGATTTGAACAGCATTACAGGGTGACAGCTGAAAAGTCATCGTTGCTTCTCAGCCGGGATGTGATAACAGGGCAGGAGAGCAGTATGCTTGCGGTGCTCGAAGGAGAAAGGTTTGTAAACAGGACAAGGTTCGAATCGGCGATCAGAAAGGGTGCAGGCATAAAGGGTGATGATAAAAAGATCTCAGTCATTTCTTCTGCCTATAGCCAGAAAGGAGTACCTGCAAGACTTACGACCTTCATTTTCGCACTTGCTGTCGCAATAGTCTCCACATTTCTTGTACGATCCGGAAAGTCCATCTGAAATTCATTACCGGCAACATAAATAAATTTGTTTTTAACGAAAAAGTTTTGTAATATTGTACTATACCACTATTACAACATAGATACAATAAAATATAGCAATATATATACAATATATTAAAACACCATTCAACCATTCAACCATTCAACCATTCAACCAATAATATGTATCAATGATCAAATTTGTTCTGGATCCGAAAGCAGGCATCCCTTATTACAGGCAGATAATTGACCAGATAAAATTCGGGATTGCATCAGGGAACCTCAAGGCCGGGGAACAGCTTCCTACTGTCCGCGCCCTGGCCGTCGAACTGGCAGTCAACCTGAATACTGTCACGAAGGCTTACAATGAGCTTGAAATACAGAAGATACTTGAGACCCAGCAGGGAACAGGTACCTTCATAGGAAAAACTACTATCTCCATCACTGCCAGGGAAAAGGAGAAGAAACTTAAAAGCATCTGCAACGAATTCCTGACAATAGCGTTCAGCTATGGTTTTTCAACGGAAGAAATAATAAATGAAATTCAAAAACACGCAAAGAAATGAGAACTTCAGCAGAAACATCAGGTTCCGCCAACATTATTGCAACAACAGTTGTGATAATCCTTTTTGCTATTACTGCATTGCTTTATTATTCAGGGATAATCGGTGTTCCCCTGCTGGTTGTCCTGATAATTGTCTCGCTCCTTATCGGCAGCTCTATCAGGATTGCTGATCAGTGGGAAAAGGCTGTTGTACTCAGAATGGGCAAATACAGCGGTCTGAAAGGCCCCGGGCTTTTCTTTATTATCCCGATTATCGACCAGGTAAGTTCATACATTGACCAGAGGGTAAGAGTTACTGAATTCAGGGCTGAGCAGACGCTGACAAAGGACACGGTTCCCGTAAATGTCGATGCTGTTGTTTACTGGACAGTATGGGATGTGGAAAAGGCCGCCCTCGAAGTACAGGAATATGTTAAGGCAATTTCTTTCATCGCGCAGACTGATTTACGCGATATCATCGGAAAGCATGAACTTGCAGACCTTTTACAGGAAAGGGAAAAAATAGCTGAAGACCTTCAGAAGACACTCGATTCAAATACTAATCCCTGGGGTATTACATGTCAGACAGTCGGCATCAGGGACATAATCATCCCCCAGGCCCTTGCAGATGCAATGAGCAAGCAGGCTCAGGCTGAAAGGGAAAGAAAAGCAAGGGTGATACTGGGTACAGCCGAAACGGAAATAGCTGAAAAATTTGCAATGGCAAGCAAGGAATATGCCGATAATCCTATCGCACTTCACCTGAGAGGGATGAACATGCTCTATGAAGGTTTGAAGGAAAAAGGTTCAATGGTCATCGTGCCGAGTTCTGCACTCGACTCAATGAACCTTGGTGTTATCGGAGGACTTGCATCCCTGGCAAAGGGTAACGAGCCTCAGAAGTAATTGCCTTTATACGCCTCCCCAGCCTCCCATGAACTGGGATGTGCTGGCAAATGATGCCCGCGGGTTGACGCAGCAGACAGGTATTTTGGAACTGTTTGCAATTATGTACTGTTCCGAAGCGCCCAGCATATAATCAGCAAGAGTAATATTCTTTGTTGTCACAATAAGGATGAGGTCAGCTTTTGTCCTCTGGGCAAAATCGATTGTCTGCTGTGCCATCTTTCCATGGGGAATTTCATGGATCTCGTATTCCACATTATTCTGGATCAGATACTTAACGGCAAAGTTCAGATTCCTGTTTATTTTAGTCTTCAGACTCTTGTCGTTTGTGGTTGTTCTGAGGATATGGATTTTGGAATCGAAATACTTGCCCATGAAAATAGCCATTCCCATTTTTTCCTTGTTCTCAACCCTGAAGTCAATCGGAAAAACAATATTATGATATCTCTCCTGATCGGCAGGCGGTTCCTGCACAACAATGAAAGGAGCCTTTGACTTGACTATTACCTTAAGAGCCCAGCTTCCTGTAATCTTCTGCATGCCAACCATGCCATGCGTGCCCATAACCACCAGGCTTGCCTCCTGGTCATTTGCATATTCAGCAATGGAATTGAAAATTGATCCCCGCAATACTTCTGCAGAAATTGGGAAATCATATTTCCTGCTGTTCTCCTCCGCCACATGTTTTAGCAGAGTCTTCTTTTCTCCTTCAGCTTTTGGCTTGATATTGCTGTCAACTATATGTAAAAGGCATATGTTGTCACCAACCATCCTGCCTATCTTAACTGCATGTGCAAGAGCCGATTCTGCAACAGGAGTGAAATCCCATGGGACAACAATAAGTTTTTGTTTCTCTTCCATAATGTTTTACTGTTAACGGTTATTTACCCAAAGTTATTCAGTTTTGCTATATAATGCCCATTAAATAAAAACTGTTTTAAATATAAAATATTATTGTAAGCTTCAAATTATCTGACTATTTGAAATGAACGGATCAAAAATAATGATGATGCAATGGAAATTAAAGGGCAACATTTTATTACTTTTGCGGGGAAATTTTTCGACAACGGGAATCAATGATGAAAAGAAAAAGAATAAAACAACTGCTTGATAATCCGGCTACCGGTGAGGATGTACTTGTAAAGGGATGGGTAAGAACGCGCAGAGGTAACAAAAACATATCCTTCATTGCCCTCAATGACGGATCAACAATTAACAACATACAGGTAGTTGCTGAAAACTCGGCATTTGATGAAAGCCTGCTCAGGGAAATAACTACAGGTGCCTGCCTCGCTGTAAGCGGAAAACTGGTTGAATCACAGGGGCAGGGACAGAATGTCGAGATCAATGCATCCTCTATTGAGATTTATGGCAAGTGTGATGCTGAAACATATCCTTTGCAGAAGAAAGGACATTCGATGGAATTCCTCAGGGAGCATGCACACCTGCGTTTTAGGACAAATACTTTCGGCGCTGTTTTCAGGATCAGGCATGCCATGGCATACGCCATTCACAAGTATTTTAACGACAGGGGATTTTATTATCTGCATACTCCCATTATAACCGGAAGCGATGCTGAAGGTGCTGGAGAAATGTTCCATGTTACTACTCTTGATCTTAAAAATCCGCCTCTCACAGAAACCGGGGAAGTGGATTACAGCCGTGATTTCTTTGGCAAGGTCACAAACCTTACGGTATCAGGCCAGCTTGAAGGTGAACTTGGAGCGCTTTCTCTTGGAGAGATTTACACCTTCGGACCCACATTCAGGGCTGAAAATTCCAATACGCCAAGGCATCTTGCCGAATTCTGGATGATTGAACCTGAGATGGCATTTTATGACCTGGAGGATAATATGAACCTTGCAGAGGATTTTGTGAAATATCTAATAACTTATGCCCTTGAAAACTGCAGCGATGACCTCGGATTTCTTAACAATATGATTGACAAGGGGCTTCTGGAAAGGCTTAAATTTGTTGTCGCAAATGATTTTGTAAGAATAACCTATACTGAAGCCGTAAGCATCCTGACTGCAGCCTCCAGAAAGTGGGAATATCCCGTTGGATGGGGCAGGGACCTTCAGGCTGAACATGAAAGATATCTTGTGGAGGAGCATTTTAAAAGACCTGTGATTCTTACAGATTACCCGAAGGAAATCAAGGCATTCTATATGAAGCAAAACGATGACGGAAAAACAGTAAGGGCGATGGATGTCCTTTTCCCCGGAATCGGAGAGATAATCGGAGGTTCACAGCGCGAGGAGGATCACGATAAGCTTCTCAACCGTATTAACGAGCTGAACATCCCTATAAAGGATCTCTGGTGGTACCTTGAAACCAGAAAATTCGGGACAGCTCCTCACAGCGGATTCGGTCTGGGTTTCGAGCGCCTGATACTCTTTATGACAGGGATGTCGAACATCAGGGATGTGATCCCTTTCCCAAGAACGCCAAAAAATGCTGAATTTTAGATATATTTAAGGCCTGAATTTCGTTACAGGGGAATGTTAAAGCAAAAGCTACAACAGAAACTGCTCCAGAAGCTCTCACCGCAGCAGATACAGATGATAAAGCTGCTGGAAGTTCCTACTTTGCAGATCGAACAGCGGATAAAAAAGGAACTTGAAGAGAATCCTGCCCTTGAGGAAGGACCTGATCAGGAAGAAGATATTCTTAACAGCAACGAAGACCAGGACGAGGAACAGTTTGAAGAGACTGACAAGGACCATGAAGAGTTCACTCTCGATGATTATATAGAAGAGGACGAGATCCCGGAATACCGCCTTCAGACAAACAACTACAGCCGTGATGATGAAAAGAAGAATGAGATACCGTTTTCTGCCGGCTCTTCCTTTCATGAACATCTTCAGGATCAGCTTAACCTGAGGGACCTTACCGAAAAGCAAAAAATCCTTGGGGAATATATTCTCGGAAATATCGACGAAGACGGCTATCTGCGGCGTGATCTGCCAAACATGGTTGACGATCTGGCATTTCTGCAGAATATAACCACAAATGAAGCTGAACTCGAAGAAGTCCTCCATATTATTCAGGATCTGGACCCTCCCGGTGTCGGCGCACGGACATTACAGGAGTCGCTTTTAATTCAGCTAGCAATAAAGGACCGGACACAACCAGCTGTCAGGAATGCATATATGGTTGTTGATCAGTATTTTGATGAATTCTCAAAAAGGCATTATGATAAGATAACCGCCAGAATGGGAATAAGTGAAAGTGATTTAAAACTGGCAATTGATGAAATTCTGAAACTCAATCCAAAACCGGGAAGCTTTTTCAGCGACTCATTTACAAAGACATCACAGCAAATAATTCCGGATTTCATTCTCGAACTTACGGAAGACGGGTTCGACCTTCACCTAAATTCCAGGAATCTGCCGGAACTCAGGCTTAATCCCGGATACAACGAAATGCTTCAGTCATATATAAAGAACAAGGATCAGAAAAAGGATATGAAGGATGCCATTTTGTTTGTAAAACAGAAAATCGATTCGGCCAAATGGTTTATCGATGCCATAAAACAACGCCAGAACACCCTTCTTCTAACAATGAATTCCATTCTGGAATATCAGAAAGAATATTTCACAGATGGCGACGAGACAAAGCTGAAGCCCATGATACTCAAGGATGTTGCCGAAATGACAGGGCTGGATATTTCAACCGTTTCAAGGGTGGCTAACAGCAAATACATTCAGACTCATTTCGGGATATTTCCGCTGAAATTCTTCTTTTCGGAAGGGCTCCAGACTGACACAGGCGAAGAAGTATCAACACGCGAAATTAAAAGGATACTCCAGGATTGCATTGAGAATGAAGAAAAGAGAAGGCCTCTGACTGATGAGCGTCTGACTGAGATCCTTCAGGAAAAGGGATACCAGATTGCCCGCAGAACAGTTGCCAAATACCGGGAACAGCTCAGCATACCGGTTGCCAGATTAAGAAGAGAGATCTGAATGAATAATCTGAAGGAAACAAATATATACGACACACTGGCACGGCTGGTATCAGTGATCTTTCATCCACTTTTAATGCCCCTTTACGGGATAGTTTTCCTTTTGACAGCGCCAACCTTCCTCAGATATCTGCCATTTGAAGCCAAGCAGATCCTTATTCTTGTAATTTTAATAAACAATGTCATAATCCCTGCCGGACTGCTTATGTTCTTCAGGTACAGGAACCTTATATCTTCCTACAGCATCGACGACAGGAATGAGAGGGTAATGCCTCTTCTTACCACCGCAATTCTTTACTGCACAACATCTTTCATCATTTTCAGGTTTCAGATACCATTTTTTATTAAATCATTCATATTCGCAACTTCTGTTGTTTCCATCATCCTGTCGATGATCAACTTCTGGTGGAAAATTTCGATACATTCCGCGGCTGCGGGTGCCATGACTGCAACAGTACTGATCCTCTCCTTTAAGATGCATACCGATCTGTTATGGTATCTGACTGCCATCATACTTATAAGCGGCCTGATTCTTGCTTCACGGCTTAGACTTAACGCTCACAAACCTTCACAGGTGTGGGCAGGATTCGTGACAGGGTTCCTAGGAATAAGTCTTTTCATTTTACTTATCTGACAATTCCAGAAGGGCTCTTTTTAACAGTATCCTGCTCTTCTCTGAAATATCAGTGGGCCAGGAAGCATTCTTCACTGGGAGGGAAAAACCATCTTTCAGGTCCTTTTGCCTTATTGCCGTAAACCATCCCTTTTCCGAAAGATAACCCGCCAGGTACTCCTGTTCTGTCTGACCGGGTGTTGGAATAAGCAGAGCGCTGCAGTTCAGGCTTACCAGTTCCATTATGGTGGTATAGCCTGCCCTTGCAATTATTCCCATGCTGCCTTGTATTATCCTTTTCATCTTGTAAGAAGGGAGATGATTGTAAGTGATTGTCTTTCCACTACCCTTATCTTCATCAGGGATTCCGGGCATGCCTTCAAGAATTACCAGCGGCTGCTTATTATTATCCTGCTGGCCTGTGATTACTTCCCTTAGCATACTTCTCTGTGGCTCAGGGCCGGAGAGTATAAGTGTATAGTGTCCGGAGACAGTGCTTTCTCCGGCATCTTCATTGCCATTACTAAAGCGCGACAGGATACCTACATACCTCGCATTTTCCGGAAGTTTAACAAAATGTGCCAGCCGTCCGGCAAGGTTAATTTCACCAGGCAAATCGGGTATAAAACACAGGTCATATTTTTTTATGAAGAACCTGTGGAACTTTACTCCGGCCGATTCGAGAAACCTGAGTTTTTCAGGGAAGGGAATACGAATCTGATGTGTGACATATACTGTTTTTATTCTTCTGTTCCAGAGTCCAAACCGGTTATCGCTTATCACAATATCAATTTTATTTTCCCTTATTATCCTTGGAAGCTTTATGTGTTCCTTCAGGATATGATAAAGAAGGACAGGAATCTGAAAAAACAAGGCAAGATACTGAGGCAGAAAACCTGAATAGGCTGGTCTGAATCCGCCGAAATCAATGAACTGCACATCTTTCAGTTCACTGCGAAGGAATTGCTTATGACCGGCGCCTGTGCCAATAAAGATCGTGTTGCCAGCTTCCTGCAGCATTTGTGCAAGAGGGATCATTCTTCCGGCATGACCGAGGCCCCATTCAAGAGGACAGATA
>ENA-UOYA01003319-UOYA01003319.1-activated-sludge-metagenome-genome-assembly--contig:-NODE-3319-length-14442-cov-7.444985_pt1 | contig 14442 bp, 15 predicted proteins | sample MGYA00238163_ERZ764804 | MGnify/ENA primary metagenome ERZ764804 (study PRJEB28919, sample SAMN05720223) | activated sludge metagenome | isolation source: Anaerobic digester | place: Hong Kong...
TTTCTTTATCAAAATCATAAGTTCCTTTTTTATTTTTTCCACCCCATTCAAATAATGGTGCATTGATAATGCCTCCTCTAGTTTCGCCATGAGTATGATGAATAAATACAAATTTATATTTTGAATTACTGGTTTCTAATGTATTTCTTAACCAATCATATTGCTTTTTCCCTAAAGTCCAATCCCAATCTGTTGGTTTTACTACACCTGAAATACTTTGATAGCGATATGCATCTAAAACAATAAAATGAGCATCTCCCCAAGTCCAAGCATAATAATTCTCAGGATATCCTATTTTGAATGGTTCAAGATCAGTATTCCCAGAATAGAAACTATTGGGATAAGGGTTAGGGTAGTAATATTTTCTCCATTCAGTTCCATATTGAGCAATATTCATGGGTGGAGTCTGATTCAAATAATAATTATTTTCTCCCTCATGATTACCCATACAAATAAATAATGGTGATGAACAACATAATGAAGTAAAATATTGCAAATAATCTTTGTGTAATAAATTCATATCATTACTTGTTGTTTCATCTGGTGTGTGGTCATCACCAAAAATATCACCTAAGGAGATTACAAAATCAGGTTTATCTAATATTTGATTTGAAATAGTTCGTTCATACAGTGGTCGATACCCTTTTTTATCATATAAATGTTCATCAGCTTCAATTGTAAAAGTAAAAGTCGAGCCAATTGATCGCTGTGTTATGAAACTATGCTCATTTCCATTTGAATAGGAAAGTTCACTCATTGTCTTATATTTTGTTCTATAATAATATCTCGTATTGGGTAAAAGATTTGTTAAATCAAACTCAACTGCTTCACCTGACAATGCTGTAAACGGTGTTGTTGACTTTGAATATTTACCAGGAATTGTATCATATTCGAAATAAACTTGATTGGTTTTGTCAAATAATACACTTATTGTAATTGAATTATCAGTAGGTCTTCCTAATATCTCAGTGAATTGACCTTGAAGATTATTAATTATTATAAAGGAAAATAGGAGAATAACGTTTAATTTCATAGCAATATTAATAATTTAGATTGATCATTTTTTTTGTGAGTGACTTCCCTTGAATTTCTAAACTATACAAGTACATCCCAGAAGAAATTTGTGCTCCATCATTATCTTTCGCATCCCATTCTATTTCATAATCACCAACTGGATATTCTTGTTTATTCAACAAACATTTTATTAATTTTCCATTAATATCATAGATGTTCAAATTCACTAAAGTCTTTTCAGTTACACTAAAATTTATTTTAGTATGTTGATGAAATGGATTAGGTGAATTTTTTGCATCATTCTGAATTTTTGATATATTAAAATTATCTGAAATGACACAGGGTTTTACAACATAACTATTCGTTACCATTCTGTTTTTTCTAATGTTAGTTTCATCTTTTGGTAAAAATGTTCTAACATAATCTACTTTCACTGAATCAGAACTAACATTCACTCTTAAATGCCCAGCACTGGACTCGAATACTCCATCAATATAACCATATTCGGCAGCTTGATTCTTAGTGAAAACAGGGAAACTAGGTTGTGGAACTAATTGATATACAACACAATCCAAGTCTTGTTTTGCATAGAAATGATCATGACCATGAAAAAAAATAGTAACATTGTTCTCTGCCATTATATCATGTATTGGCTTATACCACCCTGGTCTGTTTTTTGCAAACCCAGGAGTGCCATCTTCATTTAATCCACCCCATTCGAATAAAGAGGCATATTCTGTCCCCCCTCTCATTGATGGTGCTCCACCTACTAAATTATGACTAAAAACGAATTTGAATTTCGCTTTACTATTTTCTAATGTTGTCTTGAACCAATTATATTGTTTCAATCCTAAAGTCTGATTCCATCTATTATTAGCTTGTTTGACATTAGTGTAATAAAATGGATCTAAAATGACAAATAGAGCATCTCCCCACTCAAATGAATAATAATTTTCTCTAACTCCCTGAAATGGATAATCAGTTTCATCTCCAGTATAAAATTGATTTGGATACGGATTAGGGCAATATAGTTTTCTAAGTTTTGTATCCCAAACAGTGATACAATCCTCTGTCCCATTTAAACTATATCCCCATTCTCCTTCATGATTTCCTAATGCTACGAATAATGGTGTGGAATGACACGATAAATCATAAAATGGACGCATATATAACACCCTATCTAAAATAGATTTATAACTAATATTTGGTAATTTGTCAGACATGAAAATATCGCCTAGATCAATCATGAAATCAGGATGATCATTGTATTGATTTTTCATACATAAATCATAAATTAAAGAATCAGAATTTTCATCCATGTGAGGATCTGCCTGTATAACAAAATCAAATGCTGCCCCTTTAGGTTTTTGAGTACTAAAATAATGCTCTATCCCATTTTTAAAATCAGAACTTCCAATTGGTTTATATCTTGTTCTGTAAAAATATTTTGTATTCGCTATTAAATTTTCTAATTCAATATCAAGTGGCAATCCTTTATTAACTACTTGTATTTTAGTTTGTTGAGTATAACTATTTGACATAGTTCCCCATTCAATATATACTTCAGCAGTAGTATCAATTAATAAATTTACCGTAATAGATTTATCAGTTGGTCTTCCTAATATTTCCGATATTTTTTGACTGTATGCATTTATTGAAAATAATACAAATGCTAATAATGGAAGGAAATTTCGAACAATTTTCATATTATTGATTTTCTCTTATGTTTTAATTTTAAATTTTTAATTGATTATAATTTTTTTAATATAAATACCTTTAGAAAATTGGATTTTTAAGTAATAACAACCCTTAGGCATTGTATTTAATTGAATTTGTTTTGAAAAAATTGATTTTTCTTGTATTTTTTTACCTTCTAAAGAATAAATTTGGTAATGTTGGAATGAGGTTTCTATTTCAGAATTTTCAATTTCAACATTGAATAAACCATTACTAGGGTTCGGATAAACTTTTATATCATCTTCCTTTAAAAATAAATCTTGTGATTTGGTGGGCAACACACAATTAACATATCCATTATATGTAGATGTTGTTGTTCCTGAGGGACTTACAAAATTAAAAATATAGTTCTTTCCATTTGCCCAGTTGTAATCTACAGCATAATTCTGATTGTTCAATGTATAATTTAAGGTATATCCGTTATTATTTGCATTTGGCACACAACTCGTAATGGTAGCTCCTTTCAATGGAGTAAGTGATGGTCGAATTGGTTTTGCAGCAGCTTGAGGAACGATTTGCAAAGTGGAATCTTCCGTTACTTTTCCTACCATATTTCCAATCATATATGGTGCAGATGCCGTACCATGATAATGATAGATCCCATTAAAATAATGACCATGATTGGCATCCAGAGCTTTCATATCTGAACCATCAGGCTCTTTACTACCATATATAGCAAAGCCATCCAAAGCAAATGCAATGGGCTGAGTCAGTAATGTATGATCATATAAATGCAAGGGTGCAATATGATAATGATAATCGTCAGCTCTACCACAATGACCTCCCCAATTATCCAACTGTCCATCCAATAATGCGTCAACGCCTGTATTGGTATATGGATTGAATATCGCAATTCCATTTACAGCTACTGCAACAGCACCTCTCAAAAAGTGCTTTTGATTAACAGGTACTGGAGCAGAAGCAATTTCTGGGTTCAATGGAATACTCCAAGCATTTGAGCCAACATAGCATTGAGGTATGGGCACTTGCTGTTGCCATGCAGTAATACCTTTCATCATATCATGAGTAGTGGGAATTCCTTTTGATTCAACATAGAAATATTGGTTATCCCACCTTGTATTCACATTTGGTTTGAATGGTTTGAATGCTTCATCCATAATTATAGGATCAGTCCCATTCAATGTTTTGTAGGTGAATGCCATTATAATTATAATTACTGGGAAAATATAAATTGGTTTGCTCAGAAAAGTTTGTAAGTTAAATTCAAATTTTTTGAATAAAACATTTATTAAAATTAAAAATATTATTAAACCAAATATTCTTAACCAATAGAATAACAACTTGTTATTCTGTACTTTATTAAAATAATCTTGCGAATTAATCTTTTTTATTCGATTATATTTTTCTAAAATCATGGATTGTTCTGCACTGGAAAAGTCAGATAATTGATATGATTTTGTAGAATGATCTTTAAGTATGAATGTAACATTGCCATCTTCATACTTTAGAAAATCTCCTTCTATTTTCCCACCCCTATTCAAATGCCACTGACTTAATCCATAATATTTATCATGTAAATTATGTGCAATAGAATAGTTGCTAACAACTAATATTAGTATTGTAAATAAGTAATATTTCATAAAAAGAATTCTTGAAATTAATATGACTAAAACAATTTAAAATGGTTTAATTTATTACTTAATTTTTATAAACATTTTGCATTAAAATCAGTTATTCTGTTAAAAAAATTTCAAGATGTTAGACTATAAAAAGTACTTTGAGAAAGGAATTCCATTCGACACTTACCAAACGAATATGGAAGAGGAAATTAAATTGGGAATCATAAACGACCATTCACAATACATTCCGCAAAATATGCAAAGAATGAAAAGAATTGGTAAAACCATTAAGCTAATTCCTGAATTAAATGATGCCCTTGCTGCATTAAACCACAATTATAATTGGCTGATAATCAGTGAACACTGGTGTGGAGATGCCTCACAGATAGTACCCATCATGAATGCTATTGCCAAGCAATCGGATGGAAAAATTAATTTAAAACTTATTTATAGAGACGAAAATCTTGAGCTTATGAATGCTCACCTTACAAATGGCACTCAATCCATTCCAATACTTCTGCAACTCGATGAAAATTTCAATTTGAATAAAGTGTGGGGTCCTCGACCTAAGCTTTGTACAGAATATGTTCAAGAACTCAAGAAAAGCCCGAATTTTCAAGAAGAATTCAAAGAAAAATTGCACAAATGGTATGCCGATGATAAAGGTATGTCCACCCAGCTTGAACTTTTAAGTTTGCTAAAATAATATTGGAATATGACGAATTGCTTTGTACTTTTGATGAGCAATCAAAATCTTTGAATTATGACAATTTCTTCTCAAATTGCAAAGCAATTAAGAGCCGTTTACTTCGGTGGCAATTGGACAACTTCAAATATGAAGGATCAATTGGTAGATGTTGATTTAGAAATGGCTACTTATCAAACTTTTGGGTTAAATACTATTGCTACCTTACTTTTTCATACAAGCTATTATATCACAGCAGTTATAGAGGTTTTAGAGGGTAAACCATTGACAGCAAGTGATAAGTTTAGTTTCACCCACCCACCGCTTCTCACCGATCAAGATTGGAAATCTATGATAGAAAATGCACTTAATGATGCTGAAAAATTTGCAAAATTGATAGAAAAATTGCCCGATGAACGATTGTTGGAAGATTTTACAGATGGAAAATATGGTAATTACTATCGAAATCTGACTGGAATTATTGAACATACCCATTATCATTTGGGTCAAATTGCAGTAATTAAAAAAATTTTACAACAAAATTAATATTCTAAAGCATTGATTTATTTATATTTATAAAATAATTATATTGCAATTCATAAAAATATTTTCATTTTATTCCTATCAATTACAACCATCTTTTTTTACTATTCGTCATTAATTATATCAAAGCAAATGATAGATGAAAATTGTAGATATAAATTTTGATTTGAATAGACTGATTCAGTTGGCTCGCAACAAAGACCGACAGGCTCAGTCTGCTATCTACAAAAAATTTTCACCAAAAATGTTCAGTGTTTGTAGGCAATATTTAAAGGACGAACAGAAAGCTGAAGATATACTTGTTACAGCATTTATGAAAGTTTTCACTCATATTGACAAATACGAACAAAAAGGAAGTTTTGAAGGATGGATGAGAAGAATCATGGTGAATGAATGTATTTCGTACCTCAGAGTAAACAAAAAAATATATTACACAGAAGAAGAAAATTTCAAAGAAGAGAGCTCTAATGACATAGAAATACAAAGCTCTGTTGAAGAAATTCAAACCATGATCGACTCATTACCAGAAGGTTGTAAAATGGTATTCAACCTTTATGCCATTGACGGCTACAAACACAAAGAGATAGCAGAAATGTTAGAAATAGAAGAAGGAACCTCAAAATCACAACTGGCTTATGCTAGAAAAATGTTGCAAACTATGATCACAGCATCAAATAATTTGAAAAATGGAACACAAAATAGATAAAAAATTTAAGTCAGAATTGGATCAACGGACAATGAATCCAAACACAGCTGCATGGGATAGATTAGATGCGATGCTGACGATGGAAGAAAAGAAAAAACCATTTTTTTTTCGCAGTTGGATGGCGGTTGCTGCTGGATTTATTGGGCTTATGATGGTTGTTTTGATTTCATTACAATTTATTGATTCTAATAATGATGAAATAATTACAAAAAATCTGGATAAGAAAACTCTATTTGAAACAGAAAATAATAATTCAAATGAGATTAAAACCCGATCGACAGAAAACATTCAATTGCCTAATAATCATTTAATTGCAAATAATTTAACCCAAAAAAACAAACCTACAGTAATTCAAGAAAAGAATAAAATTGAGTTAAAAGACAATGTTGCAACAACCATAAAAACTGAAACTGAAGAGATAAACGCAATTGCAGAAAAAAATGAAAAGATACAAAAAAATTCAAATGCACCTCAAACTGTAGATGAACATAAGAAAGTTGATATTGTGTCTATTGAAAATGATAAAAGTAAAAATGTGATACCTGAATTTCAACCAAAAATAAAATTGAAGAAAGTAAAAGTGGATGCAAATGTGCTATTAACAAATGCAGAGGAAGAAAAAAAGTCACTTTTACAAAGAGTCCTCGTTGTTGCAAACAACACTGGTTCAAACGTTTACGAAAAAGTAGCCAATCGGAATATCGACATACATTAAATCAATATTAAAATAACAATAAAATAATTTTATATGAAAAAACTAAGTTTCATACTGGTATTTATTGCCCTAATCCAAAACTCTTACACTTTTGCTCAAGGCTCATTCGAATCTAAAGCAAAGGATATAGCTAGGAAATTAGAAAAGATAGTGGATGAAGAAAAATCGAGTCTAAAAGCTGAATTGAACGAAATAGATAACAAACTCGAATCAAAATCTATAACGACTTCTGAAGCTGAAAATCAAAGAAAACTAGCTGCCGAGAAAAGTGCTAAAAAAATTGAAGAACGAGTTGCAAGTGAAAGTTCAAAACTACAAGACCTCATTCAAGATAAAGTGGATGGAAAAATAAATGAAAAACAAAAAGATGATTTTGATTGGGATTTCAACTGGGATAAAATGAAAAATAAAGTCAAAAAATATCGAGGTGAATCCAGAACAACGAGCCAGTTTGTATTTGCTTTTGGGAAAAATGGCTTAATTGAAAATCAGGCTTGGAGCGATGACTATTCCTTCTCAAAATCAAGATTTTACGAGTTTGGAATGAGTGGAAATACACGTATTTTCAAATCTAACAACTTGTTGCATCTAAAATATGGTTTGTCTTTCATGGTGAATAATTTAAGACCTGAAAACAATAAAATATTTGTAGAAAACGGAAATCAGACTACATTAGCCACATTTAGCAACTCATTGGAAAAAAGAGCTTATTTCAGAAATACACAGTTAGTGTTACCCTTGCATTTAGAGTTTGACTTTACGAAACCTAAAAAAGTGGACGATAAAGTCTATTTCAAATCTCATAATAGTGTAAGAATTGGAGTTGGTGGATATGCTGGTTTGAATATCAAAACGAAGCAAATCTTAGAATACAAAGACAGCAACTTCAATAATGTGGAGCAAGTGATCAGGGGTGATTATAATACAAATAATTTTATTTATGGAATTAGTTCTTACATCGGTTACAAATGTATGACTTTATATGCAAAATACGATTTGAACCCATTATTTAAGAATAATCCTGTTGATCAAAATAATGTTTCTGTAGCCTTAAGATTTGATATTAATTAGTCTATTATTTTGAATTAATTGAGTTTTAAGAAAACATTGAGTTTTAACAAAAAAATAGAGGCTGATCGTAATGGTCAGCCTCTTTAAATTTCACAATTTGTTAAAAAAATCGTTTATGAAAACTATTTTGATACCCCTATTTTTTTAATCTTTACTATCTGAAATACTAAATAAATCAATGTTCCCCAAACGCCAATGATGATAGAATAAGCCATCGCTAATAGCCAAATTGGCGTTCTATATCTCGTTGCCCACAAAGTTCTTTGATTGAAAAAATCATTATTAACTACTGTTGGAACACCCCAATTCACAACTTTTTCAGTAATTACATTCCCAAATTGCTCATTACCTTCAATTTTTGCTACTAATGTCAGATTTCCTTTAGAGTCACCATTAAGGTTTTCTCTTTTGAATTCTGTTGTAATATTCCCCTCTGCATCTGTTGTGAATGTTGGATCATCCGTTGCAGACAAAACTCCTCCCACACAATTTATACCTATTTTCATTTCAACATCAGGCACTGGAACCCAATTTTTACCATCATATTGTTTTAGATTGACAATAATCTGACGATCACCTTCTGCAGAAGTATCCAAAGTCATTTTTGTTTTTGTAATGGAATAATCTGATATGATTTCGTCCTCACCTTGCTTCACGATGAAAGTATGAGTTTGCGAAGCATCCCAAGCCGCCTTGAGGCTTACTGGAATAAATGACTTAGCTTTTCCATCTTCATCAGTAGTCATTTTCCCAATTAGATTTGGCTCCTCACTATTATCCAAATATAGCGAATAAGTAATATTTTTTTGTGGATAAAGCACTTTGTTTTTCTTCAATTTGCTATCCAAAATTAAATACTGTATTCCATTATTGTTAAAATATTGGAGTTTTAAAACTGGTTTTCCTGCTGATTCTTCTTGACCTTCACTTTTAGAAGGAATGGTAAAAATTATTACCACTAAGAAGATCAAAAATAAAAAATTATGCATCATGATTTTCTGATTCTAATTGTTCAGTAATAGTTTCATAGATAGGTATAATTGGATAAATTCTTACAAAGAAAGTAATGACCAATAATGCACCAGCTAATGAAGCTGAAGTGATAGCCCACTCTTCCCAAGTTGGGAAATATTGCCTAAAATTTGCCGGAATGTCCTGCATTGGTAAGAATGGATGTAATAGTGTAGGTGTCACAATCAAATATCTCTTGAACCATGCTCCTACCACTATCATACATCCAATAATAAACATTGGCAAAGGTTTTCTTCCTTTTTTGAAAAGCAAAGTGATAATCGGAATCAACATACCAACAATTATTGCAAACCAGAACATTGTTGAAAAATCACCTGTGAAAAGCTCTTTCAAGTGCAATTCTTCCGATTTTTTCATTTTGAATGCAGGTACCAAATATTCGTTTACATTAAAATAAAGATATAAAAACGAAAGCATCACCACTATTCTGCCCATTCTATCAAAATGCAATTCGGTAATATACTTTTCTAAATGATAAAACTTATGGAAAATGTACATAGCTACAATAACACCTCCTGATCCTACTAAAAAAGCTCCAGAAATAAAATATGCTCCAAAATTGGTACTATCCCATCCTGGACGATATGTTGTTGCAAATAACCATGAAGTCACTGTATGAATAGTAAATGCAACTGGAATGATTAGTATACTTAAGGTATTGATTGCCTTGTTGCATATTTTATGTTGTTCTGGAGTTCCTTTCCAGAAAGAACCTTGAAAGCGATAAAGCCAATTCAATCTTTTTCCAGAATTATCTTTGTTTTTTATTAGGATCTGTAAATCAGGCAATAAAGGAAAATATAACAATAAAATACTGATAAAAAAGTAGGTTCCAATCACAATAACATCCCACATTATTGGCGATTGCAAACGCCCATAAACAAATAAGTTTGTAAACCTTTCTGGACGTCCCATATCGACGATAATGATGATAGATGCAAAAACGATTGCAGAAACAGCAATTATTTCTGCAATTCTTGTCAGTGGAGTACTCCATTTCACATTCGACAATCTAAAAATTGCAGTAATGAGCGACCCTACTAAACTTATAGCGACAAAAAATACGAAATTAGAAATATAAATACCCCAAGAAACATAGTCTCTCATTGCTGTCACTCCCAATCCGTATCTTATCTGACGATAATAAGCATATAATCCGACCAAACAAATAGTTACGAGTACTCCTACCCAGATCATCCCAAATTTTCCAAATTTTTGAGGTAGAAGATCTTTTGTAATTTGTTCTTCAGTTAGTTGTGTTGAATTTTTCATAATCTACATTTTATGATCATTTTGTTTGTCATCAGCTGTTTGGTTCTCCAATCCATTTTCGAATGGGAAATTTCTATTTACTGGTGGCAAATAATATACACTTGGTTTCGTACCCATATCTTCCATCAATCTATATCCAGCTTTTTCTTTTATCAATTCGCTAAATCTGAACGTTTCTGCTCCATTTGAAACAATATCAGTATTCATATCGCCATACATGAATACCCCATTCGGGCAGGCTTGTACGCAATGTGGCAACTCACCTTTTCTGTACATATCTGGACAAAAGTCGCATTTGGAAACTGTTCCCATTTTTGGTGGAAGGCTTGTTTCACAAGAATAGGGCTTGGAAGCAACATCTGCTGGAATATCCTGACCACTCCAATTAAAAATTCTAGATGAATATGGGCATGCTGCCATACAGAACCTACAACCAATGCATCTTTCATTGTCAATCAATACGATACCATCTTGCCTTTTGAATGTGGCATCCACTGGGCAAACTTTCACACAAGGTGGCTCATCACAGTGCATACAATTGGTTGGTTGCCAATATGGTGCGGTATGTTCTGCATCCTGCATTGGATAAATTTTCAACCAATTCTGACCTGGATTGATCATATGAGCTTTGTCACAGGCACTTTGGCATTTCTTCAGATTTTTACATCGAGATAAATCAATTACCATTACGAATTTCTTCCCAGGTATTCCTCTTCGCTCTTCTTCATTTGTGACAGTAGGCATATTTGGAACTGGCTTCAAATAAGCTTTATCTATTTCGATAACCTCACCATCTACTGATAGTAATTTGACTTTTTCGCCAGTTAAAGCAACTGCTTGCTCTGGTACAAAATCATGAGGTTTGCTGCATCCAGCTAAGGCAGCACCAGCTAATAAGCTTGATGCTAAAAAATCACGTCTGGATGTTTTGTTATTAACTTTCATCTTTCAGTTTTATTTTTTAACCCAATCATGAATTTCATCATTGGAAATTCTAGTTCGATTTTCAGTTAGATATCTTTTTTCCACTTCTACTAAGCGACCATCTTCTGTGAGCATTTTTACGGTTTCGTTTTCATTTTTTTCCACTATTTTTTTCTTAGAAAATAAATTATATAAGAAACCTGTAGATATTACTATTGCACCCCAACGTAGAAAACTTTTCCTAGAGGTTGATTGATTTAATTTTTCCATCTAAAACAATTAGGTATTAATTTTTTGAAAAATTGTTTTGGGGAAATTCAGTGAAAATTTCCCCAGAAGAGATGATGTTTAGGGCAACAAAGGATAGTTCACAATGAACTATCCCAATTGCATTAGCCCTATTTCTTTAATGTTCTGATGTAGTTCACCAAGTTCCAAATATCTTCGGCATCAGCTATTTTCTTCTTGAATGAAGGCATATCATCCCTTCCTTCTGAAGTTTTGTAGAAAATAGCACCATCCGTTTGAGCTTGAAAATCAGCTTTCGTAAAGTTGCCTGGTTCAGTTTCTAATTGAGCAGCTTTCGAGCCATCGCCTAGTCCTTTTGCTCCATGACAAGCCTTGCAATGCTTACTCCATAATGCTTTTCCAGCCTCAACAGATTCAGCCGATTTTGCAACCGGATTCTTCTTGTTTTTAGCAGCATCTGGCACAGGCCAAGGTTTACCACCATCTTTCAAATTAGTTGTAAAACTGAAGGCGATCAACCCTGCGAATACAACCATAATTAAAGATTTCATCTTCATAAAACAATTATTTAAATAATGATTAATAATTCCACAATCGGGTGATATTGAATCCTATAAGGAAGTTACCTTCCCGATAATCATTTTTATTGAACATATTATTGCTTTGAGGAACGATACCATAATAGTTGCCCACAAACACTTGAAATGCATGGGCACTAGTTGTAGTCTCGATACCAAAACAAATATTTGGATGTGGGTTATTTGTTGGATGACTCGTAAGTGGTTGGTCATATCCTACCAAAATTGCTGAATTTGCAGATATTTTGTATCTTCCTAATAAGGAAACAGCTAAATGACCGTTATTCATTTTCTTTTGAATATCACCCTTGCTATCCACATATCCTTCGATATTATTGAACCATGAAAAACTTGGTGCAACTTGTGCAGAGAAATTATTGGTAATTTTCCTTGCAATGAGCAATTGATTGAAATAAGAAAATCTATGAGCTGTATATCTAAAATTGCTTGCAGCTCTTGTGTCGATCACAATATTTCCAAAATAAGTCAGACTTAATGGCATAGAACCAGCAGTTTGCTTTAAAATAGAATATTTCGCATTCAAATCCATCTGCATTCTTTCTTTTGTAATACCCAATCCTAATGTTAGGTTATTAATCAATGTATAACCTAATCCTAATCGGATATTAGATGGTGCAAAAAGACCAAATAAGTCTTTCGAACCATTGTTAGTCGTACCAAAACAGTGTTGAATATCAAATTGTAAAGTACCTTTTATTGGCACCATAACAGTTTGATTGTTCATCACCCAAGTACTACCGAATGTGTTTTTAACTGGTTTTGGTTTAACTACTTCGGTTGTGCTAGCTTCATCTTGAGCATTTAAGTTTGGCATTGCAATAGCAAATAACAACATCAAAATACCCCATCTATGAAAAATAGAAAACCGTATATTATTAAAATTTTTCATAATTAATTTTTAATTGTTTTGAGCACCTTGTTTTATCCAAGCTAAAACAATAGCATTATAATCTTTATTTATTCCGCCCACTGGCATCGGTGTACTTTTCTTGCCAGTCATCCATTTTATCAATTCGCTATTTGCTGCATCATCTTTATTGATGAAATTTCCATTAATAAGATTATTGAAAGCATTTGCATTAGTCAAATCTGGAGTTTTACCTCCAGGACTATGACAACCACTTACAGCACAACTTGAATTGAATATTGGGACAACATCTGTAGAAAATGAAACTGGTCTTGTTATTTCTGCTCCGGTATCAAACACTACTGTTTTGTCCTTATAACAACCAGAAATCATGTAGCCCACCAAAATAATACTCAATGCCAATAGCATAACATTTTTGCTTAACATAGCTTTAAATTTATTATTTTTAGCAATTAATGATCACTCTATTTGACAAACTTCAGTACTAAATTTGGCTTGATTGAATGTTGATAATTACAGTTGTTGAATATAGCCATACCAAATGGTTGATCTATCAGACTTGAGAAGTTCACATCTTGTTTTAATGTGCTATTGGTGTTCATTTTTCTTTTGAACTCAACAACCCATCCAGTACCAGTGTGAATTCCTTTTGCAGTGAAATCAGCTCTACCCATTGTGAATGGTGCAGCTAAGAAACTAGGAATACATTTTGAACCAACACCACCATAAGGACCTGTAACTTGTTGATATTCAGTTTTTCCAGTTGGATCTAAAGTGCCACCATCATAAGTTAAAACTCCAGTACTGCTCACTGCTGTTACCTTTTTAGCTAATCCACCTGGTAATGTATCTTTAGAATCGATGTACACAAGATTCGTTCCATCAGGAATAATCCAAGCAGGAACGTTCACACTAGCTCCAGTACCATCCAATTTCAAACTAACTCTATTATTAGCAGGACCATTACTTGCACTCTTATTATTGCTAATATAAGAAGTAGTGAATGGAGAAGGAGGAGTTAAATCATCAGCATGACGACCATTTCCAGCTCCACCAACTGTATCAGTAACAGCAGGACCACCAGCCCAATCTTGATATTGGTCATCCATTTGATTATAAAGTAAATCTTTGTCTAAATGTAACCACCACATATCAATTTTTTCATTAGCACCATTCGTATAGTGGTTACCACTTTTATTTGGAACCATCATACCAGCATAGTTTCTGTAAGAATTGAATAAATGGCAACTTGCATAACATGTCTGAGCAGCGAACTTCGGCGTTGAATTATCAATATTCCACAAGAAAGCTAATTGATCTTGTCCCATTCCTTCTCTTGTCAATACACCATTCACATCGAATTGTCGAGCATTTGCTTCTTGTACCCAACGGCAGACTGTGAAAAAACCTCAAAAAGTTTTTGTGATATGGAATAAATTTCATATAT
>ENA-UOYA01003320-UOYA01003320.1-activated-sludge-metagenome-genome-assembly--contig:-NODE-3320-length-14440-cov-5.160167_pt1 | contig 14440 bp, 13 predicted proteins | sample MGYA00238163_ERZ764804 | MGnify/ENA primary metagenome ERZ764804 (study PRJEB28919, sample SAMN05720223) | activated sludge metagenome | isolation source: Anaerobic digester | place: Hong Kong...
ATAGGGAAAAATCTGTTTTATTATTTAGATACTTCGCTAGGCTCAGTATAGCAAGTGGACAGATTCTTTATTCAATAATAGTTAGTTATTAATTGTAAAGGACAATATTTCCTCTTTGTTTTTTTAAGATAGAACTATCTTCTAAACGAGTTTGAGTTCTAGGAGAGAGGATTTTAAATCTAGCATAAATTTTACATTCTACGCTAATGCGTAAAATGAATACCTAAAATTTAACTTTTTAGAGAAATTGAAATGCGCATTATTTTTACAATATTTTGAAATTCAAATAAGAAAATATATAAACCATAAAATTAATTTAGATTAGATTTGCGTATATTTAAGTGATATCTGCTAGCTATTTAACGAACTGCATTCAAAATGGACGACCATAAAAAAATCCAAGATGACATTGAAAGCAAAGTGCAAAGATTCATAGAACTGGTAGTCTATTTTCTTATCGTTGTTGGTTTTGAATTTCTGATATCCTATCTTTTTCCTTATACAACATTGGCAGGTCTTATATGTATACCAATAACATTAATTGTAGCAGGAGTTTCAACATACTTACTCTTTAAGTTCAAGAAGACAGTACAAGGCAAACAACAATTTAGAAAAAAAGCCTTTATTACCTTTTCTATCGGATTTTTTATTTTACTTCTTATGCACCCTCAAGAAAGAGAAAGCCCTTTGGAACAAATAATAAATTGCTCAAAGGCTTATATCAACTATAACAAAGTCAACTATAATTCTTTTGAGAAACTAAATAAACAAGAAAGAATCTCGTATTTATACAAGTACAAAAACTATTTACCCAACCATATTGTACTGTTATCATTTTATGAAAAAGATGACAATGCTATTGAACATAATAGAACATATTCGATAAATTATAGAAAGGACTCTTCAATAGAGTATAATCAGTCGCTATTATCAATAGAAATGACTGACTCAACGACATTGATCACAGAAAACAAACTTAACAAAAAGCACAAACTAAATGGATTTTTTGTGAACTTATTTGATAGAGGGACTTATAGTGCTGAAAACATTTACGATGATTTTTATATTGAAACTGACTTATTAAATTTAGATACAGGGATTGAAAAACTATACTATTTTATTTTAAGTATTACAAGAAGAAAAGCAAGTGAAAAAATTATTGGCAAATCATATTGAGTATAACATAAAAGCAGAACATAAAATCCATAGCCAGCAGATATCTGTCGGATCTTATGAAAGAGCGGCTTACGTTTTTACTCGAAGAGTTGTATTTTTATTGTAGATTTGTCATTATGCGAAAATCTATCCTATTAAAACCTGCCCTTCGCCAAGCCGACGGCGATATTTGTCATAATTAAGCGAACGTCAAAATGAAAACAATTCAGATAATACTAGTATTTTTTATTTATTTTGAAATAAGCTCTTGTAAAATCAAGTTCACTGAAAATGACCTTATTTCTTATAATCTATATTCTATAAACGACACATTAAAGTTTAAAAACGATAAAGGTCAAATTAACTCTTATGTTATAATTTCAAAATCTATCATAACCAAAGGCTGGGATGCAAACACAGGATGGTATAACCCACAAGTTGCATATATTAAATATAAAGATTTATCTATTCCTGATTCTATCTATTATGACAACTCTTTTCTAACTATTTATCAAGATTTAAATAAAATAGCAAAAGAAACTATTTATTTTAATGGATTCCTAGGAGAAATCAACAGGCAAAACCAGAAAGACAAAAAAACGATATCTTATTTGTTCCAAAATTCGATCTAGAAACAGTTAGAGATTCAAACCAAATTGCAATTGTATATTGGACAGACGAAAAAGGTATTATAGGGTACGAGCTCAAAAAAGGCGAAAAATGGAACTTAATAAAATGAACGTCATTTATCTTTCGGCTTGACACAATGCTTAGAGTAGTTTTTAGCGGAGATTTTGAATTTAAATTATCATTATGCGAAATTGTATCATTTTAAAACCCTCCTTATCACCTAGCCACCGAGCATAGCAAAGAGTAAAATAAGTTAAATCGAATTCAACTCTACATTCGGATCCCAAAATACTTTTTCAAATCCTATAATCTTATCATTTTCGATTCGATGACCTTCTGCTTCGAGTAGGCTTTGCATCTCATTTCCTAGTCCAAAATGATGTTTGCCAGTCAATAAGCCATTTCGATTGACTACTCGGTGCGCCGGAATGGCATGCTCTAGATTATGAGCATCGTTCATCGCATATCCGACCATGCGAGCACTTTTGGCGGCACCTATAACTTTGGCAATAGCCCCATACGAAGTCACTCTCCCAAAGGGAATTTTCTCCACGACATCATACACATTTTCAAAAAAATATGAGCCGATTTGGTTTTTATTTTTATATTTGCGCTCCGTGTGGATATTTTAAGATATTTAATTACACAAAAATAAGGAAGTATGATTAAAAAAATAGTTTTAGGTTTTTTCGCTATGTTGGCAATAGGTGCAAATGCACAATCTAGCTTGTATTATGACAAGAATCAAGCAAAACAAGAGTGTGAGAATAGCCTAGTATCTACTTTTTCAAAATATTTCTCTAAACCTAAGGTCGAAGAGCCGAAAAAAGAAACGACTAAAACAAGTTCATTTAGTGACTATGCAAGTAATTTCTACAATGGGACTATTGACAATATTATCGCTGTAGGTAAAACGTTTCTTGGCATTCCATACAGATGGGGTGGCACTTCTGAAAATGGGTTTGACTGTAGTGGCTTTATAAAATATATATTTGAGTGGTTTGGAATTCAGCTTCCTAGAACTTCGAGAGAGATGGCAAATTATGGCACATATGTCAGTAAAAATGATTTGCAAAAAGGAGATTTGATATTCTTTACTGGTCGAAATATGAATAGCGGAGTGATAGGACATATCGGCATAGTAGTAGAAGTGACCAATGAAGCTATCAAAATGATGCATTCATCTTCTTCGCAAGGTGTTCATATCGAAGATTTGAACAAAAGTGCATATTTCAGTAAGCGATATATGACTGCTCGCAGACTCCCTATCAATGAGTCTCAGACGAGAACTAACTAGAAGTAATCAATTTTTAGATTTTCATGCATAGTTTCGACTCACTCAGAAAGTCAAAGGCTTTTGCATTACTTATTGACCCCGACAAAACAGTCATAGATAATTGGTGGATTAAAGCCATTCTAGCTTCAAGACCTAATTTTATTTTGATAGGTGGCAGTCAAGAATTTCCGTATGAAAAATTAGATAAAATCGTCATAACGCTCAAAGCGAATTGTGACATTCCTCTATTAATTTTTCCAGGCTCAAAGCAGCAGATCCACCCAAAAGTAGATGGATTATTGGCGCTCTCCGTCCTTCAGTCTAGAAAAAGTAAGTTTATACTAGAACAGTTAATCGATAGTTCACTCATACTATCTCAAACTAGAATGGGCGTTTTTTATACACCATACCTCATACTTTCTACTTCAGGGAATACAGCCGTTGAAATTGCATTAGAGAATAATTTTGAGAAAATAATATCGAAACGAGATTTTGAGAAATACATACAGACCATCTATTATCTCAATCCTCCTTGTGTATATCTTGAAGCAGGAAGTGGTGCAGACAAATCCGTTTCATCGGAGTACATTCAATGGACTGCAAATAAATTAAGCTCATATCTATTTGTAGGAGGCGGAATTGATTCTTCTCAGAGAGCTATAGAAGCTTGGAAAGCAGGTGCAGATTGTATTGTTATAGGCAATTCGGTGGAAAAAAACCTAAATTTTCTAGCTGAAGTTTCATCTGCTAGAGAATTTATCCTTCAAAATTGAACTTAATTCAATTCCTTCTTGTTTGTTTTTCTCTGAAATGTCTCAAATTTTTTGATGAAAATTAAAATATATAAGAATATATCTGATATAGGAATCCAAGAGTGGAACCAACATGTAGCTAAGCGATTTTTCTTATCGTATAACTACCTGCACACCTTAGAACTCGCTTGTACCCAACTAGAATATAGGTATGTCTTATGCTATGATAAAGGAGAATTTCAGGGATTATGTTATTTTCAGATTATTCCTTTTTCAGGCAATAATCTACACCAATATATACCTAGTAGTAATAGAATTATCAAATTTGCATTTGAAAATATCCTTAGTCAAATCAATACGGAACTCATTGTATTGGGTAATGTCGTGTTTACCTGCGAAAATGGAGTTTTAATTTCACCCAATGCTACAGTTGAGCCAGACAAAATTGTATATGAATCAATAACAAAAGTGCATAAAACATTAAAGCGAAAGGCTATGGCGAGTATGATTTCTGAAAATATAAATTCGGTATCTACCAGTATTTTCTGCAATAAAAAATATCATGAGTTTAGAGTAGAGGACAGAATGGAAATAGACCTGTCAAAATTCACTTCGTTTGAATCCTATCAAGACAGTATTCAGTCAAAATATCGTGTGAGATTAAACAAAATATACAAGTTAAATCAGCACGTAAAAGAAATCGATATCACACAAGAAAATTTCAACCAATATCGAGATGAAATTGAAAATCTATTTTATCAAGTTCTGAATCATTCTAAATTCAAATTGACCACAATATCAGTTAATTACTTCTATGAATTTATCCAGCATATTTCTAGATTTAAAATAAAAGGCTATCTAAATGGAAATAAACTCGTAGGATTTATCTCATATTTTGAATTGGATTCAATTATCGAAGTTCACTATGTGGGTCTTGATTACCAGTACAATCATCAAAACAAAATTTACAATTATATTCTATACAGAATTTTAGAATCAAGTTTTGATTTACAAGCAAAAAAAATATGCTATGGCAGAACGGCGCAGGAGTTAAAAAGCACTTTAGGCGCTCTCCCCTATTCTATTTCCAGTAGTTTAAAATTAAATAATAGATTTTTGAATCTATTGACTCCATTTTTTCTAAATAGAATGATACCTTCAGAATGGACCCCTCGAAATCCTTTTAAAAATCAATAAAATGACAATAGAAGAACTCCAAAACAAAGTGAATCAATGGATTAATGAGATTGGTGGTGGATATTTTGATGTATTGACCAATACAGCTATACTCATGGAAGAAGTAGGCGAATTAGCTAGAGTTGTAGCACGCACAGAGGGACAACAAGTTAAAAAAGAAGGAGAAATACTTAATTTCAACGAAGAATTAACCGATATTCTTTGGGTAATTATCTGCCTTGCGAATCAGAAAGACGTAAATCTGACAGAAGAGTTGCATAAGAATTTTGTTAAAAAATACAAAAGAGACGCGAAACGCTATCTTAAATAGGATTTGAATTGTAAAAATAAGTTGCGAATTAAAAATTAACTATATCTTTGTGCCGAAAATTCAAAATAAATTAAATATTTTCTGTATGAAAAAAACATTATTACTTCTAACTATTTGCGCTGCCACTGTAGCATCTTTTGCTCAGACAGCGAGCAATCGTTGGAGTGTTGGGGCAGGATTAGGCTTCACAGATTTCGTAAACCCTATCAATAAGCAATTTTTGATGGTAGAAAGATGGAAAGGTGCTGCCAACTTTAACATTGCAAGATACCTCGGAAAATCTTTCGATGGTAGATTAAACGTAACTACAGGTAACGCTTATTATCCGTATGCTACAAATCAAACAGCTGCAAACCAAACAGTACCTACAAATTTTGACTTAGCTCAAAAAGGTAAGATGGTATATGAGAACTCATATCTATGGGATGGTGGATTAAACTTAGTCTATAAATTGGCTAACGGATATATCCTAAAAGAAAATTCTTTTGTAAGCCCTTATTTATTCTCTGGGGTTGGAATCAATTCTATCAACAAAATTGGTTCACAAAATGCAGGTGGTAATGTAGGTGGTGCTGGTTCAGACCAAATAAACCCTTATATTCCAGTTGGATTCGGTCTTGGATTTAACCTAAATGACAGATGGAATGCTGCTGCAGAATATGGTTATAAATTCGCTTTAGGTGAGGCTTATAACTATGCTAACTCAGCTTTAAGATTAGGTTATAACTTTGGTGGTGGAGCTGTAGCTCCTGCAACTGCTGCTGCTACAGCGGCTAGTGTTGCTGCTACTAACGATGAGCCTGCAGCTAACGCTAATTGGTGTAATGCTTACAACTGGAAAGTAGGTGTAGGTCCAACATTCAATAGCTTTGAGGCAGTTCAAAAAGCTCAAAACTTTATGTTAGATGATTATACTACTAGCTTAGGTTTGAATTTGACAAAATATATGTCAAGATTCTTTGATGTAAGAGCTAACTTAGGTTTCGGCAATGTATTCTATCCAGTTCAGCCAGGTGCTTCTGCTCCATTCGATGGTGACAATTGGAAAGGTACTACAGGTGCTACTAATTATGGTGCTGCACAAATGATTGATTTGAACTTGCAACCAGTATTCAAATTTGCTAACGGATCTTGGATGAAAGAAAATGCAATTTTCTCGCCATACGTATATGCAGGTCCTGGTATCAACTATATCACTTCTATCGGAAATTGGAATGCTAACAAATCTATTGCTAATGGTCCAGTATCTTATGGTACAGATGATCTTAATATGCATTTAGGTACAGGTCTTGGATTCAACTTCAGAACTTCTGACAAATTTGCTATTCAATTAGAAGGTGCTAGAAATTGGAGACTAGACAATAGCTATTCATACAATCAAGCTAGCTTGAGAGGAGTTTATGCTTTAGGTACTTGTAATGGCAACGTTACTAAAGCTGTTTCAACTGACAAACCAGCTGAAACTAAAGTAATTGATTCTGACAACGACGGTATTCCTGATTTAACTGACGAGTGTCCTTATGTAGCTGGTAAAGCTGAATTCTTCGGATGTCCAGATTCTGATGGTGACGGTATTGGAGATTCAAAAGACAAATGTCCATTTGAGGCTGGTGTAGCTTCTAACGGCGGATGTCCTGAAGTACAAAAAGTAGTTGATACAGATGGTGACGGTGTAATTGACGCGAATGACAGATGTCCAGATGTAGCTGGTCCAGCTTCAAACAATGGTTGTCCAGAGGCTACTAAGCCAGTTGATACTAAAACAGGTGGAACAACTACAACTAAGTCAACTAAATCTACTGTAGGAAACTACGAAATATTCTTTACAGGATGTAGTACACTTTCTCCAGGTCAAGTAGAAACTTTACAAAATATCGCTACACAACTTAGAAATAACCCTAACTACACAGTAGAAATCGGTGGAAACACTGCTAAAGGTGGTGCTAAGTCTTGTGCTCAAGAAAGAGCTAATAAAATAGCTTCGTTATTGAGAATGAAAGGTGTAAACGTGAGCAACGCTAAGAAAACTTCTTTCGGTGACTCTAGACCTAAATACAATAGTGATAAAGATAATAGAGCGGATATCACAATCTATTCTTTTGACTAAGATATAAGATTTTAAAATCTTAACTAAGCCGTCTCTCTAAAAAGAGGCGGCTTTTTTTTGTTATATATATATTTGTATTCATTCTACATATATACTCTGTGATACAAGTTGGCAATATTGGACTAGTAATAATCATACTCATTTTTTCTCTAGGAATCTCGTATTTCTATTATAAGAGAGATAAATTGAATTTGGAGAATTGGAAGCAAGTGCTTTTGACGATACTTCGTTTTCTATCTTTATTTACATTAGCCCTTCTCATCTTATCGCCCATTCTCAAATGCAATAAAAACAAAATGTTAAAACCAAAAGCTATCGTCCTAATAGATAATAGCAAGTCTATGTCGAATTCAAAAATCTCATTAGCTTCTCTAAGCGAAAGGTCCTCTGAAATCAAAAAGAACTATGAAGAAAAAGGATATGAAACTGAATTGCTAGCATTTGATAAGAATCCAATGCCATTTGACTCATTGAATGGAAAAGGAAATCAGACGGATATTTTTTCAAGTACTCAAGCCATTCTTGAAAGATCTATGGACGATAATTTGAAAAAGATAACATTAGTTACCGATGGAAATTATAACTTAGGCAATAATCCTATATTCATTCAAAATAATCATTTTGTAGAGATAAATACAATTTTAGTTGGGGATACAACTCCGATTTCTGACATTAAAATTGAGAATGTAGAGCATAATCCTATCATACTTTCCAATGAGACGAGTCAAGTGAATATCAATATTTCTTCATTAAAACTGAATGGCGGAGTATCTAATATTAAACTCGTAGATATATCAAATCAATCTTCTAAAATCATTAGTACGAAATCACTGCATATTCCTAGTCATATATATAGTGAAAATATCCAATTTCAAATATCAAATCCAACCAAAGGCAAACATCATTATCGTGTAGAAGCAACTACAAATAATTTAGAGATTAACACAAAGAATAACGCGAAAGATTTTTATATCGATGTAGTAGATGGCGTCAAGACGATAGAAATTCTATCTAATTTTCCACATCCAGATATATCGGCATTAAAATCAATATTAGAAAAAAATAAGAGTTTCCATGTATCCGCCAAAGTTGCAGATATTCATACACAGACAAATTTGAATGCAGATTTATTTATACTCTATCAGATTCCTAATAATTTTCAGATGAATAAAGAATTGATAGAAAGAATAAAACAAGCAGAGAAATCCGTTTTATTTATACTTGGAAGCCAATCAAATTATAATGCATTCAATCAATTTCAACAAGCATATAAAATCAATCTAAAAGGAAATATGGCACAAGATTATCTTCCTATCATCCAGCCCAATTTTTCTAAATTTTATCTCCAAGAAAACACAAAACAATTTATCTCAAAACTCCCTCCGCTTAGTAATAATCTATTGACAATACAGCCACTCAAAGAGTCTGCCAATTTGCTCAATATAAAAATGGGGGGTATCGCCACTGAACAACCATTAATCGCATTCTCAAACGATGGAAATCAAATGATAGGCATGATCTCAAGTGAGAATATTTGGAAATGGAAATTGATGAATTATACGATGAATAAATCATTTGTAGAGGTGCAAGATATTTTTGAAAAAATCGTAAATTATTTAGCGATTAAGAAGGATAAAAAACAATTAGTGACAAATGTCTCTAGCAATTCTATTTTAGAAAGCGAAAAATTAATTATCTATGCGAATACATTTAACGCATTGTATCAACCTGCAAAAGCTTCTCAGATAAAATGTATTCTCAAAAATAAAAATGGCGTGACTTCACAATATGAAATGATAGCCCAAGAAAATAGCTATTCTCTCGAACCAAGCGGATTAAAAGAAGGAGACTATTCATATACCATAGAAGCAATTATTAATGGAAAAAAATATACCGATATAGGAAGCTTTTCGATTACCAAAGAAGATATCGAAAGTCAATATTTGCCATCTGATTTTGAAAATATGAAATCTTTTTCTGAAAAAAATGGTGGACAAATTTATTTATGGAATAATTTTTCATCACTTTTTGCCAAAGAAAATAAAGCTGAATTGACTAATAAAATCATCAAAGAAACCAATAAAATGAAAGCGAATGATATTCTTATTTTATTGATAATATTATTGAGTCTATTGTCAATAGAGTGGCTTCTGCGAAAATATTTTGGGCTTCATTAAGTTTAAAATGAATAAATATAAATTCCTTTGAAATACGCTCTATTATACTCTATAGGCTTTTATCTTCTATATTCTATACCGATGAATAGTCAAAAGTTTATATTAGTAGATAGCATATCAAAGAAAGAAACTTTGATAGGTATAGAAGAATTAAAATTTCAAAAAAACAAATTCCAAAAACAAGGTTTCCATTTTGTTTCATTTGATACTATTAGGAAAAAGAACGATAGTACATTTTATATTCAGCCATTTCTCAATCAAAAAATCAAAAAAATAATATTTGAGTACAAAGTTGATAGCTCGAATAAATCAATAAAACAAGAGATTAATAAAATAGAGTCATGTCAAGCGGAGATTGATATAATACAAAATCAGTTTATTCAAAATGGATACTTGAAAACTGTTTATAAACTCGATACTTTCTATATAAGAAATGATTCTTTCTATATAAAATATTCCTTTCAAAGAAATCAAAAATACAAATTAGATTCTATTCATATCATCTCTACGAGTCATTCCATCAATGATAAATTTATTCGTAAAATTTTAAAATTAGATAAGTCGGATAGAAGTGATATAGATTTTAAATCTATCGTAGAACAAGTGCGATTAATTCCATTTATTGACTTAGACAAAAATCCAGAATTTACGATAAAAGATTCTAGTGCTATACTTCACATTTATGTAAAAGACCGAAAAACAAATCAGCTAAATGCTATACTAGGACTGCTTTCCAACGCATATAATAGCAATAGTATTCAGTTTATAGGCGACGTAAATTTATCTCTAAATAATATTTTAAGAAGAGGAATTTCGCTTGAAATTAATTGGCAAAAAAACTTAGCCAATAGTCAATTTTTAACTGTAAAATCATCAATTCCTTATATACTTAATACGCCGATTGGGTCAAGTATAAATTTTACTTTAGAAAAATTTGACACATCATATTTGAGAATTATTTATCAAATGAGTATCGATTATTATATCAATACGTATCAATCAATTTCTTTTTTATATAAAAATCAATCGAGTTCGATAGATGGTATTGACCGAATAAGTTTGCAAAATGGCATTATGCCCAAATACCTTGACTATAGCTATACGCAGTTCGGGATAGGTTATAAATTAAATAAGTTAAACAAACTATTTTTCAATAAAAAAGGATGGAAAATAGATGCTAACTTTTTGATAGGAAATAAAACAATTGAGAAAAATGAAAACATTACATCCTTAAAAGATAATCAAGGAAATTCATTAGAAAAATTATACGACACTCTCAACTTGTCACAAACAGTTTCATCGTTTTTTATAGATATAACTAAATATACAGGTATCACAAAAGATTTAATTCTAAAGTCACAACTTGAATCTAAAAATTGGTTATCAGAAAACATAAGCATCAACGAAATGTACTATACAGGGGGTATTCGAAAGCCTAGAGGATTTGATGATAACAGTCTTATCACACCTAATTATGTTACACTTTCAAATGAAATCCAATATTATCTTTCAGAATATTTTTATTCTAATATTTTTGCAGATATTACCATCATGCAGAATAGTTTAGATAATAAGAAAATAAACAATCCCATAGGACTTGGATTAGGTATCGCATTGAAAACTGCAGGTAATATCTTCCAACTAAACATAGGTACTGGAAGTTTAGAAAATCAAAAATTTTCTATTTCAAATGCTAAAGTCCATATAAATTATACCAATGTATTTTAGAATAATTCTCTTATTATTATTGACTCATAGCTTTTCAATATTGAATGCTGAGACAGATATTTTGAAAGCAAACATCATTAGACATAATAAACTTAAAACAACGGATAAAACTATTCAAAAAATCGATTCAAGTAAAATTTTTAGAGACTTAAATTTCTTAAATAATGAATCGAATAAAAAATATTCTGTTCAAATTTTGAGAAAACGAATTCAAAATACAAACATAAATTACTTCTTCTACATACTAGGAATACTACTAGTCGTCTCGATTATGAGATATACATCTAAGTTGAATTTCAAGTATCAAGTGTCTGAATTTATTAAATTCAAATTCAAGAATATTTCAGAATATAGTTTTATACAATCTATCATCATCAATATAATTTTTGCATTAATCATCAGTCATATCATCTATGTATTTTCAATCAAGTCAAATTATATAGAACAGAGTCCACAACGGGTAAATCAATTTATTTTTATATCCATTTGTATCATCATGTTTTTGTTTTTCAAATACATGATTAATTTTTTTATCATTAAAATATTTAATTTGAAAAATAAAATCATAAAATTAAAATTCGTATGGATTGATTTTATGTACATTTTTTTGAGCATTTCTTTACCTCTAATTTTAATCTCTACATTAGTTATCCCATCGCTTCAGAATCTAATAATCATAAGTATTTCAACGATACTAATAGTCATGTACTTTTTCATGTTAATCAAAATATATTCTATCAATATAAACTTATTAACAAATCATATTTTGAAATTTATTATTTATTTTTATACAGTTGAAATTATTCCTATACTTTTGCTTCTGAAGTATTTAAAAACTTTTTCAGTTTGAAATAATATTTTTAGAACATTAAAAAAATAAACAATGGCTAAAACAGTTAAAAAAACAGCAGCAAAAAAAACTACCGCGAAACCTGCAGCAAAAAAAACAGTAGCAAAGAAAACTGTCACTAAACCTGTAGCGAAAAAAACAGTAGCAAAAAAAACTACCACTAAACCTGTAGCAAAGAAAACTACTGCTAAACCTGCAGCAAAGAAAACAGTAGCGAAAAAAACTACCGCGAAACCTGTAGCAAAAAAGACAGTAGCAAAGAAAACTACCGCGAAACCTGTAGCGAAAAAAACTACCGCTAAGCCTGCTGCGAAAAAAACAGTAGCAAAGAAAACTACTGCTAAACCTGTAGCGAAAAAAACTACAACTAAACCAGTAGCGAAATCAACAGCAGCTAATAAAAAAAAAGTAAGCAAGTAAAAGAAGATTCTAAAGTAGCATCTTCTGCTAATAATAATTCAGGAGATGCTACTTCGGAATTGAAGTTCCCAAAAGGCATCAAGAGAATTTTAATTTCTCAACCGGAACCGCAGGGTGAGCGTTCACCTTATCATGATGTCAGTAAAAGGTATAATTTCAAAGTAGATTTTATTCCATTTTTAAATGTAGAGAGTATCACTCTACGAGAGTTCCGAAAATTCAAAATCAATATTCCAGAGTATTCAGCTGTCATTTTTAATAGTAAAAATGCCATTGACTATTTTTTCAAAATCTGTGAAGAAATAAGACATAAAATGCCTCAAGATGCAAAATATTTTTGTTCTTCAGAGCAGATAGCATTTTATCTTCAGAAATATATCCAATATAGAAAACGAAAAGTGGTCTATGCTAATGGAACTGTTCAAGATTTACAAACAATCCTCTCTAAACATAAAGCAAACGAAAAATTTATTATGCCTTGTTCCTCTACAGGTACAGGTCAGCTATCTGTATTTTTAAAGCAAAACAAATTTAATTATGCAGAAGCAATTATGTATAAAATGGTTCCAAATGAAAATTTGAAAAAGAAAAATTTTGATTACGATTTAATTTCATTCTTCAATCCAGAAGGGGTTAAAGCTTTTTATAGCGTATTTCCTACTTTTAAACAAGGTAAAACAATTATAGGAGCATTTGGAGAGCCAACTCAGAAAGCTTTAATGGATAAAGGACTCCAAGTTGTGGTCAAAGCACCGGTGGGTGAAATCAAGTCAATGGTAATGGCCATCGACAAATTATTCAAAGATTATCCGAATTTGAAGCACTAAAATAAAAATATTTTTATTGAAAATCAAATGTTTACGACCAAACTTAAAAATATTGAAAAAAAATTAAAATAAATAAGTTTATATTTGCGTTATGAACAGGAATGTGTGGAAAATACATTTCAAACTAAATTAATTAAAAAAAATCAGATCTATAATGAAAAGATTAAATTTTTTAACGTACTTTGTAATTGTGATTATTGCTACATCGCTTATAGCATCTTGTGGTGGTGGCTCTTCTAATGGACAGTTGACAGGAGTTATGAATAGACCAAGTTGGAGAACTGAGATTCCCTATGGAATGACGACAGTTCCTACAGGTACTTTAGTCATTGGTGCTAGTGATCAAGATGTAAATTTTGAATTGACAGCAAAACCCAAACAAGTAACTATAGGTGGGTTCTACATGGATGAGACAGAAATTACAAATAACGAATATCGTCAATTTGTTCAATATGTTGTGGATTCAAATGCTCATACAATTTTACAGCATTTCAAGCAAAATAATGCAGCTGAAGAAGTTACATCGGGCAATCCTCCTTTGGATTGGCGTATGAAAATTGATTTGAGAAATCCTGAAGTTCAAAATCAATTAAGTGTACTGTACTTACCACAAGACCAATGGATCAATGGTAAAAAAGAAATGGATGTAAGTAAGTTAGTTTACAAATACGACTATTTGAAATACAAATCTGCCGCCGCTGCTAAAAATAGTAGAAATAAAGACAGAAAACAGCATGTGAAATCAATGGCTGTAGCAGTATATCCTGATACATTAGTTTGGACTAGAGATTTTACATATTCGTACAATGAGCCATTTACTAGAAATTATTATTCACATCCAGCATTCGACAACTATCCTTTAGTTGGAGTTACTTGGGATCAAGCGAATGCATTTTCACATTGGAGAACTGAGTATTGGAATACTGCAAGAGTTGCAAGAGGAAGACCTGAAGTAGAGGTATTCAGATTACCAACTGAATTTGAATGGGAATATGCCGCAAGAGGTGGTAA
>ENA-UOYA01003325-UOYA01003325.1-activated-sludge-metagenome-genome-assembly--contig:-NODE-3325-length-14427-cov-3.429307_pt1 | contig 14427 bp, 13 predicted proteins | sample MGYA00238163_ERZ764804 | MGnify/ENA primary metagenome ERZ764804 (study PRJEB28919, sample SAMN05720223) | activated sludge metagenome | isolation source: Anaerobic digester | place: Hong Kong...
AAACATCTCCCTTGATGGGCGGTTTGCAGGTGGTTATCAAGAAAGGTGAGAGATATCATTGGTCTGTTCGATGATGCACCCACAAATATGTTTTTTCGCGAAACTACCGGATTACCCTGATCAATTCGTCCACGCCTGTTTGTTTCCCCAAAAACCTCTACCGGGTATTTAGACCGTCTTTCCCATCTCATAAGCCTGGCGCATGGCTGGGTTGGATTTGATTTCTCCCTTTTCCCAGGCGCCGGTGCCGTAGATGATCCCCTTCTCATGGGGGTTATCCAGGCAGGAGGTGAAGCCCCTGATCCCATCAACCGTGCGTTCGAGAGCCTGTTTGCGGTTGTCGGCGGCGGTGACGATGAAATAGAAATCCTTGTTGCTGATGCGCGTGTACTGCGGAACTGTGCGGTCAATCAGGGTTTTCAACTGCGCGTCCATGGTATAGAAATACACCGGTGTTGCCAGGACGATGACATCGGCAGCCACCAGTTTGGCCAGGATCTCTGCCATATCGTCTTTCTGCACGCAAGTCCCGCCGTTGCGTCCACAGGCGCCGCAGCCCAGGCAGTAATGAATTTGCTTGTCTCGCAGAAAAATCTTCTCGACCTGGTTTCCAGCCTCCTGCGCACCCCGCAGAAACTGGTCGCATAGGATATCCGAGTTGCCTTCTTTACGCGGGCTGGCGGAGAAGATGATCACCTTTTTGTTCATATCTGAATCCTTTTGTGTGTTGATATAGGCGATTGTAAAACCTGGAGTGGACTCCAGGTCAAGGCTCAATATGCGGGTTTCTCAATAAAAAGATGCCCTTTTCTAAAGATCGGGGCATCTTTCGGATCATGACCTGCGTGAAATCCCGGTTATGAAAAACCGAGCACCGGATGCGGCTGGTAGGCTTCTTCCAGGCTGCGGATTTCGTCCGGGCTGAGCTGCACGGAGAGAGCCGCGACCGCGTCATCGAGGTGCTGCGGTTTAGTCGCGCCAATAATCGGCGCGGTGATGACCGGTTTGGATAGCATCCAGGCCAGGGCAACCTGCGCCATGGGCAACCCGCGCGCCTCGGCGATATCGTTAACCCGCTGGGCGGTGGCGAAGTCGTCCTCACGCGTGTACAGCGTTTTACCGAAAGCGTCCGTCTGGGCGCGCAGGGTTTCGTTGCGCTCGCGGTTGGGTTTTCGAGCCAGCAGCCCGCGCGCCAGCGGTGACCAGGGGATCACGCCGATCTTCTGATCCAGGCAGAGGGGCAGCATTTCGCGTTCCTCTTCACGGTAGATCAGGTTGTAATGCGGCTGCATGGAAACGAAGCGCGCCCAACCGTGAATATCGGCGGTGTAAAGAGCCTTGGCGAACTGCCAGGCGTACATCGAGGAGGCGCCGATGTAGCGCGCTTTACCGGCGCGCACCACATCATTCAACGCTTCCAGAGTTTCCTCGATGGGGGTGTTGTAGTCCCAGCGGTGAATCTGGTACAGATCGACATAATCGGTTCCCAGGCGTTTTAGGCTGGAGTCAATGGAGCGGAGGATGTGCTTGCGGGACAGGCCGCGGTCGTTGGGGCCTGGGCCCATGTCGGAAAACACTTTGGTGGCGATCACCACATCTTCGCGTTTCGCGAAATCGCGCAGGGCTCTACCGACCACTTCTTCGCTGGCGCCTAAAGAATACACATCGGCTGTATCGAAAAAGTTAATTCCCAGTTCCAGAGCGCGTTTGATAAACGGACGGCTTTGTTGTTCATCCAGCGCCCAGGGCCAGCGCTCGGTTGCCCGGCCGTAGCTCATGCAGCCCAGGCAAATTCGCGAGACTTTCATGCCGGTGGCGCCTAAGCGGATATATTCCATGGTTCACCTCTCTGGTCGCGAAATTTTCAAACCGATTGGACGAAAGGACGTTTTAGCCCCATTACTTCTTCGACAACCGGCATCCATGTGCTGATGGAGATGTGCTGTGGGCATTTGGATAGGCATTCTTCACATTGAATGTAGTTGGCCGCCCGTTCTGCCGGAGAAATAAAGTTGTTGTAATAAAACCGGCTATCAGCCAGGTCGTCGTACATGGCGGCATTGTTGTAATTCTGGAAGTTGAGGGGAATGTTGACCCCGTTGGGACAGGGCATGCAATACTCGCAGCTGGTGCAGGGGATGGGGCTGCGCGCGTTAAGCACGTCACGCACTTTGTCAATCATGGCGAGGTCTGACGTCGAAAGAGAGCCCACGCCGGAGACATTCGCGGACGCGATGTTTTGCTCCACCTGTTGGAGCGTACCCATACCGCTCAACGCCACGGAGACTTCGGGTTGGTTCCACAGCCACTGCAGCGCCCAATCGGCGGGAGTGCGCTTGCAGGACGCGGTCTCCCACACCGGTCGGGCAGCGGGCAGATCCACGGCCAGTTTCCCCCCGCGCAGCGATTCCATAATCACCACCGCCAGGCCTTTTGCCGCGGCGTAACGCAGGCCTTCGGTGCCGGCCTGGAAATGGGTGTCCATGTAGTTGTATTGAATCTGGCAAAATGTCCAGCCGTCATACCCATCCACGATGTTCTTAAAAACATCAAGGTTGTCATGGAACGAAAAGCCCAGGTGCTTGATGCGCCCGTCTGCCAGCGCTTTTTCAGCCTGTTCGAGCAAATTCAATTGGAGAATCTTGTCCCAGGAACCGCGTTCAAGAGCGTGAAGCAGGTAAAAATCGATGGCTTCGGTTTGCAGTCTTTCCAATTGCTCATCCAAAAGACGGCTGAAGTCATCGCTTTGTTTGATCAGCCAGATGGGAGATTTAGTGGCGATGCGTACTTTTTCGCGGTAACCGCCTTTCAACGCTTCACCCAGAGCGGTTTCGCTCTTTTGCTCGTGATAGACGTAAGCGGTGTCGAAATAATTCACCCCCGCCTCAATGGCTTTATGGATCATTTCCGAGGTTTTTGCCTGGTCAATTTGGCCCATTTTTCCGTCAATCACCGGCAGCCGCATACAGCCAAAACCTAAAGCCGAGACCTGCCAATCCAACTTTCCAAATTTACGGTATTGCATCGATGTTTTCTCCTGTCTGATCAGATAAGACGCGTGTTGAACACAACAGATTGGGTTGTTTTTTCTTTGATTCTAATGGATAGCAGCAATTTTACCTTGGTATTGCTCGTCGCTGGCTTTTTCAAGCCAATCGGAGGATTCCCCGTCGAGCCTTTCGACAATGGCGATGTGGGTCATGGCAGTGGTCGGACCGGCGCCGTGCCAGTGCTTTTCGCCTGGCGCGAACCAGACCACGTCTCCAGGGTGGATCTCCTCAATCGGGCCGCCCCAGCGCTGGACCAACCCGCAGCCGGCGGTCACGATTAACGTTTGACCCAGTGGGTGCGTGTGCCACGCCGTCCGCGCGCCAGGCTCGAATGTGACATACGCACCTAATCCCCGCGCCGGCGCATCCAGTTGAAAAAGGGGATCAATCCGCACTGTCCCAGTGAAATATTCAGGCGACCCTTGCGTGGAAGCCTGTGAACCAACTCTCCTGATTTCCATCTGCTCTCCTTACCGCGCACTAGATACCGGTTAACCGATCCAACTCTTCCGGGTAACGGGCGCCGACAATCTTGATTTCTTCCGCTGCGACCTCGATCTCACGCAAGTCTTCTGCGGTGAGCTCCAAATCAACCGCGCCGAGGTTTTCTTCCAGCCGGTGCAGCTTGGTGGTGCCGGGTATTGGCACGATCCACGGCTTTTGAGCCAGCAGCCAGGCCAGCGCCACCTGGGCGGGCGTGGCGTGCTTTCGTTCGGCGACCTTAATCAATAGTTCCACCAACGCCAGGTTTGCTTTACGGTTCTCCTCAGCGAAACGGGGAATGCGGTTGCGCAAATCACCTTCGTTGAATTTCGTGTTCTCGTCAATTTTGCCGGTCAGGAAGCCTTTCCCCAGCGGGCTGTACGGTACAAAACCGATTCCGAGTTCTTCCAGGGTGGGCAGCACCGCCTCTTCAGGCTTGCGCCACCACAGCGAGTATTCGCTCTGCACAGCGGTGACGGGTTGCACCGCGTGTGCGCGGCGGATGGTGTTCGCGCTGGCCTCAGACATGCCGAAGTGCTTCACCTTACCCTGCTGGATCAGGTCTTTCACCGCCCCGGCGGTTTCTTCGATGGGGACTTTCGGATCGACGCGGTGTTGATAGTACAGATCAATGACTTCCACGTTTAGCCGTTTGAGCGACTGTTCTACTACCATTTTGATGTGGTCCGGGCTGCTGTTCAGCACGGTTGGCAGCAGCCTGCCGTTCTCGTCGCGGTCAAACCCAAACTTGGTGGCGATTTTCACTTTACCCCGGAATGGCGCGAGCGCTTCGCCGACCAGTTCTTCATTGGTGAACGGGCCGTAGATTTCAGCGGTATCGAAGAAGGTCACACCGCGATCCACCGCAGCACGGATCAGCTTTATTGCTTCTCCTTTGTCAATTCCTGTTCCATGTATGGGTCTCAAGCCCATGCAGCCCAGACCGAGGGCTGAAACTTCTAATCCATTTTTTCCCAGAGTTCGATTTTTCATCTTTCATTCCTTCAATAACTGAATCCTAACGGAGTCAATCCTCAATGTCGCGCAGTTCTTTTTCTTTTTTCAGTACTGCGTTTTCGTAAACTTCGATTTTGTGATTGAGTATATCCAGCGTCTTTTGCATTTCAGCCAGACGCGCAACTAATAAATCCCGCTGCTCAGTCAAAATTTCTTTGCGGGCTTCGATTGTCTGGTCTCCTTTTTGGACGAGAGCAATATACTCAATGAGCGTTTCAATGGGCAGCCCTGCGCTGCGCATGCATTTGATGAATTCAATCCGTTTTAAATCGATTTCCTCGTATTCCCGGATGCCGCTATCAGTGCGGTTCACCGGCGGGATCAGCCCGATGCGTTCGTAATAGCGCAGGGTGTCGGTTGATACTCCATAACGTTCACTTACTTCCGCGATTTTCATTTATTCACCTCTGTAAACAGTGTAGCACCTGGAGTGTACTCCAAGTCAAGGGGGAATTTGCTTGTGTCGGATGTTAATTTTCAGGATAAGGAGGATGAGGTGTTTGTGGCGGGAGCTTATTTAGATTGAAAAAACGTTGTCAGTTGGGTGTAAGATTAATTTGATCATGAAGACATAGAATTCGACCATCTTCATCGGAGGATTATCTGTGCTCGACTTCTTACGAAGTGAAGGAATCAATGAAAATTTGATCCGCGAAATTGAAAAGATCAGGGTCGCGAGTCACGTAGATCCTGATCTGGAGTACCGCGTTCCAAAACCGCGTTTCTATTATTATGGCAACGAGGTTTGGGAGGAAGCCATCACGGCTCTTCTATGCGGTGAGAATATCCTCCTGGTCAGTCCCAAGGCGACTGGGAAGAATATTTTAGCGGAAAACCTGGCGGCTGCTTTCGCGAGGCCCGCCTGGGATATTTCTTTTCATATCAATACCGATTCTGCATCATTGATCGGCACGGATACCTTTGAAAATGGGCGGGTCGTTCAGCGGCATGGGCCGATTTATAAGTGCGCGGTGACCGGTGGCTTTGGCGTACTGGATGAAATCAACATGGCAAAAAACGAATCGATCGCGATTCTGCATGCCACACTGGATTTCCGCCGCGTGATTGATATTCCTGGTTACGATAAGATCGTTTTGGATAGCATGACACGCTTTATTGCGACCATGAATTACGGCTACGCAGGGACTCGTGAACTAAACGAGGCTTTGGCTTCTCGTTTTATGGTGATCAAGCTGCCCAATATCTCTTCGCAAAACCTCAGAAAATTATTGCAGCGCGAATTCCCGCACCTGAAAAAGGACACCATGGAGCAGTTCATTGGCCTTTTCCAGGATTTACACAAAAAAAGCGAGAATTCAGAGATATCAACAAAATCTGTCGATTTGCGAGGTTTCATCTCGGCGATCCATCTGATGGACAAAGGGCTTCAGGCGGTGAAGGCACTCAAAATGGGCATCGCGAATAAAGCCTTTGATGATTTTGAGCGAGAACTGGTCGTGGATGTGATCCGGCTGCGCATCTCGGAAAAACTTGAAAGGGACGAGATTTTCTCAAATTGATGATGGTCGAAACCCAGAGCAGGGAAAAGCAAAGAGCATTGAATATCATCTGGAACGCCTCCGGAGATTATTCCCTGCATTCAGAATTCGAGGTCTATGACAACAGCGGCAAGGCAGAATTGTATTTTAATTTCGTCATTGGCGCCGTTCATAAGTACTATGATTACCCGCTCATTCGAAATTTTTTGGCAGAGCTAAAGACCGACCCGGATCATGTTTTCTATGAGAGTATTTTGTGGATTGGGTTGGAAAACGGCGTGTTTCAAAAAGGGCGCATTGAGCGCCCGGTCCTGGATGAATTAAGGCAGAGTTATGCCCGGAAAGTTTTGCGCCGAGAGGACGCGCCCTCTTTGTATTATCTGGTGGATGAAATCAAACGCGCGCATTTTCAACGGGCATTGGGTGAAGAACCAGTTATGCGCGATCAGGTCGCGAACATCCTTAACGTACTTGAATTTGCTGAAGACCTTGATACCGGACAGATTCTTTCCCGGATGAACGAGCTTATCGCGGAGCATTTCCCCCTTCGCGCCAAACCCGGAAAAAACCAGCTCAAAATCACCATCCCCGGTGTGTTCAGCGACCGCTTTGGAAAGAAAAATTTTCAGCATTACGACAATTTATTCCAGGGAAATATCCTGTTGCGCCTGTTTAATATCGGCACAGGGGAGAAAACAGATCACATTCCAAACCTGACGAAGATCAACCGGAGGTTGCGGGGGAATCCACGCTGGCAAAATGTCCAGGAGCAACGAAGAGACAAAAAGCGGCAGAACATCCTGAACTACTACGGCGGTTCGATCCTTTCGGAGGGTGACACGCGCAGGGTTGAACAAATTTTATGCGTTGATCACCACCAGGGTTGCCACCTGCATTTCACGCGAGGAGAAATCGGAGAAAATGCCGCCAAAGCGAAAAACGTGGGTGAGCACAAAAAGAACGCACTCATACAGCGTAATCGAAATAAGAAGTTTTACCAGGAACGCGTGGCGCAAAATAATCTCAGCATTCTTCGTCTCACGAATGTGATTAAAAACGCCATGCTCACCCACCTGGAAGCCTCCATGGTCAGGTCGGACTACGGTCAGATTGTGGCCGGCAAGGTCTGGCGGAACCTGTATTTACACGATAAAAAGGTGTTTCAAAAATCGGTTGTGGATGAATTGGGCAAAATCTCGATAGACATCCTGCTGGATGGTTCATGCTCACAAATCGATCGCCAGGAGATCATTTCTTCACAGGCGTTCATCATCGCTGAAAGTTTGAACCGCTGCGGAATCCCGGTTCGAATATTATCGTACTGCACCAACAGCGATTACACGATTATCACGCTGTTCCGCGATTACGCAGAAAAGGATCAAAACGACCGCGTTTTCAACTACCATTCGTCCGGCTGCAATCGGGACGGTCTGGCGATCCGTACCGCTTTGTATATGATGGAAAAAACGGACTGCGAACGCAAAATCCTCATCGTTCTTTCGGATGGAAAGCCGATGGATCCGCAAGGGGTGAATAACTGCGGTTTGCCACCGGATCAAAACTTTTACGCGGATAACCTGGGGGTTAATGACACCGCTTTTGAGGTGAGGAAAGGCCGGCATAACGGTGTTTCGATTTTGTGTGTGTTTACCGGTCTGGATGATGATATCCCGGCAGCTAAGAAAATCTTCGGTAACGGCCTGGTGTGCATCAAATCTCCGGACAAATTCGCGAACACGGTGGGTTTGTTAATCGCGAATGAAATCCGCAACCTGTGACGGAGTTCGCTGTGACCGCTGACACCCAAAATGGAAACTACGATATAACGTAAGTGTTGTGTATGAGGAACAAAGCGCGGTGAAATCAAACCAGCCAGAATAATCAAGATAAGGATCCCCTTATGCCAATCGAAATTCGCGAAATTACGACGATCCCAGAACTAAAAAAATTCATTCGCTTTCCGTTGAGTCTGTATAAAGACAACCCGTATTACGTGCCGAGTCTGTTCATGGACGAGATGAACACGCTGCGGGCGGATAAAAATCCAGCTTTTGCAGACGCCAAAGCGCGTTATTGGCTGGCTTACCGAAATGGAGAAATCGTCGGACGGGTGGCGGGGATATATGTGCCCAAACACGAAGTGAAATGGGGAGATAAATACTTGCGCTTTGGCTGGCTGGATTTCATCGACGACCTCGAGGTGTTGAAGGCGTTGATGAATAAGGTTGAGGAATGGGCGCGGGAACTCGGCATGCAGGGCATTCACGGGCCGCTCGGCTTCACCGATCTTGACCGCGAAGGGATGCTTGTTGACGGTTTTGACCAATTAGCTACCCTGGCGACCCTTTACAATTATCCTTATTACCCAAGAATGCTCGAAGAATTGGGATACGTGAAGGATGTCGATTGGGTGGAATATCGCATCACCCTCACCGACCGCAACATGGCGAAGATTGAAAAAGTTGCCGAAGTGGTGGCTGAGCGCAACCAGTTGAAGGTTTTCAAGGGGACGAAAAAGGACCTGAAGAAAATCGGCCCGCAGATCTTCGAGGTGCTCGAAGAAGCCTACCGGACCTTATATGGCACAGTTCCACTCAGCAAGGAGCAGGTGGATTATTACATCGATACCTATTTCGGCCTGGCGATTCCGGAACTGATCCCGGTTGTGATGGACCAGAACGACCGGGTGGTCGCTTTTGGCATCACTTTTCCGTCGTTCTCCAGAGCGCTGCAGAAAAGCAAAGGCAACCTGCTGCCGTTCGGGTTCATCCACTTTCTGCGCGCGATGCGGAAAAGCGAACTCGGCGACCTGTACCTGGTAGGGGTGCGCGATGAATACCGCGGTAAGGGCGTGAATAGCCTGATGATGGCGCAGATCTATAAGGCGCTCATCAAACGCGGAATCAAAGAAGTGGAGAGCAACCCAAACCTGGAAGACAACGCCAATGTTCAGGCGATGTGGAAATATTTTGACAGCGTGCAGCATAAACGCCGCCGCTGTTACATCAAACACCTGGCATAACATATTTCGATGACAGGAATTCCAGAATGACGATTGACTTAGCGAAATTTCACTGGATTAACCCGCCCGCTCGCTATGAAATCTGTGAGGACAGCCTGATTATCCACACTGACCCGGTGACCGATTTCTGGCAGCGCACCTATTACGACTTCCGGCATGACAACGCCCCGGCTTTTGCGTTCCCGGTAGCCGAACGGGAGTTTTCGTTTACTGTCAAGACACAGTGGAGCCCAGCCAGGCTGTTTGACCAGTGCGGTGTTATGCTTTACCTGGACGCCGATAACTGGGTCAAGGCATCGGTGGAGTACGATAACGAACGAATTTCCAAACTTGGCAGTGTAGTGACCAACCTGGGCTATTCCGATTGGGCGACCACAGACATCGACACGGTGGTCAATGAAATGTGGTACCGTTTGAGCCGGCGCGGGCAGGATTTTCTCGTCGAAAACAGTCCAGACGGCGCCAGCTTTAAGCAAATGAGAATTTTTCACATGCACAAACCCATTGACGTCGTTAATATCGGCGTTTATGCCTGCAGCCCGCTGGAAAGTTCCATGCCGGCTGAGTTCTCGCATTTCAACCTGGGTGAGTGCCAGTGGGCGCAATTTGTAAATCCGGATAACGGATAAGCCAACCAGCAAAGGTAAACCAGATAAATGATAATGGCGGCTCAGGAAACGGGACTGCCCTGTTTTTTGTTGGGTGGGGTCTGCTCAAGTAAAAGTGAAAAAAGAAGTTTTCCCCTCAGGCGGTCGGGCAATATCCGCGGCAGGATATGAATGCGGAAAAGAATCGATAGAGCGATCACAAAAAGCGGCATACCGTTATGAACATCGCCGCCGGAAGCGAATACGACAAGCCAGGATAATAAAAATTCCAGCGGTCCAATCCATTCAGCCAGAACCGATGCTGAATAAATATTGGATAATGGTTGAAAAAGTTGAAGGAAAACCCAGGAACCCCGGCGGGTCTTCATGAATAATCCGGCTATGAAGGCCACTATTGAAAAAATAATGGTTATCACAACGCGAATGTCCATTCGGGATGCCGGAATAAGCCAGTATAGACTGGAAGCATGACGCGAGTAGAATGTAATGCCGGGCTGTGCTGCCAACCATTCGGAAACCCAGGCAGGATTCACGAGAAAACTCAATATCAAAAAAGCGATACCGACTCCGAAGGCTTTTATCCAACCCTTTCGGTCCAGCTTTGTTAAGAACCAGGGCAGTACCAGCCAGGCCAATTGAGGCTTAACCATTACCAGCGGTAAAGTCCAGGGGGCGCCGAGCGGGATTAATAATGCAAGAAAAAGATCTACCTGTCCGGTAAAAAGGCCGAATGCCACTGGAAAAGAGAATAAAGCCCAGAGACCTTTCCAGTGGCAAACTTTCCACAGCAAAAAAAGATTAATAACGATAAAGATGCCGTACGCCACTGGCATGGGAAACAAGCCTAATGGCACAAAGAGCAGCGCCAGCGGGAACGGTCCGTTAAAATCCCAGATCGTGTACGGTGATACCCCATGCAATATTGCCTGGGCAGCACACCAAAAGAGGTCAAAATCGTACATCCAGAGAGAAGGCATATTTGGATTTCAACTCGAAATTATGGTATCAGACACAGGTATACATTTCATGCATTTTCTACCACAGCATGTTCAGTTATGCGCTTGACATCGAAAAAGACCGCTAATCTTTTTCTTCGTTCGCGATCACATAATTATCGGCTGAATTGCCGCCCTGAGCTTCATTCAGTAGCGAGCTGAGTTCGCCCATGTGATAGGTCATGTGCTTGAGCACAAAAATCGCCACGCCGAGCTGCGATTCTCCAGCCCATGGAAAAGCGGTGTTCGGCGCGCTGAGATCCATTTGCGCCAGCCAGGCTTCCGTTTTACGGCGGTAATCTTTGGCGCAGCGGCGAATGTCATCTTTTGAAGGCAGGTCAGCCTCCGCGGCTGTGTCCCATTTGCCGTCAAACGGCTTCCCGGAGGGGAATGTCACCGCATCCCTGTCCTGCAGGTAATAGCGGGCGGACTGCAGGATATGCCAGGACAGTCTCGCCGGTGTGATGGCTTTCCGTCCGGTGCTCAGCCAGGCGGCGGCGTCAAAATCGTTGACCAGCCGGTCAAACACACGCCAGATTTGTGCGTATTGGGTAATGAGCTCGTTGTTCATGAAAAACCTTTCTTATTTTAAGAAAATTTGTGAATGAATGGGAGATTAGCTCGGTTTCTGAGCAGCAACGGTCAACCAGGCAGGCAGCCCTGCCAGGGCAAAAGCAGCGTAGTTGTCACCACTTCCGATCATGAGAGTTTTCAATTCTGCAACATGCCAAGATACTTTTGAATAAAGGCAAAAGCTTCTCCACTAAAGGCTATTTCGTTTTTTTTTGTGCAAACACGTCAAAGCTGATCTTGATCGCGCAATTCTTTCCGTCTGGAGGCGAGCGCATCCCAATATTGTTGGTTTGCCTGGCGAAAGGCAGATCTCATGGCATGGTTCCTGGTGGCAAGATTATCCTGTGAAACCATGCAACTGATGTGGAGCAGGTTCCGAAAGACTATTATAGCCCGGATATTTGATGGGAAGATAAACCACGCATCTCGAAGATTGTTATTCAAGAAAGTAAGGCTGATCCCGATTGCTTAAATATAAAACGAAGGTGTGAACTTCACACCTTCGTTTCGAGTAACTTCGCTATGGACGGCTGATGATGGGAATGAATATGCTGGTCCTCACTTCTGTCATGCGGTAGATACCAGCTTCAATAGGTGTATTGGATCCGTAACTGAGCTGACTGCTGGCAGAGAATGGACTGAATGATGGTTCAGACGCTCCGCCGCCCGGTGTTCCCACATAAACCACGGTGCGGTTGCCAGCGCGGCTCACCGACAGGCCGGTAATTTGCGTTGTGGCTAACAACCCTTGCGGCGATTGCCAGTTACTGCCGCCGTCGTAGGAATACATCAGGCCGTCTCCCGCCGCGTACAGCGTGTCGCTACCAGGGACGAATGTGATTTCAACGGTGTTGATCGGGATATTATTGAAATCCCAGTTTTCACCGCCGTCCAGTGAGACCAGCTTGCCGATGTAAACCCGGTACGGCGCCACCGGTTCCACGGCGATGGGGCCGCCCAGCCAGTAGATATCCACATGGACGAGCGTGGTCCAGGTCACTCCGTTATCGGTACTCTTTAAAAATGCGTGATCCGCTGAAGCATAGACGGTTTGCGGATTGTTCGGATCAAACGCGATGTCCTTAATGTTAGTTACTTCATAACCGAGCTGAGTCGCCAGGTTTACCGACTGCCAGGTTTCGCCATTGTCCGTGCTGCGGTAGATCTCGCTGGTATATTGGTCTGACGTTTGTTCACGGCTGCCGATGACCACGCCCAATAAAAGCGTTTCGGGCTGGGTGGGGTCGGGGGTGAGAAGCCAGGGCATATAAAATGAGTCGGGATAAGCTGGCGTTTCATCAACATCAATATTGACCCGGCGCCAGTCTTCACCCTGGTTATCACTGATAAACAACTGCGGGCCTTCGCCATCAACGCCGTAGCCGTGCGCGCCGGCGAAAACTCGCGAGCCACTCGTTGCTACCATGCTGGTGATTGGCCGTTCGCCTTCATTGGCGTCAACCAGGGATGAGAAATTCCAATTCTGCCCGCCGTCGTTGGATACGAAGATGCCCGGCCAGCCATTGGCGGCGATTTTGGCGTACACCCGCGACGGGTTGGCCGGATCAACAGCGAGGTAATCTGGCGACATGGCGTGCAGACCGTTGTTCACCGGATTCCAGTTGAGCCCGCGATCGATGGTTTTTTGAACGCCGTATTGCTCGTCAGCGATGTAAAAGGTGTTTTGAGTATCATCCCAGGGGTCTATGGCGAGACAGTACCCTGGTTTGCCCGTGGAGGGCCGGAATAACGACCAGTTTTCACCGTCATCAGTCGTGATCCAGCCGTCATCCCAGTTAGTCCCGATATACACGCTGTCCGCGTCTAAAAAGCCCAGAGTTACCGGGTAACGATCCTCCGACCAACTCAAGACCGGGCTGGTCGTATAGGCTGGATCGGATAGATCCATTTTGATGATTTGCGCAGCCGCGGTCATGTCCTTGTGAGTGGTGATCCACAGCTCGGATGGTTCGTACGGGTTCACTTTGAGCACGCCGATGGTGGGCAGCACGTTCGTGTCGCCGATACGGTTCCAGTTATCGCCGCCGTCGGTTGATTTATAAAGGTTGCCTGTGTTGGTTCCCAGGTAAAGATCGTTGCCATAGAATTCCACAACGGTAACATTATTATCACCAGGCAGAAGACCCGTCTCTGCAAACTCCCAGGTTTGCCCGTAATCAGTGGAACGCAGCAGGCCGGATTCGCCCGTTGGCGCGGTGGGAATATTGGCGGACGCCAGGAAAATTGTGCCGGAATGAGCCGGGTCTGGGAAAACCTGCGATATGCTCGCCGGGTAGTTTTCGGTGCCAGGCCACAGGTCGTCAACCAACAGGCTGGTCCAGGTGGCGCCGCTGTCGGCGGATTGTTTCAAATCGATATACATATAGGCGGGGTTAAGCGGATCGATCGTGAGATGCTGCCCCGCTGTATGACCCACAGTGACCCAGTTTTCGCCGTAGTCGGTTGACCGGTAAACCGCGGAAGTGAACACCGAGTACGCGTAAATCAAGCCTTCCGTCGCCGCGACGGGAACCACGACCTGCACCGGGCCGCCGTCCATCGCGTTGGCGTTCCATCGGCCTATCCCCTGAGTCACTTCAAATGCCGAGGCCAGGCTGGCTTCGGTCAGGTCAGGGTTAACCACGCGCAGATCATATATGCCCGGCTCAAGGCCCCAGGGGACCACAGCGGTCAGGCTGGTTTCATCTATCCATTCCACCTGAGTCAGCGGGTGTTCGCCCAAAAAGACCAGGGGAACTCCGTCTGTGTTTGAAAAGCCGCTGCCGGTGATCGAAATCGGCGTATCTACATCATTCGCCGCCTGTCCCGGAGTCACACCGGTCAGAGCCGGTGAAAGTGATTGCGCGAATGCCGGTGCGGCCGGCAGCAATCCAGCCGTGACCAGGACGACAGCGAGCAGTAAATTGATGCTTTTCGCCAAAAACCGATGTTGACCCATTGAAAACTCCTCCATTTTTTAACGTTTTTTTGTGAAAACACACGGTGATATGGCGGTTGCATCCTCTGGGTTATAAGGTGCGGCCGGCTGACAGCCATATCACGAAATAGAACCGTCCCCTCGCGGATGGTTGCAAGTAATCCAAGATCCACATTCCCGACGGATCTCAAACCGGCGGTAGATCCAGAGTTACGTCCCGAGAAGCAGATGGTGGATTATTT